>ERZ772979.2081-NODE-2081-length-10499-cov-5.880601_pt1 | contig 10499 bp, 2 predicted proteins | sample MGYA00511130_ERZ772979 | MGnify/ENA primary metagenome ERZ772979 (study PRJEB29015, sample SAMEA2738103) | human oral metagenome | biome: human oral; feature: human-associated habitat; material: saliva | place: China | collected 2186 ... | reverse complement strand
TAAAGTATCTGAATTATAAAAAGTTAATTCTTTTTTATTTTCGTTTACTAACGCATTACTACCCTCGTATTTGTTAGCAATTGACGATATCCAAATCGCTCTAAACCCACTCTCTCCCTTACCATCAATTGGTTTTCCATTCCGTGGATCACGTTTCCCAGATTGTGCTCGAGTTACTCTATTAGCTACTTTGTTGCGGAGGCTCTTCGCTTCATTTAGAGCACCATCAACTTCACTTTCAGTGGCTTTTCCCTCAGATAAATCTGCAAATACTTGAAGAGATTTGTTTTCAGATTCACTGAATTCATAACTGATTTCTCCTGCCAGTTGGTTAATTTCTGAAACAAGAGCCTGAACCTTAGCGATCTTTTCTGTTGAAGGATTTTTCTTTTCATCACTATCGTTTGCTTTGTCTGCTTGCTTTTCTTTTTTGTCTATGTCGTTGCTTTTCTCTTCCAGTTGAGCAAATGAGTCAGACAAAGCTTGAACTTCTTTATCTATCTCATCCTGACTAGCACCTTCTTTATCCAAGACTGCTTGCGCACGCGACAAAGAGAGATTAAGATTTTCAACTGATTTAGCTGTTTTAGTCTGTAAATCAGTGTTCCTAATCTTTTCAATTAATTCATTTAAAGCAGTTTTATCCACAGCTTTGACTGGATGCTCTAAAGACTTTTCAAGAATTTTTTCTTCTGGAACATGTTCAGAAATCTTATCTGATTCTTTAACCTGATTTTCTACCTGTGGATGATTTTCCACATCGTTTGGAATCTTGTCACTATTCGGATCTTCATCTTTAACTTTAGTTGAATCATTCAGAGACGCAACCATTTCATCAGCATGAACAAGATGTGGATTCTGTATCATCACTGCTCCTGTAGTCAAAAAAAGAGTGCATCCAAAAAGAAAATGCTTCCCTTTCTTTATCATCCGCCAATTCTTTTGATTGATTCCTTTTCGATTAAAAAACATTAAGAACTCCTTGCTTCAAATTATAAAATTACTTCTTGTATATATTATATTCTTTTATTTCCTTATATGCAAACCCTTTCGATACATAATATATTGTTTATAAGATTTGTTATATTTTTGTAAAAATAATTTACTAATCCAGAAAATTACTAAATTCATTTTATTATCAAAAAATGAGCAACTTTTATATTAAGTTACTCATTTTTATAAACTCTATCTTATTTAAATTAAACTATCATACTAATTAAATCTGTATTAACACTTTATATTTAGCGATGTCTTCTAGCATGACCACGAGTTCCTGGCCCAGTTCTAATTGGTTTAACTTGTTTACCTGGACGTGAAGGAACATGGTGTACTGGTCCATGATGAGGTCTCGTTAAATGCGGTTTAGGCTGAACACTTGGTTTTGGATGAGTAACGACTACGTGCGGTTTTGTAACAACTCCGACCACATGCGTGTGGCTAGTAGTGCCAGTATGAATGACACTTGTCACCTCTGAATGAGTTTCGGTCTCATTTGTCGTGATAGTGACAATCGGTGTTGTTGGACCTGCTGTTGCCGCATTTGAGGTAACAGTGGTTGTCGTTGTAGTTGTAGTCGTAGCCGTTCCACCAGGAACAGGTTTTGTTTCTGTTTTCTTATTAACAGATGTTTGTGAAGAAAAATCTGTTGGTTTAATTGCAGCCAAGGCTTCAGCTGGAGTTAAGCTAGGTTTTGAATCAGTAGTCGCTACCGGCTTTGGTTGCACAGCTGGTGTTGGTGTAGCTGGAGTAGATACTACTGGTTTAACAGGTGTTACCGGTGCAGGTGCTACTGGTTTCACTGGAGCAACTGGTTGTGGTGTGGCAACAGGCGCTGGAGTTACTGGTGTCGAAACTACTGGTTTGACTGGTGTTGATGGTGCTACCGGTTTTGGTTGAACTACAGGTGCGGGCTTAGCCGGAGTTGACACTGCTGGTTTAACCGGTGTTACTGGTCTTACCGGTACAACGGGTTTTGCAACAATTGGTGATGATGCAACAACTGGATTCGGAACAGTCAAAACTGGTTTGATAGAAATTCCATTCCCTAGACTAGAAGGAGTTGCTGCAATAGTTGTTACTCCTTGTGGAGTGACATTTGGTTTATGAACAGTCGTATCCACTGCAGCTACTGGTTTATCATCAATTCTTGTGATTTTCCAATTATCATAAATAACTGCACCAGTAACGAGGTTAACTCTCGCCACTCTTTCAAAAACTACAGATCGAACTACATCTTTGAAAGCTTTTTTACCATCTTTTAGATATTTGTAGTGAATGGTCTGCTTGGTCATTTTTCTCAGTGTATCTAAGTTTTCAACCGATTTAGGCCAAACAGGTGACAATTCATCTCCTGCTACTAATGGATTTCCAGCAATTGGTTTTGGATCATCTGCTGTAACAGTCAAAACTTTTTCGATTAATTGAACTGAGAATACTTGATCAGTTTGTTTTTCACTGTCAAAGCGTTTATCATTAGCATTTGCAAAACTATCATGTACTAATTCATATCCTTGTTTTAGGTATTGATTAATACGAGTTTTTGAATTATAAGCAATTGTTTCACCTGGAAGACCAACTACACTATCCACATTTCCTAAAACTTTAGGACTTGTTTCTGTTTGATTAAGGTATTTAACATACGCCTTTTGTTGAGCAACATAATCATAAACAACATGGATATCAGCCTGTGTCAAATGTCCCTTACTATTAGCAGGTGTTTGCGACAAGACATATACCACACCATCTTTTTCGAAACGCTCAGGAACTTTAGCAGTCACATCATAGTTATTTCCCAATAAGTTAATGAGATTTGAACTCTTATCATGTGGTGTATTGAATGTTTCTAAAATAGCTTGACTTGTTTTATCACGATATTGAATATCAACTTTACCAAATTTAGCTTCTTCGTACACAGCTACCACGTTAGCTTGAGCTCGTGTAATCGTACCAGATGTCTTCGTATTGCTATAAAAACGATCATTTTGTGCGTACTCTTTGAAGACATAATATTTACCATTTGGTGAATGTAATAGATAAGGTGCTGTGATAGATGTTGTTTGAATTCCTTTGTTTTCTTGAACTTCTGTCTCAGTTGTATTTCTCTCCAAAGTAGCTACATAGCTAGTATCAATTTTGGTAGATGGTCTTACAGTAGTGAATTTGTCTTGAAGGATACCTCCATTTTCCACCGCTGCAATGGCAGGAAGAAGCATTTTCCCTTGAGTATCAACGAAGCGAACAGCTACATCTCCATATACAAGGCGTCCATCTGTTCTTACCATATCTGGGTTGGCAATTTTCCAGTCAGAGTCAGCAGCTTGTTCGTATTGGTCTGTAAGATTTTTACCTTTGGCATCAACAACTGTCAATGTCCCTGGAACATTTGATTTAAAACCATTTCTAGCTTCATTCAGATAATTAACTGTGTGACTTGTCGGAACACGGTCAACTCCAAAGTCTTTTGTACGTAATACATAGGTTCTTCCAGCCAACATCTTTCCAGAAACGAGTTCAAAGGTTAATTCATTATCAGCAGCCTTAAGAATCTTAAATTTTGCATGTTGACCTGGTTCTTCACGAGGCGCCTCCAAAATAACATTATGACGATTTACCCTTGTTCTTGATGTATCAGGGCTAGTATTTATCATTTCGACATTGTGGGCACCACGTTCAACAAATTCACCGACAGTAGCAAACTTATTGAATTCTGTATCATTGATACGAACGGTGAAACGGGTCCCTGCACTAAAGTTTGATTTCCATGTTCCGATACGAAGAGTGCTGTTATATGTTTTGATACTACCATCATCATCCAACATAACATCACCTGTGAAGTTAGCTGTAGCTGGTGTATCATAAACTTTAGGTGCTCCTATATCTGTTTTAATCACAGTGTAATTCTTAGTGACTACATTTTGACCATTAACTGAAATAACACCAGTTACAGACTTATCCACGTTCACTCGAGGATAACGAATTCCACCTCTGTATTGAAGTTCAAAAGTAACATCATCTAAGCGTTCAATTTCGTCAGTAAAACGGTATGTTGCTTCAATATGACTCCCTTTGTCAACTAAATCCCATGATTCTTTTGTGTCCAAAGCAACGTCACGATCTCCACGTGAAGCCCAGTATGAAAGGCTTCCAGCTTTGGCATTATCATTTTTCTGAACCAGACTCACTCGTTCTGCAAATACTTTACCTTCAGCAACCAATTTTTGAGGAAGATTATTGTCTTGCGGTAATTCCTTCAAACCAATTGTGAAGATATCCCCCTTATGATAGGCACCATTTTTAAATTTTAATTGGAAACGATAATCAGCAATACCTGTTGAAGTCACACGATCCGCCATATCGATTGTACCACTGGCAATAATATTTCCATTATCGATAGCTACATCTTGTGTTTGAATTGGCGATAGACTAGCGCTAATTTTCTTGCCATGTCCTGCACGTTGCAACTCAGTATAGACTGTTTCAATAGCTGAATACAGTTGGTTTAATTGAGTCTTAAGATTTTCTGCACTAACAGATGAATCTTTCAACAAGGATTTTGATTGTGAAATCTGAATTGTTGCTGCCTTAACAGCTTCTTGAACCAAGGCTTTTTCTTCAACTTTACGATCTGTTTCTTGAGCATAACGAACAGCAACTTGATTTAAAACTTCTGCTTCTGATACAACCTGTTCCAAGGTAGTTTTTTCGACTGATTTTTCTTCCTTTACCTTCTCACTTGAAGCAGGTGAAGTATTTTTTTCTTCGCTGAGTTTTACATCTTTAGAAATTAATTCTTTTGAGTCAGAATTTTTTGTCTCAGCTGCCACTTTAGACTCTGCTTCCTTCTTTAGAAGGGCATTGACATCTAATTCTTCTTTTTCCAAAACTGGAGCTTGAAGAGTTGAAGGTAATTCTGCTATTTTTTCCTCAGATTTCTCTTGCTTGGTCTCTTCTGGTTTTTCAGAGACTTTTTGTTCTTCTTTTTCAGTGCGATGTGAATCTACTTTCTGTTCATCTGCACTCACATTTGAATAAGTACCAAAAACCATCAAGGCAGCTACAGCAACAGATACTGCACCAAAACTTGATTTTCTAATGGAATACTTGTTTACCTTATTCATTTGATTCCGTTTTACTCTTGAATACATATATTTTCTCTCTAACTTTTTATGATAAAAAAGGGAGTGGAATTGATGCTGTATTGACATACATTCTCACTCCCTAAAACACTACACTTCCAATATTTTGTTGTCTAGAGTTTTGTTTTGATTTTATTCATCTCGTTTTGCTTTTCCAACTAAACTGGATCCAGCAAATAGGCCAAGCACTCCTAGAACTTGAGCCATACCAGAAGAGTGACCCGCAGTTTTTGGAAGTTCTTTTTTCTCCTCTTTTGGAGTTGAGTTTGAAGTTGGAACTGCTGATGGCACTTTTGGAGCTGGGGTAGAGGTTGGAACTGGAGTTGGCGTAACTTGTGGAGTTGGGGTTGGAGTCGGAATTGGAGTTGGGGTCGGTACCGGGGTTGGAGTTGGAACCGGAGTTGGGGTCGGTACTGGATCCGGCGTAACTTGTGGAGTTGGGGTTGGAGTCGGAATTGGAGTTGGGGTAACTTGTGGAATTGGTTGAACATTTCTATAAGTTACAGTTACAACCTGATTTCCAGTTTCTGCTGTAATTCCTTGAACCGCAGCCACTTTAGCAAGATCAGGATTATATCCTGCAATACTTGGAGATACCACTTCGTCAAAACTTGTCACTCCATCTTCAGAAACCCAAGATGTACTTGTAGTCTTACCTGTTACATTATCGATACTTAACATACGTGAAAAGCTTACTTGATCATGATGATCTTCACTTGCTTTTGTACCATCTTCAAATACATAATGAATCGTTCTTTCCACAAGTTTTGGAGTATCTTTTTTAACAGTGATCTTATGTTTCAATAGGACTGTATATTCTTGAACTTTTGTGTCATCTGTATCAAAAGTTGCATCTGCAGGGAAACCATCTTCATGTAATAAGTACCCTTTTTCAAGCAACGATTTCAAAACAGTTTCTGTCGTATAGGCGATCTTTTCTCCTGATTTACCAGTAATATTGTCTGTATGAACGACTTCATCCTTGTTATCAACATCTATGTAACGAACAACTGCAACTTGTTCTGTCTTGACGTAAGTTACCTTTGTATCTTCACCTGGGTTTTCAGGTGTAACACTTGTACGCTCTGGTTTGTAGCCTACAATTTCAGGTACTGCTGTTTCTCCAGCTTTACGAGGATCATTTGCATCATTCAGGTATTGGGGTTGAGGAGCATTTGCAATTACATTTCCAGAAGCATCTACTGGAATGATTTTACCCAAAACTTTATATGTAACTGTATCTGTTGCTTTTGGTAAATCTGGCGTAACTGTCTTAGCACCAGCTTCTGCTTTATCAGCGAAATACCCTATCACAACTGGTACTTTAACTGTTCCATAGGTATGGTTCTTGTTTTCCCAAGTTGTTTCTTTAGTCGCTTCATTATATGATCCCTTGAAGACAAAGTCATTTTGCACATTATCTTTAGGAGTTGCAGAACCTGCCCCAGTAAAGCTTACAGTTTGCTCAGTTTCCTTAGTTAATGAATCAATAATTTCGTTATATGTTACAAAGGTATCTTTTCCGATGCGATCAGGATCAGATTCGTCATTTGGTTCGATTGTCTTGTCAACAATATTATATCCCCAAACAGTTGGTTGCTCATCATTTAATACATGGAATTTTGGAGCTTCAGGAATTTTTGTTTCTGCTGCTTTTGTTGCATCGTTTGGATCATTATCATAGTACTTATAGAGAGCGTCTTCAATGTTTTGTACAACCTCTCCTTGTTTATTGATATATTGTCCTTTATTATTGACTGCTACAATACGTCCCATTTCTTTCAGGTCAACATTAACTTCTGTATCTTGAGGAGAATTTGGATTAACCTCCATTGTTCCTACTTTATTTACAGTAGCATAAAATTTTGGTGTAACAGGAGTTCGTACAGCTTTGAACACTGCATTCACGGATGAATCTGCTTCTGAATTAGTTGAACTATCTGGTTTTGCTGCAGCAGCGCGCTTACCTCTAGATGAACGGCGTACAGAACGCTCACCATTTTCAGTCACAGTTAAGCCTACTGGAGACACTTGAGAATTATTAACTTGTGTAGCTAAAAGATTCTCTGAAACTGGAGCTACTTCTGACAAAGCTCGTCTGCTTCTAGATGATCTTGCAACTCTTGATTCAGCACTATTCGTAACTGATGGTTGAGATGCTACTGGAGCTACAACATCTTGGTTCTTAATTCCAGTAATCTTCCATTGTTCATAATGGATATCACCAGATACCAAATTCACAAGAGCATTTCTTTCATAGCTGATATGTTGATCAATTGTTCCATATGCAGCTTTTCCATTTTTAAGGTAACGGAAGTTAATACGGCGACTTATTGTTTGAGTCAATTTCTCCATTCTCTCAACAGTGCCTGGCCAATTTGGTGTATTTGGTTGTCCCGGATTGACTGGGGTGTTGGGTTGTGGTTTAGGATCTTTCGGTGTTACACGTTCGACACGTTCTGAAAGGGTTACAGTGTAGACTTGGTCACGTGCTGTATCGTAGTCATAAACCTTCGCACCACCTGCTGTGAATTCATCGCTGACAAGCTTATAACCTTGTTTCTTGAATTCTGTGATTTGACTTGTAGTGCTGTAGGCAATGGCTTCACCTGACTTACCTGTCACTTCATCTGTTGTGAGAACACGGTTACCGTTAGTGCTTACATAACGGATAACAGCTTTTTGGGCATCCTTACGATAAGTAACTGTTTCAACACGGTCTTGGTCTTTAGCTTGAACTCCACTTACAGCTGGGATTTCTGATTTATCCGCTGTGTAACCTGCGATAGTTGGAGATACCACTTTATCAAACGTATCATCATTAGTTGTCCAGTCTTGGAAGTCGATATGACCTGTTACCAAGTTGACATTGCTCCAACGTTTGAAGTTCAGTGTTTCAACCACATCATCCTTAGCCTTGCTTCCATCTTCGTAAACGTAATGGATAGTACGGCTAACACTTTCCTTGTTATCCAAGTTTTCAACGGTTCCTGGCCAACGTGGGCTATCTGGTTGTCCTGGATTGACTGGGGTGTTTGGTTGTGGAGTTGGGTTATCTGGGTTAACTGGTTCAACACGTTCTGAAAGGGTTACAGTGTAGACTTGGTCACGTGCTGTATCGTAGTCATAAACCTTCGCACCACCTGCTGTGAATTCATCGCTGACAAGCTTATAACCTTGTTTCTTGAATTCTGTGATTTGACTTGTAGTGCTGTAGGCAATGGCTTCACCTGACTTACCTGTCACTTCATCTGTTGTGAGAACACGGTTACCATTAGTACTTACATAACGGATAACAGCTTTTTGATTTTCTTTTTCAATGACCACATTAGAGTCTGTACCAACAGCATCTAAATCATTATCGTCGTTTGGATCAATAGTTTTTGTTTCTGCATTATATCCGTGAATAGATTGGTTGTCACTAATTTTCCAACCAACTGGTGCTTGAGGAATTTCAGTAACATCTGCTCTTGTTGTATCATTAAAGTCGTTTTTATATTGTCGACGAATAGCATCTTCTTTATTCTCGACTACCTCACCATTTGAATTGATGTAATGTCCATCTTTGTCGACTAAATTGATATAACCTAAGTCTTTATACCAAACGTTGACAACTGTTTCATTTATATAATCTGGGTTAACTGTTAACTCATCAACACTCTTGGCATCTGCGTAGAAACCTGGATTGACCGGTGTCATAACTTTCTTGAAAGTATAATCCAAATCTCCGATAGCACGTTTCCGACGACGCGAACTACCTTGTGCTGCATGAGCCTCAATAGCACTCTTTAATCTCAAGCTCGCTTCTTGATCTAACGGAATATTCCATCCGCCTTTTATATTTGCCTTTGCATCTTCAACTCGAAGTCCCTTTACAGGTTTTAAGGCAGTTTTATCTTTTTCTACTGACTCTTTATCTACTTCAGAAGTTTTTTCAGCCACCTTTGATTCAGCATTTCTCTTTTCAGCTGATTCAATTTTGCTAACTACTTCAACTTTATTAGCAACTTTGCTAGTAGTTGCCCCTCTAAGTTCCAAAGCGATAACTGCTGCTTGAAGATCAGACTCAGCTTGAGATAATTCTGACTCTGCCACATCTGCTTTATTTAATAATCCTTTAGCAGATTGGATACTAGTTTGAAGGCGTTTTACACTGTCTTCAGTGTATAACTTAAGCTCCAATTTTTCTGCGCGCAAAAGGGCCGCTGATAATTTTGACTTATCAACAGCATTTTTAGAAGATACTTCTTCTTTCTGAATTTTAGCTTCTTCAACTTTTTCTGCTGGCGCTTTAGCTTCATCAGTTTTAGCTGGAGTCGTTTCTACTGGGTTAGCAACAGTTGGAGCTGCATAAGTTGTTTCTTTTTTAGGTGTAGAAACTTCTGCTGGTTTAGTAGCTTCATCTACCTTATCAACAGAGACACTATTAGTTGTCTCAGGATGTTGTTCCTCTGCTTGTGCTGATTGCGCATTGGCAGCAGTTCCCAAGACTAAGGCTGTCCCGAGCAAGACACTAGCCGCACCAAAGTGATACTTACGAATAGAGTATCGTTGTTGCATACTATACCAGTCAAATGATTTCTTATGTGAATGTTTCATTTTAAACTCCTAGATAATATTTTATAGTTCCTACTCTACAACCATTTGATATATAAATCAATATTTTCTATACAATTAATATATTCTCTTTTTGTACCTAAAAGTCACTTATATTATTCTAATTTTTCTGACTAATTCAGACAATTTTTCTACTCCGACATTTTTGTACACTTTAGACAATAATATGATATAATGAAAATAGGAGGAAATTACCAATATGCGCAACCTTTTATCCACAAAAGATCAAAGACAATTACGTTTAATGGAAACCTTAATTCAGAATCGTAATTGGATGAAATTGCATGAACTAGCCGAAAAATTAGGATGTACAGAACGAATCTTAAAAAGTGATTTAAATGAATTACGTGTTGCCTTTCCATCTATTGACATCCAATCTTCTGTTAACGGAATCATGATAGATTTAGAAGTTAACACTAGTGTAGAAGATATTTATCAATATTTTCTTGCTAATTCTCAATCTTTTCAATTACTAGAGTATCTGTTTTTTAATGAGGGGCTACCTATTTATCGAACAATAGAAAATCTTCACTCTAGTAATGCCAACCTCTATCGATTGGGCAGAAATATTACAAAAACTCTGTCAACTCAATTCCAAATTGAACTATCATTTACTCCATCCGAAATACGTGGCAATGAAATCGATATTCGCTATTTTTTTGCCCAATATTTTTCTGAGCGCTATTATTTCCTAGACTGGCCTTTTCCTGACCTTCCTGAAGAGGATTTAACAGAGTTTGCTGACTT
>ERZ772979.2080-NODE-2080-length-10500-cov-31.340929_pt1 | contig 10500 bp, 9 predicted proteins | sample MGYA00511130_ERZ772979 | MGnify/ENA primary metagenome ERZ772979 (study PRJEB29015, sample SAMEA2738103) | human oral metagenome | biome: human oral; feature: human-associated habitat; material: saliva | place: China | collected 2186 ... | reverse complement strand
CCTTCTTCATGGGAGCGGGCATCGGCATGTTCTTCCAGCTCCTGGTCACCGTGGTGCAGAACGCCATTGAGGCCAGGCACTTGGGTACGGCCACCAGCGGCAACAACTTCTTCCGCGAGGTCGGGGTCTCCCTGGGCGCCTCGCTCATCGGTGCGGCCTTCTCCTCAGGCCTCACCTCCAACCTCACCGATCGGATTGGGGAGCTGGCCCGCAGCGCCGACCCCGCCGTGCTGGCCTCTCTTGGTCAGTTCCGGGAGGCCGACACCTCCTCGCTCACTCCCGCCCTGGTGAACCAGCTGCCCGCCGCCCTGCATGACGCCGTCGCGAACTCCTACGCCGATGCCCTCCTGCCGATCTTCGCCTGGATGATCCCGCTGTTCGTGGTGACTTCCGTCGTCGCGATCTTCCTGCCCGAAGTCCCCCTGTCCCAGAAGACCGGGATGGAGCAGATCGCCGAGGCCGAGGCCAGTGAGCCTGCTGGCGGCGAGTCGGCCGGTGAGAGCCTTCCAAAGGCGTAGAGCTCAGCGACTGAGGAACAACATATGGGTGGTGGGAAGACCGGCGACAGTCTTCCACCACCCATATGCGCTCTTCGGCCTCGTTCGCCTCGTTGCTCGCGCTAATCGGAAGTGCGGGCGCCGGCCGGCTCGGGGAACTTCAACGGGCGGAGATGCGGGAATGCGCCGGCGAGAATCAGCCCGATAACAGGAGGAACGGAAATCGCGTCCTGGAAGAACATGATGGCGAGCAGCATACATGCCATTCCCAGGGCGATTCCCCCGAGAACTCGGATGTTCGGAGGATAGGGAGTCCAGACCAGAATCGCCCAGATCAGCGCTGTGCCGCAGCAGAGCGCAAGGACGCTGTGAAGCGGGAGAACAGAAACATTGTCACCGCCGGTCGCCTCCACCCAGTACAGCGCCGCGAATCCGACGGCTGAGGCGCAGGCCAGGGCGACTGGCGCCCAGACATGCACAGCCTTATGGGAGCAACGCCCCGAGGTCCACAGTCCGATCGCCACGAGAACGGGAATGAAGGCGATGAATCCGATGGGAACCCCCAGGGCCAGGAGCGTCCTTCGCGAGGCGAAGGTGACGATCCCGGTGATTCTCACGATGACGCAGCAGGCGGCCAGGGCTCCAAGGACAGTGGCGCAGGCGCCGAGGAGACGAATGGACAGCACTCGTCTGTCAGACAGGATGTTCAGCGGGCGCTGCCGGGCCGGCTTTGAAAACATTCTAGGAGGCGAGGGCCTGACCGGTGCGGTGTAGGGAAGTGCCGGCCCAGCCGACGGAGCGACTGCCTGTTTCCACTGAGACGGGTAGGACGCATTGCAGTCGGCGATCAGCGGGCCCTGAGCGGGCCGCATAATCGTGTAAGGGGGGTGCTTGGGACGGTTGGAGGACTTCGTGACGGCGAAGAGCGCGAGTGGAGCGACGATCGCGCCCATCCACAGGAACGCATCCACCGCGAAGGTGAACGGGGCCAGGAGAGCCCCGACGAGGAGCCCGACGATGGCCCGTAGCCCTGGTTCCAGACGTCTGCTGATGGTCAGACCGCTGACGGTGATCGCCGCCGCCAGCGCCCATACGACCCAGGAGGCGCGTAGGAGCGTCATATCAAGATGGCCGAGTATCGGCTGGATCGGGCCGAGCGACGGCTCAAGGGAACCGGAATCTGCGGTCTCGATGCTGATCACCAGGGCGATATCCGCCACCGCGTGGATGATGCCGTATCCCAGGGACACGATGCTCGCCGCGAAGGCGTGTTGCGGGGCCAGCCATCTGTGCTGGCGAGCGAAGCTGATGGCTGCGATCATGAGGAAAGCGAGGGCGAAGGAGATAGTGACTCCTGCTGTCCACCGGAAGATGAGATCATCGGGATCGAACCTCGGAGCGAGACTCGGTATCACCATCGCGAAAGCGAAGAACCATGCCATGCAGAAGGCGAACAGTACTGCCGAGATGGCGCTGCATGTCAGCGTCATCCTCCTACCGAGCCTCATCCCCGCACGGTAGGCGAAGGAGCGCTTCTCGGGGTGTGGGGCCGGGTGCACAGCCCCGGTGATGGGTGTGTCGGGGGCATTGGGGCTGTCGCTGTTGCGCTGATGATCGGAAGGCATCTCGTTGACTCCGTTGGGAACATAGGAGGTCGATCAATGCCTCGAAAGGCTAGCGGAGATCGCTGGAGGCGTCCAGGGAAGTTCTGCCCAACAGGTAGATTTGCGAGAGGAGATCGCCGACGCCCGCATCCAGGTCGAAGATCTGGTGGCCCAGTGCTTCCATATCGGTTGAGCCCGGTTCTCTGTCAGGCCGTCATAGGTGAGAGGATGCCATGGTGATCGAGAGGTTCAGACGACCGCCACCGGCAGTGCTGCTGGCGATGGCGGGGTTGGCGCAGAGCGCCGTGACTCGTGGTCGGAGGATGACGCCGTCGTCGATGGCGGTGGCTGCTCCTGTACTCGGGGTCTCGTTCTGCTTGCTCGCTGGAAGTGCAAGCAGTTTTCTTCGGCACCGCACGACGGTCGATCCGGTGAGAGTCGAGCGCGCGCAGTGCCTCGTTGTGGACGGTCCCAACCGGCTGACGCGCAATCCCATGTACGCCGGTCTGGCGGGAGCACTGCTTGCGCACGCGATTGCGCGCAGGAGCCCTTCTGTCGTGATCCCGCTGATCGGATTCGTCTGGCTGATCGACCGATACCAGATCCCGGCGGAGGAGAAGGCTCTGGAGGTGAGGTTCGGGCAGGCCTATCTCGACTACAAGAAGGCCGTTCCTCGCTGGCTGGGTACTCGAGGCGCGTCGATGGGTGACCCCGGTCACGAGCTGACGATGCGCGACGCCTGAGGTCGGGTGATCCGGCTCGCGCGGTTGGCCGGAATGATCTGTGAACTCACGTAGTTGAAGATTGCATGAAAGCATTCGGGTTCCTCAGCTTCGGACACTACGGACACGGTCGCGGCCCTGGCGACCCCGACGCCGGCCAGGCGCTCAAGGAGGCCGTCGAGATCGCCGTCGGCGCTGACGAGATCGGCGTCAACGGCGCCTACTGGCGCGTCCACCACTACGCCCGCCAGGCCGCCGCCCCCATCCCGCTGCTCTCCGCGGCCGGCGCCCGTACCCAGCGCATCGAGGTCGGCACCGGCGTCATCGACATGCGCTACGAGAACCCGCTCTACCTGGCCGAGGAGGTCGCCGCCCTCGACCTGCTCACCGACCAGCGCATCGCCATCGGCATCTCCCGCGGCTCCCCGGAGCAGGCCCGGCGCGGCTGGGAGACCTTCGGCTATGTCGGTGGCGCCGACCCGCGTGGGGCCGACGTCGCCCGCGCCCACACCGCTCAGTTCCTCGACGCCGTCCGGGGCGTCCCGCAGGCCGACCTCGATACCAGCAACGGTATGGCTCCCGGTGCGTCCTCCCGCCTGCGCATCGAGCCGCATGCCCCCGGTGTAGACCGCCGCATCTGGTGGGGCGCCGGCTCGCGCGAGACCGCCGAGTGGACCGCCCGTCAGGGCCTGAACCTCATGAGCTCCACCCTCCTGACCGAGGCCACTGGCGAGGGCTTCTCCCACCTCCAGGCCGAGCAGATCCGCCGCTACCGGGAGGCGTGGAAGGAGGCTGGCCATGGCTGGACCCCGCGCGTGAGCGTCTCGCGCTCCATCTTCCCGATCGTCTCCGACGCCGACCGCAGGTTCTTCGCCCTGCGCGGCGAGGACTCCCACGACCAGATCGGCATCATCGACGGCCTGCAGTCGACCTTCGGGCGCACCTACGCCGCCGAGCCCGATGTTCTCATCGAGCAGCTTGCCGGGGACGAGGCGCTCCGCGCCGCCGACACCGTCATGCTCACCATTCCCAGCCAGCTCGGCGTCGACTTCAATCTCCACATCCTCCAGGCCTTCGCCGAGCACGTCGCCCCGGCACTGGGCTGGCGGCCCAACACGGCCGGACCGGTGACGAGTGACGCCCCGGAGGAGTAGCTGCACTGATCGGGGACATCCGAAGACGGTGAAGGGGGGCGCCGATATTCGTCTGAGGCGGGATGCAACCAGAAGATGAAAGGAAACGGGCCGGCGATAGGGCACCGCGACGACGGGGGTGACGGGTCGGCTTGAAAATATGACGTGGCCTGTGGGGTCCGGGACTCGCCCGGGCCCCACAGGCCCGTGTCGTTGAGGGTGGCATCTCCCTGGATTCCCATAACTCCAGGGGGACTCGCCCTCCTTCGCCAGAACGACTCGCGTCGGGCTCCCTATCAACCCGAAGCGGCCTCGAAATCCGATCGGTCATCGGGCTCCCCAACCCTCGCGACCGGTTCCGTCCGGCGGCAGTTACTATGTAACCCGCTGCCCCTGTGGGGGCACTTCAATATAGCTGAGAGTTGTCTGGGAAGTCTCTCCATGTTATTTATTCTGTTTTCATGGGGTTGTCGGGTTGGGTTCCGGTGTTATGCAGTCGACTCCGTCTTGGTGGGTAGCTTTAAAACGTATAGGCGTCCCTGTTAGTGTTCCTTCGGGTTCTGATTCCGCTGCTTTCTGTCCATCATTATTGATGGTCGAAAGTTCTCAGGGGGGCTGTGTGCTGGAGTGTCGGTGAAAAAATGTGACGACCGCACAAGGGGGCTGCTGTGGTCAGTGAAAAGACGCACATCTCACCCAATCGGCATGCCGTGCGATCGGTCATTTATAGCGAATTATCAGATCTCATTTCGGAAACGGGGTGTATTGTTCAGCCGTCCAACCGGAAATCAGCGGGCGGAAGGTGAGGATTACCCGTCTCGCCGCGCCGGACGCCGTCGCGCCCCGATCTCTTCAAGGAGCACTCGCTTATGCCTAAGGTCACCGGAGCCACCCATGAGGTGGGCGTGGACCAGCTCTTCTTCTCCACCACTGACGCGCGCGGCGTCATTCGTCACTCGAACAATGTGTTCATCGAGCTCTCCCGCTATCGACGCGACGAGCTCTCCGGTGCCCCGCACAACATCATCCGCCACCCGGAGATGCCCGGCGGCGCCTTCAAGGCCATGTGGGACACCCTCAAGACCGGCAGTCCCTTCGCCGCCTACGTGCGCAACCTCGCCGCCGACGGCAGCGAGTACGACGTCTTCGCCGCCGTCACCCCGCTGTCCGACGGGGGTTATCTCTCGGTGCGCACCCGGCCGGTGTGCACGGACCTGTTCGACACCGCCTGCACTATCTACCGCGATGCCCGCGCCGTGGAGGATCGGGCCATCGCCGACGGCGCCAACCGCCGGGCGGCGGCCGAACAGGGGCTCGGCCGTATCGCCGAGCTACTGGCCGGGGCGGGCCTGTCCTCGTACGAGGAGTTCCAGAACACCGCCCTGCCGGCGGAGGTGGCGCGTCGCGAGGAGCTCTCCGACGGCGTTCCGGTGCGCCCCGATGCCACCGGGAACCTGCGCGTCATGCTCGATTCGGTCACCATGATCGCCGACGGGCTCGACTCCTGGATGGCCGGCCAGCAGCAGCTCGCCGAGCTGTCGGCCTCGCTCAAGGCCGCGGGCAAGGGCCTGACCCGGACCCTGGAGGACCCGCGCCTGGGCCCCGCGCGGATCGCCGCCCTGGACCGCTCCGATACCCGGGTCAAGCCCCTGGCGGACCTGCTGGACCTGTGGTCCCAGATGCAGGGCCTGGTCAGTCCCCTGGTCGCCCGGCTCGTCGACACCCTGGCCCAGCTCGACTCCAACGGCGCCAGGACCCGTTCCCGTATCGCCCTGGCCCGTCTGCACGCCACCATCACCTCGCTGTTCACCGTTGAGCTCATCGACGGTGCCGGCGATCCGCAGTACTCGGCAGAGGCCATCCCCGACCTCATCGAGTCCCTCGACGACGGCGTTGCCGAGATGGAGCGCCAGGTCCGGGCCTACAGCGCGCTCGCGACCCAGGTCATCGCGTACATCGGTGAGGTCAGCCGGATGATGACGATTCCCAACCAGCTCCTCATGCTGTGGACCGGCTCCCCGGCCTCAACCGACCCCGCCCTGCCGGCAGAGGCCGCAGAGCTGTCCGCCGCCGCCTCCGGAGTGGTCGAGTCTGTCGGTCAGCGCCTGGCCGAGCTTGACGAGCTGGCCGCCCGCTGCCAGGCCATCAGTCAGGGCGTCGATGTCGCCGACGGCGCCGGGGATCTGCGGGCGGCTCTGAGTGCCTTCACGGCGGCGGCCGGCGTCGTGGCCCCGAACTGAGCCCTGCGGGGCGGAACTGCGCCAACGGATGCAGACAGGTGCCGGTTGGGTGAACGCATGCATTCGCCCAACCGGCACCGCTGTGTTGATGGGGTTTAGGCCCCAGAGTGCGCAGACTCCGGATCCAGTGGGTCGAAGGGGGTCGTGTTGGAGCCGCCGATGAGCCCCTCCTCCTGCTCTGCTGACGGGGAGTGCCCGTACGGCTCGGGCTGCATCGGCCCGGTCGCGCTCGGCGCGGATTGACCGTCCTCGAACGATGTCCGTTCGCCGGACTCCGCCTTTACGGGGACGGGGGAAGCCCAGCGCAGCTCATTGCGGGGGATCTTGTAGCTCACGCCCGGATATCGGCCGAACTGCTCCTCACTGGGCACGCTTGTGGTGGTGGAGTCCAGCACCGAGAGCATCTGCTCCGGCGTCGGCCAGGAACCGGAGCGCTGGTATCCGGTGGGAGCCGAGGGCGGGAACCAAGCGGTCGACTCCGGTGGACGGATCATGATCCGTCCGGGGCGGCTGCGGTCGCGCAGGGCATGAGCGCGCCAGGTGTTGATGGGGTGACTGGAGAGCCAGTTGGTCATGTGGAGCCAGAACCCCTTCTCGCGTGTGGCGCGATCGGCCAGAGCATGGGTGTTGACCTCGGCTCCCAGGTACTTGCCCCCGGAGAGGACTCCCATGGCTCCGGGCACGCCCTGGGGTGCGTTGGCGTAGCCGTGGTTGTCCGCGGTGTACTCCTGGGCGCGCGAGAGCGCCTGCCCCAGGAAGGGGACATAGCCCACTAGCTGGGAGAGGATGAGACGGAAGTAGGACACGTGGCCGGCGGCGAGGTGCCCGACTTCGTGACCGATGATGAAGCGCAGCGCCTCGGGGTCGCGGGCCTGCCCACCGATCTCGAACAGGTCTGAGTAGACGGCCACGAAACGCCGGAAGCCGTGGCCGGAGGCGAAGGCGTTGATCTGGCCATTGCCCAGCACCACGTAGGCGTCGGGGACCCGCCGCAGGCCGAACTCCCGGGCCGCCTCCACGACCATCCGATACCCCTCCGGGAACTGGGTGGGGGACATCTGCACCGAGCTCGCCCGCAGCTGGGCGTACGTGAGGGCGCGGATGATCCATACCAGCAGGGGGATGAGGGGGATGGCCAGTATCGCCTCCGAGATAGTCCCGCCCCCCAGGACCTGTTCGCGAATCTCGGCGCTCAGCCCGGTCGGCTCGGGCACGGTGACCAGCCACGTCACTAGGCCGAACCAACCGATGTAGCCCAGTGCCGTAGTGACCACGGCGGCGATGAGCAGAGGAATCTCCGCAGGATGACGCAGGCCGCGGATCCCGGCGATGCCGTGAACGGTCGCTCCGTTGAACATCCGGGGGCGGGAGAGGGCCCTGGCCGGAGGCGTACTGCCTGAAGCGCCGGGGACGGTAGACGGAACTGGTGGTTGCATGGTGGCAACTTAAACGACCTCTCCGGGTTTCCTCTCCTGCCTCAGGAGGATCTTGGCCGCGCTACTTATCCGCCTCATGGTGGGAAAAGGTCGCGTCCTCTCCTTCTAGAGGATCGCGCTGTTGGGGCGGCTTTCCGGGTGCCTGCGCCGGATCCTGACGCGCCCGGGGCCGAGCCCGTAGGCTCCTGCCCGTGCCTCACTCCTTCTCGTCTCCTTCGCCATCCTCCTTCTCGCTGCAGCCACCCTCCCTATCCGGGCACCCGGACCACGCGGTGCCCTGGGGCATGCAGATCGCCGTGCGCTATGACAAGGTCCACCCGCCGCGGCGGATCGATGTCGCCGAGGCCGCCGCCCGCGCCGTCGTCGCCCTCCTGGCCGCACCCGCCTCCGCCCCGGGCGGGCCGTGGAACCGGGCCGTCGACTACTGGCGCGACGGGCGCATCCGCAAGCTCGTGCGCCGCGCCCGCGGCAAGCGCTGGGAGGAGATCCAGGACATCGACGGCGTCACCATCACCCAGGATGGCCCGTCGGGTTGGGGTCGGGCCGCGGCGCGCGCCTTCGTTCCCGGCCCGGTGCGCCCCCTGCCCGGAGCCCTGGCCAAGACCCAAGTGGAGGGAACCCACTTCCCGGCCGGCGACGAGCTGCCCCCACCGCCTGCCGCGATCACCGCGCGCGTTGCGAAGGACCCGGCCGCGGCCGATGAGATCGAGCTCGGGTCGGCGTCGGCATCCGCCGGGGCTCTCGTGACGATCGAGGTCACGCCCCTGCACGAGATGACCTCGGGCAAACTCGCCGCCCAGTGCGGCCACGCCGCCCAGCTGGCCTGGGAGAGCCCCGCCATGGAGCCCGCCTTCCGGCGGGCCTGGGCCGACGACGGCTACCGGGTGCGCGTCGTCGTGCCCAGCAGGGAGCAGTGGGAGTCCACCACCCGGCCCGTGCGCATCACTGATGCCGGCTTCACCGAGCTCGACGGTCCCACCGAGACAACCCGCGCCTACTGGTGAGGGCGAGGAGCTGACTGACGGGGACGAGTCTTCAGACTCCGGTGGGGTAGTCCTCGAAGCGGTGGGTTTGTGCGGGCTCCGGGACTCCGCGGAACACCCACAGCCGAATAAACACGTAGAGGTAAATCCCCTCGCAGCAGGCCGAGATGATCCGAGCCAGCTCGGCATTGACCCCGAACCAGTGCAGCAGCGAGGACAACCCGAGAATGAAGATGACGTACTGGCTGATGATGCCTACTGTGTAGCCCGCCCCCTGCTCGATGACATGTCCATGAGCCTGGAAATTCAGCCAGCGGTTGAGCAGGAAGGAGTAGACGGCGGCGATGGCGTAGCCGACCGTGACCGCCACCGGGTAGAACCAGTGAAGGTGGTTGTAGAACACCCACAGGCAGGTGATGTCCAGGAAGAAGGCCGAGCCGTTGATGATCGCGTAGCCGATGAAGGTCACCGGCAGCCGGCTGCGTACGAATCCGGGCAGCTCGGAGTGGATCGTCGTGATGAGGCGCAGGAAGATCTCGGGGGCGCGGCGGGCGTTGGAGGCGGACGGTTGGAGGGAGGATGCCGCAGGCTTCGTTGCGGTGGTGGTTTCGGAGGCCTGGCCGTCTGCCGTCGCTCCTGCCATGGGGTGTCCTTTCCTGATTGCTGGTGTCAGGGGGAGTCTTCACCGCCTGCGCCGGTCAGGCAAGTTCGAAAGGAGGAACGGTGGCCTGCCAGCTCATCCTCGTGGAGGGGAGGCGGCCTGCGTCAGGGCCTGGGCGACCTCGCGGCGCAGAAGCTCGCCCCCGGCGTCAGCCGGGTGGTGGATAGTGCGCAAGCCCACTTCACGAGCCCCAGCGATGTTTCGGGCGCTGTCATCGACGAACAGGGCCTGGTCGGGCTCCACCCCCGCCAGCTCCAGCAGCCGAAGGAAGTAGGCGGCATCCGGTTTGGCCACCCCCAGCGTGCACGAGTAGCCGTCGATGTCGCACAGGCCGTCATAGTCCAGCTGCTCGCGCATCCAGGCCCGACGCTCCCATTGCTGATTGGTGGCCAGGACCGTCGTGTAACCCGCCTCGCGCAGGTCACTTACCAATTGCCGGGCCAGAGGGTCGGGCGTGGCCCGGTGCCACATCTCAAGCAGCTCCGACGCGCTCAGCTCCAGCCCCAGCTCCTTCACCACCCGCTCCAGCAGTTCGGTGAGGGTCTCCCGGCCTGCCAGGGCGTCGGTCTCTCCATCGATCATGGCACGGGCGAAGGCGGGGCCGCCGCCGCGGGTCAGCGCCTCATTCCACGGAGTGCCGATGAGCTGGAGGACGCCGTCGGCATCGAGCAGGACGGCGCGCACGGGAGTGGACGAGGCGGGCGGGATGACAGGCTGAGAGATGCTCACGCCCCGATCCTGCCCTATCCCCGCCCGACCGTGCGGCAGATGTCGTCCGGGACATGGCGCTCCAGTGGAAGACTGGGGCCATGACCGATGCTGCCAGCACACCCGTCAGTGCTTCACACAGTGATCCCTTCGGCGCCGCCACCGGCGAGGCACTGCGCGACGAGGACGCCTACACCGACTCGCTCATCGACTTCGTCACCGCCTCGCCCAGCTCTTACCACGCCGCCGCCGAGGTCGCCCGGCGCCTGGAAGCGGTCGGCTTCTCCGGCGTCGAGGAGACGGTCTCCTGGGAAGCCGGCCTGCCGCGCCGCGGCTATGTCATCCGCGACGGCGCCATCGCCGCCTGGGCACTGCCCAAGGCGCTCGCGCCAGGAGCGGGTCTTCGCATCGTCGGCGCCCACACTGACTCCCCGGCCCTCAAGCTCAAGCCCGACGCCGCCCTCGTCCGCTCCGGCTGGCAGCTCATCAACGCCGAGGTCTACGGCGGCCCCCTGC
>ERZ772979.2077-NODE-2077-length-10505-cov-14.863445_pt1 | contig 10505 bp, 8 predicted proteins | sample MGYA00511130_ERZ772979 | MGnify/ENA primary metagenome ERZ772979 (study PRJEB29015, sample SAMEA2738103) | human oral metagenome | biome: human oral; feature: human-associated habitat; material: saliva | place: China | collected 2186 ... | reverse complement strand
AAAAATCAAGGCAGTTGGAACTTTTTTCATACTAAACTTATCCCGAACTCAAGTATTGATTGTAGGTTTTTGAAAAAAAGTACTATCATTTTGAGTGAAAAGTAGTATCGTTTTCATGAAAAAGTACTATCGTTTTGGATGAAAAGTAGTATCGTTTTTTGCAAAAAATACGATGATTTCGGTTAAAATTAAGTCTATTTTCACAAAATAAGTGGGTTCTTTCTCTTTATATTGTAAGTTGTTTTTAGATAAAAGGTTGATAGTTAATGGGTTGCGCTTACTATACAAAAAGCCACCATAATTTGGCTATTTGAGTCCAAGTATGGTAGCTTTTCAGAATAACGTCAAAACGAGTGGCAGAATTAACAATATTCTATTACAAAATAGGATAGTTGTTTACGCCTTTAACGTTGGATATTGAATACGTGTATGATACATTGATTTGAGTCGTTCGATGAGTACAGCCTTTGCCGCAGTAATATCGCGGAAGGTGATAGGGCAGTCCGTAAAGTTTCCGTCAGCTACCTGTCCATCAATAAGTCTATTGACGAGTTCGCTGATACTATCTTCAGTATACTCCTTCAGCGATCTTGAAGCAGCCTCCACCGTATCACTCATCATGAGAATTGCTTGCTCTCGTGTGAACGGATTAGGTCCTGGATAACGGAAAAGATCCTCATTGACTTCCTCGTCAGGGTGCTCATTCTTGTAATGAATGTAGAAGTATTTTGCCATTCCAGCACCATGATGTGTGGTGATAAACTCTTTGATTTCCCTTGGAAGATTATATTTTTCTGCGAGTTTCAAGCCCTCGGTTACGTGACTGATAATAATGCGTGCGCTCTCAAGATCCGTCAATTTATCGTGCGGATTAATACCCGCTTGATTTTCTGTGAAGAAAGCAGGGTTAAGCATTTTACCGATATCGTGATATAGTGCCCCTGTACGAACCAGTTGGCTCTTAGCTCCAATCCTGTTTGCTATCTCAGTTGCGAGATTTCCAACCGTGATTGAATGTTGGAAAGTACCAGGTGCAACCTCGCTCAATCGTCTTAGAAGTTCGTTATTCGTGTTGGATAGCTCGAACATTGTTACAGTTGAAACGAAACCGAAAGTCTTCTCAATCACTAACATAAGCGGATAAGTAAAGAGAAGGAAGAAAGCATTGACCCCAAAGTGATAATACATTGTGTGGTCGAGCTTAGAGAGATCGTCGGATTGTATGAGTTGTAAGGCTAAATACATAGCAGCAGAACCGATAGTAACCAATAAAGCCGTAAGGAAAATCTGACTACGTTTGGATAATTCTCTAAGAGAATAGATGGCAATCAAGCCTGCCACTAATTGTACGATAATAAATTCGTATTGATATTTCACCGCCACGGCACAGATAAGAATCATTGTTACGTGCGCTATGAAGGCTGTTCTTGAGTCCATAAACACTCGGAAAAAGATGGGCGCCATGGAGAAAGGCAGGATATAGACACTGAGAATGTTATGTTCCATCATTAGCGAGGTGAGGATAGGGAATATGACTATCATCACATACAATAAAGAAATGGAGCGCGGCTTATCGAAATAATCTCTGCGGAAGAGAGCGAGGTAAAGAGTGAATAATCCGATGAGGATTAAAACATAGATACTTTGCCCAATGATGGTTGATGTTATCTCTGCTTCGGATGCGTTACGTTTCTCCATTGCCTGCTCGAATGAATTGAGCACACGATACGTTTTTGCATCCACGATATCGCCTCGGTCGATGATCCTTTGCCCTTCCAATACCATTCCTGATGCTTGCGGAATGAGACTGAGCATATCATTCATCTCTGTCTCACTACGATCTTTATCATAAATAAGGTTTGGTTCAATGTATTCGTTTAGATTACATTGTTGTAAGATAGCACGCTTCGAACCTAAAGTAGGATTCACAAAGAGATGCTCATAAGCTCCGAGGGTTGAGAAGGTCTTATTGATTGGAACACTCACAGCTTGTTTACCAGTGACCACACGAATCACATTATCGCTATCTTTCACGAGTTTAGAATATTGCTGTGGGTCGATCACTCCAGCTTCATAAATATCATGCAGGTGTTGTGCAATGATTTCTACATACGATTGCGGTAATCCTGGAATACCATTCTTGTAAGCAGTCTTGAATTGTTCAATCTTCTTTGCTTCGATAGACGGATTAACGTTATAATACGGCTGGAAATGCTTCATCATCGAGTCACGTTCCGCCTTCAATGCTTCATCAGTCTTGAAGATTGGAAAGTCGAATTTGGCAATCAACTGCCCATACATCCATGGCTTTCCCTCATCATAATGGAAGAGTTTTCCCTTTGTTCGTGGTAAGAAAAGCACTATCATCACCACAGCAACAATGACCAATGCCGTTCTTGATGCTACATTTCGCCAATAGTGGTTTTCTAAGTTTCTGAATCTTATCATATTTCTATATTGTTTCTATTAACTTCTAAGGACTTGCGAAAATACTAAAAATATGGCGTATACTCAAAAAAAAGCATTAATTTTGCAGGAAAAATAATAATTAAGACAATGGCAGAGAGAAATGTAAGAGTACGTTTTGCACCTAGTCCAACGGGCGCATTGCATATTGGTGGTGTACGTACGGCTTTGTATAATTACCTTTTCGCACGTCAGCATGGCGGTAAACTCATCTTTCGTATAGAGGATACAGACTCTAATCGCTTTGTTCCTGGAGCAGAAGAATATATCCTTGATTCGTTTAAATGGTTAGGAATAGAGTTTGATGAGGGCGTTAGCTTCGGAGGTGAGCATGGTCCTTATCGACAGAGTGAGCGTCGTGAAATCTATAAGAAGTATGTTAATCAGTTGTTAGAGGCTGGTAAAGCATATATTGCCTTTGATACTCCAGAGGAATTAGATGCTAAGCGCAAAGAGATTCAGAACTTCCAATACGATGCACATACTCGTCTTCAGATGCGCAACTCTCTGACCATGTCGAAAGAAGAGGTTGATAGCTTGATAGACGATGGTCAACAATATGTTGTTCGCTTTAAGATAGAGCCAGGTGAGGAGGTGCATGTTAATGATATGATTCGTGGCGATGTCTGCATTAAGAGTGATATTCTTGATGATAAGGTCTTGTATAAGAGTGCAGACGAGTTGCCTACTTACCACCTTGCTAACATCGTTGATGACCACTTAATGGAGATTTCTCATGTAATTCGTGGTGAGGAATGGTTGCCAAGTGCACCGTTACATGTATTGCTTTACCGTGCCTTCGGTTGGGAAGATAGTATGCCCCGTTTCGCACACCTTCCATTATTATTGAAACCAGAAGGAAAGGGAAAGTTAAGTAAGCGTGATGGTGATCGTTTAGGCTTTCCTGTGTTCCCATTAGAGTGGCATGATCCTAAGACAGGAGAGGTTAGCTCGGGTTATCGTGAGAGTGGATATTTCCCAGAGGCAGTGGTGAACTTCTTAGCATTGTTAGGTTGGAATCCAGGAACCGAACAGGAACTCTTCTCTCTTGATGAGTTAGTAAAAGCATTCGATATAACGAAATGTTCAAAGAGTGGAGCTAAGTTTGATTATCAGAAGGGAATGTGGTTCAATCACGAGTATATCCTTCGTAAAAGCGATGACGAGATAGCAGAGCTCTTTGCACCTATCGTTGCTAATAATGGTATTGAAGCTACGATGGAACAAGTAAGACAGGTTGTTCACATGATGAAGGATCGTGTTAGTTTCGTGAAAGAGCTTTGGGAACTTTGTTCTTTCTTCTTTATCGCTCCAACAAGTTACGATGAGAAGACGGTTAAGAAGCGTTGGAAGGAATATTCTGCACAGCAGATGACAGAATTGGCTGAGGTGCTTGAAGGTATAGACGACTTCTCCATTGAAGGTCAGGAACCTGTTGTGATGAAATGGGTAGAGGATAAAGGCTATAAGCTTGGCGATATAATGAATGCTTTCCGATTGACATTGGTTGGTATTGGTAAGGGACCTGGTATGTTTGATATCTCAGCTTTCCTTGGCAAAGCTGAAACCTTAAAACGTATGCGCAAGGCTATAGAAGTACTTGGTTAATGATAGAAATCGAATAGATGAAGTATCAGATAACATGTGATAATTGTGGTACACAATTTATAGTGGAAGCTAGTGAGGGGCAGACAATCGAATGTCAGTGCCCTCATTGTCATGGAACGATGGAGGTAACATTACCTCTTATTAGTGCAGGACAGCAGTATCAACCACAGAATCAAGTGAATGCTAATGCACAAGTTCCACAAACGGCTCAAACAAACACGAAGAACAATCATGCCATCTTATGGGGTATCTTGATTGGTTTAGTTGTATTAGCGATAGGAATTGGTGCTTATGTTGCTTTCCGTCCAACACCACCAGCAGCAGTTGCTTCAGATAGCTTGTCTGTCGATACAATTCCTTATGAAGCGCCAGTCCAGAACACTGCTCCTCCTGTTGTGGATACAGTTGTTACTGCGCCAGAGCCAGCGGAGCCCGAGGAAGAAGCAACCCCTGCGCCAAAGGAAGAGAAACAGCAAGCTGATACCGCTGCTGTCGAAGAGGAACATCGGCAATAGGATTATGCAGACTTCCTATTAATAACGTAAATAAGAAATAAAGATACATGGGAAAGATTATTTTAACGGGTGACCGCCCAACTGGTAAGTTGCATCTTGGTCACTATGTGGGTTCACTTCGCCGTCGTGTGGAGTTACAGAACCTTGGCGACTACGATAAGATGTTTGTCTTCATGGCAGACGTACAGGCGTTGACAGATAATGCTGACAATCCAGAGAAGATTCGCCAGAACATTATTGAGGTGGCTTTGGATTATCTTTCTGCAGGACTTAGTCCAGAGAAATGTACGCTCTACATTCAGAGTCAGATTCCAGAATTGGCAGAACTGACTACATTCTTTATGAATCTTATCAGTGTAAGTCGTGTGCAGCGTAACCCTACTGTGAAGACTGAAATCAAGATGCGTAACTTTGAAGCCAATATTCCAATGGGGTTCTTTGCTTATCCTGTTTCTCAAGCTGCTGACATTGCCGCCTTCAAGGCAACTACCGTTCCTGCGGGTGAAGATCAAGAGCCAATGATTGAGGTGACACGTGAGATTGTACGTCGCTTCAATCAGCTTTATGCACCAGTACTCGTTGAGCCTGCTATTATGTTGCCAGAGAACGCTACGGCACGTCGTCTGCCTGGTACAGATGGTAAGGAGAAGATGAGTAAGAGTCTTGGTAACTGTATCTATCTATCTGACGACGCTGACACCGTATGGAAGAAGGTGAAGACAATGTACACAGACCCAACTCACTTGAATGTGTCTGATCCAGGTCATGTTGAGGGTAACACAGTGTTTACTTACCTTGATGCCTTCTCAACCGATGAGGACTTCGCTGAGTTCTGGCCAGAGTTCCAGAATCTTGACGAACTGAAAGCTGCTTATACAGCTGGTGGTATCGGTGATATGAAGTGTAAGAAGCTCTTGAATAATGTGCTCAATAAGATACTTGACCCTATTCGTGCTCGTCGCCATGAATACGAGCAAGACATTCCAGAGATCTATAACATCTTGAAGAAAGGATCTGTTGAGGCTCGTGAAGTAGCTGCAAAGACGATGGATGAAGTTCGTGCAGCTATGCAGATCAATTACTTCGAAGACACAGCTTTGATTCAGAGTCAGGCTGAGAAGTTCAGGAAGAAGTAAATCATAAAGTCAAAGAACGTTCTCCTTTTTTGTGAGAAGTTAAACTAATGATAGGGGACGTGTTAGAGGTTTATTTAACCTTTGATGCGTTCCTTCTTTTTGGGAACATCGTCTTGTGTAATTGGCGAGAGTCTTTCCTTGTGAATTGTTGATGTCCCCTTTGAGTGGAGAAGAATTATTAGGTTAACCAGTAATCATAATTTTGAACTCAGGATTTTGATTTATGTTTGATCTTGCCAATGCTAATCTTTTGTTCTACCAACGCTAATCTTTTGTTCTACCAACGCTAATCTTTTGTTCTAATAACGCTAATCTTCAAGCATACGAACACTAACTTCTAAAACTTGAGAGCACTAACTTCTAACTTCTTGGGGCAATCTCGCTATCTGCATTTCTCCCTCTCGGGGAGGTCGGGTGGAGCTGTTGGTGAGGCTGTTTCTTTCTGTTTGCAAAGGTAAGCACCTTTATTCTGAAAACAATCGTTTTTCGGGGTACTGGAGTAACAAGTTCCGCAAATGCCTTTGTAACTATTTGTTTTATAGAGAGATAAGTAAAAGCAGCCTCCCCAAGCCCCTCCGAAGGGAGGGGATGTGTTCCCACAACGTGCAACACAAAAACAAAGTTCAAAACTATGATTACTTCGATTGCTGGAGTAACTATAGTCATAAACACGTTAACTTGCACGCTAATTATCCGTTATCTATTGTATGCCCCTTGTATGGGAAAAGGGCTCCCCTCCTTTCGGAGGGGTCGGGGGAGGCTTTTCCTTTCGGGGAGGTTGGGTGGGGCTTTTTTCTAATGTGCATACCAATCACAAAATCACAATCACAAAATCACAAAAAGGATTTTCAATGTGTAAAAAGGGATTCTTATATAATATAATACCTTATTAATAAATAATAATATATAATGATACATTATCTATGTAAGAAAAAATGCGATATTACCATAATTGATTTTGTGATTTTGTGATTGTGATTTTGTGATTGCCTGATTCGTCTTGATAAGACAGAGGTTGCTGGTCTTTCAACCAAGCATGTAGACTATATAGCAGCTATGTGTTATGCGGGTAAGGGTTTACTTTATATTTATGGAAACTCCTTTGCACTTGCTCCTGATGGTCTGACAAATCCATACCTCAGCTTTACATCTGTTCCAATCGTTGTTGATTTGAAGCAAAATACGATGACGCTTATCAATGGTATGGAGATTTCTAATCCTCAGGGTATTGCTGTTGCTAAGCATAAGAATTTGATAGTATTCGGTAGTGCTAATAAGAAGGCTACAGGCTTCTACACTTACAATCCTGATACGAAAGAAGTAGCAGGTCCTATCCTTCAGGTAAAGGGTAACCCTTGTTTCTTCCATAGCTTTGAGAAGTAATTTAGCTTTGTACAATAAACCCAAATCTCTAAGTTAGCATTTCGTATAGCAAACTTAGAGATTCGGGTTAAACAACTCACTTTACCATTTATTCTAAAAATAGACTTGTTTGTTGTCTGTTGCTTTGCTAACTTTTAGATAGCGTTCCATACTTTATTGTTGAATGTGAGTTTATCAAATTCGATATGATACAAATAGTTTATTTGCTACCTCAAATATTGTCATAATTGAAAAATATTTTTAAAAAAGATTTCCTTTTTTAGATTTTATTTGTATTTTTGCCAAGTCGATTACTAAACTTACTGTCAGTTTTTGCAAAACTGGATAAGTGATTCTTTTGACATAATATAACTCTGAGTACAGTTTTATTGGAATTTATAATCGTTTAATTACACGTAAAAGAGATATGAAGAAAATAATACTTTATCTATTTGTGACTATTACGATGGTACAATTTACTTCGTGTGGTAGTAACGAGGAAAAAGAACAGATAGAGCGTATGTCTTATTCTGAGGTGCTAACTTCTCTCATTTATTCCGACACGGATTTGTCTTCTATTAGTAGGGTTACACAGATTCCAGTGGATCAAATTATAAAGATAAAGTATGGTTTGATATCAGAGAATGATGATCTTACAAAGTATCTCAAAAAATTGAAATATACTTGTGTGGTTGGTGATACTGATGATGTTGCTGATATGATGAAAGATGTTCAAAATTTTGATATTGATCAAACTTCTACAGGTAAGAAAATAGATCGAAATATATACAAGATAAATGAATATAAGTGTAATGATAAGTTTCAACAGGCGCTTCCAATAATAGGTCAGAATCTTTTTAATAAGAAGATTGAAAAGTTTATTGATGATAAGTATTCTTTTCTGGGTATACTATGTAATATTTGGGAATACATAATAAATAGTAAAGAAGAATACTTAGAACAATATCGCAATGAATTGCAAAGTAGCTTTAATGCCATTAACTTAGATCAGTTTATGCAGCAGCGTATTAATGCTTATGCAGAGATGTTAGAAACTGAGCATGCTGTATTGTTTGGTAGAAAAAATGATAATGGAAAATTAAAGGCAGAGCTCAATATCTCAAAGTTTGATGTTAAAATAGACTTAGATTCTCAGAAGAAAATTATAGATCATGCGGTCATAGATTTGATTGACTTTGCAATGAATGTTGCAGAGGAAACGGTTATTGCTTTAATTATCTGGGTAGTGATAGCTTGTATTATTCATATCTTAATTAAATTGAAGGTGAAGAATGAAACTGAAAAATATTTCCGCTTAATTCATAAGAAGAGTGATGGTTTATTGAGGACATTGGGTAAAATGGTATTTGCTGGTTTGGCAGCAGCGGCAGAAGAAGAGCAGCAGAAGAAGAAGATACGCACTAAATGGCATACGATACAAACCTGTCTTACAGTCTTTGTAACAGTATTACTCGGTTTCTGGGGGTATTTCTATGTTACAGTGCCATCTATTCAACTGGAATTAGATGTTGAGAAAAATCTACAGGAACAAACGGTTGAGTATTTTAATAATATAGATATGTGGGTAATAACAGAATTAAATCAAATTACAAATAAATTATAGAAAATGAGGTATATTGTTTTTTCGCTTTTATTGATTCTTACCTTGGCTTCATGTGAGCAGGTGTTAAAGACGGGGATGAAAAAAAGTATGAAAGAGGTGGTTAAAGAAACTGCTGAAATTACATCGGAGAAAACTTTAAAGGCTGAAGCAAAGGTTGTTACGAAAAGTGCATTGAAGTTAACTGTTGATGTTTTGCCTCGAGGACGTCGTGCTTTAGCTGTTGTAAGAAAGGGTAATCGTCTTGAACCTGCTATCAATAATCTTAATGATTTTGCCTTAAAGTATTCGCCAAAGGTTAATAAGGAATTGTTAAGAATACGACGGGCAGCGATTGCCCCTTTTGACCAGTTTCCTACTATGAGTCAATTGTTGAATTATGATCACAATAAATTGATTATTAGTGACATACCAAGTGCTGATAAATTACGTAAGAATATGTTCCTATGTATGAATAAAAAGTCGATAGAGATATGTGAAGCTTATGGTGGTACTGCTGCGCATCATGTTGTTGAAGGGTCAGATAAGGCTGCTATAAAGTCAAGGGCGGTGCTTAAAAAGTTTAATATTAATATTAATGCACCAGAGAATGGAGTATTACTCCCTGTAGATAATAAGAGTATTTATAAGGGAAGTCTTCACAAGACAAGTCATACTGCTGCTTACTCTGAGTATGTTTATAATGTCATTAAAGATTGTAAAACGCGAGAAGAGTTAGTTTCTAAGTTACTTAGTATTAAGCACGAACTGGTTTCAGGAAAACTTAATCTTCAAGGGCCAGCTCAGTCTATCAACAAAAATATCCGTTCTGCTGCGTAATGGAATGTTTTATAGACATTATAGAATATAGTCTTAATAGTTGCTTGCTAATACACATAAAGTGGATTTTGTGTATGTCTTCTTTTTAAATCCATTGGAGATACTATTAAGTAGCAGTAGTATCTTCAATGGTTTTGTTTATTATTATAGGTATCCGATAAAAACTTTTTTTGGTTATCTGTGTTAGATAAAATAGACTTAAACTTATGATTTTATCAATTCATCTGGTTTTTATAGGGCTTTCCTTGTCAATATAAGAACATTTTATAGGGACAGTAGATATTTAGTGTAGATACACATTTAGTTTGTGGAGCAGCTTGGGCATTTGTCGAAATTCAATTTGTTGTCACTGCTGTCATTTGTTGTATATGTTTAACTTGTTAGTTTACAGAGGAATAAACAAAATGTTAAAAGTGACAGGAAAATGAAACAAAACTATTCTTGTAAGATATGTGTATGTATGATGAAGTTAAGAATAGCACTATAATAAAATCTTTCTTGTCTGTTAAACCCCAATCGGTCATTAGACCACAATATGTATCATTCTTATTACTCTGGTATTAGATCCTAAACATAGATAACTTGTTAATTCGTCAACTAACTTAGCCTTGTACAATAAAAAGGCAACCAACAAAAAGTTGATTGCCTTTATATTTTGCTTTGTAATCAGATAACTCGTCAACTTGTTAACTCGTCAACTAACTTACAAATTCGCATTGTCGTTCTTCCATTCAGCAACAGCTGGTACGATGTCGAGGCTGATGATTTCCTCACGCATCTTGCAGAGGTGCTCGTAAGAAGCCTGGAGAGAAGCCATCTCCTCTGGAGTACCTGTTGGCTCAGTGTAGTGAACACCAGTAGCGTCGATTGTTGTAGGCATAGCCATCATAACGTTCTTGAAGCCGAGCTTCTCATCGTTAACATAGCAACCTGCAGGCAAGGTGAACTTCTCACCACCCATAGCAGCCTCAATCATCT
>ERZ772979.2075-NODE-2075-length-10511-cov-3.368497_pt1 | contig 10511 bp, 11 predicted proteins | sample MGYA00511130_ERZ772979 | MGnify/ENA primary metagenome ERZ772979 (study PRJEB29015, sample SAMEA2738103) | human oral metagenome | biome: human oral; feature: human-associated habitat; material: saliva | place: China | collected 2186 ... | reverse complement strand
CACCTTCTGTTAATTCTTGTGTAGCTTCTACTGTTAAGTTTGCAGCTACAGCCCAATAAACACCTAATACAATACCTAATAAAATTACAAATTGTAATTGGTTAACGTTATCTCCTAAAGCTAAAGCCATTAACCAAGTAGCTGTAGCTGATTGTTGCACCATGATGTGACCAGTGATGAAAACAGTACGTACTTTAGTTAATTTACGGAAAATTACAAGTGCTAAGTTAGTTAAGAATGCTACTAAGAGTACTTGTACTGTTAAACCAGTTGCATGACCAGCTTGTTTTAAAGCTGCTTCTGCTGCTGCTTGACCAAAATATGGGTCAATAACTGCTGCTTGTAACCCGAAACGGTCACCTAAAGCTGCTAATACTGGACGGAAGTTTGAAACTAATCCACCAGCTGCTACGTTTAAAATCATATAACCAACAACTGCTTTAATAAAACCAGCTAATGCGTCATACCATTTACGGCCTAATAATAAGTAACCTACTAAAACGATTAAACCTACAAAGTATTGTGGTTTAGTAAAAATGTTTGAATAGAAAAATTGCCAAAAGCCAAATAAGAATTCCATATTATTCACCTAATCCTTGTAAAATATTTTCTAAATCTTCTTTTGAACGAGCATTAACAAAAGCATTGATGATGTTTTCATCTTCTACTAATGTTACAAGTTCAGATAAATTCCCTAAATGTTTTTCATTGTCTGTTGATGCTAATACAAAGAATAAATGTGGTTTGTATTCAGCACCTGGACCGAAGTCAACAGCTTCTTCAACATTCATGAAGGCAACCGCTGTTTCGTTAACACCTTTTCCTTCTTGTGCATGTGGAATGCAAATTTCTGGTGCGATTACAATGTATGGACCAAATTCATGAACATTATTAATAATGTAACCTGGATAGTCAGCTGTAATAATGTTTTGATCTAACAATGGTTGGCACGCTGTGCGAATCGCATCTTCCCAAGAAGAAAAACCTTTTTGGAAACTAAAACGATTGTTTTCAATAATTTCTTTTAACACTGATAAAACTCCTTTTTGACGATTTTAGTTAAGAAATCGTATACATCCATTTTTTAAGATTTGACCGTTACCGTAGTAACGGTCAATCAGATGTTTATTTTATAAGAATGATGGGAATGGTACGTCGTTTTCAACTGAGAATACGTCGTCAAATCCACGGTAGAAGTTAAATTCTAATTTATCTTTGTCTGTTGGGTAAGTGTATTTACCACCTACTTGCCAAATGAATGGTTTGAATTTATATTCTAAGCGATCTTTTTTGAATTTCCAGATTTCTGTAATTTCTTTAGGATCAGCTTGGAAGTTAGCCCAGATATCATAGTGAACTGGAATAACAACTTTAGCGTTTAATGATTCAGCCATACGTAACATATCAACTGAAGTCACTTTATCTGTGATACCACGAGGGTTTTCACCGTATGCACCTAAGCACACATCGATTTCGTGTTCGTTACCATGTTTAGCAAACATGTTTGAATAGTGAGAGTCACCAGCATGGTATAAGTTACCACCACTTGTTTTAAATAAGTAGTTAACTGCGATTTCGTCCATATCTTGAGGCATTTTACCTTTTAATACTTCGCCATCTTTAGCAGTTACTAAAGCTGTACGGTCAAATGCTTCTAAAGCAACGATTTCGATATCTTTGATTTTAACTGAGTCTCCTGGGTGTACAACGATTGTACGTTCAGCAGGAACTCCCCAACCTAACCAAGTGTTTACTACTTCTTGTGGTCCAACGAATTTAGCTTCTGGACAGTTATTAGCAACTGCTGCTGCTGTATTGATATCTAAGTGGTCTGAGTGAATGTGAGTTACTACTAAAGCATCTACATTTTTCACTTCAAATGGATCGATAACAAATGGTTGTGTACGTAAGTTTGGTTGTAAGTTTTGGCAACCGCTCATACGTTGCATTTGGTGTCCAGTTTTCATTTTCCCGTTTCCGTGGCTACGTTTACCAGTTCCACACCATAAGTCACATAGGATGTTAGTGTTTTTTTCTGATTTTAACCAGATACCTGTACATCCTAACCACCACATAGCGAATGTTCCTGGTTTAACTTCCTCACGTTCGATTTCTTCGTTTAACCATGTACCCCATTCTGGGAATGTTGATAAAATCCATGATTCTTTTGTTACATCTTTAATGTTTGCCATTATTCTTTCTTTCCTTCCTTGAGATTAGCCCCAAATTCTTCTAATTTCTTCTTTAAATTCACGAGCTGATTGTGCAGGATTTTCTGTAGCGTAAATTCCACGTCCAGCAATGAATGTATAAATATCGATACCTTCGAATACTTTCAATGTATCTTTTGTTAATCCACCAGTTGCAGAAACTTTGAATCCCATCTCAATTAAACGTTTGATTTTGTTCAAATCACTTTCTGTCCAAGTTGCTCCAGCGAATAGAGCATCACGACTTTGGTGATAGATTACTTGGTCGATACCAGCTTCACGCCATTGCTCTGCTTGTTCAAATGTCCAGTCACCATATAATTCTACTTGTAAAGTGCCAATTTCTTTTTGAGCAGCTTTCATAGTAGGAATGGTAGCACAGCAAATGACAGTCATCCAGTCGGCACCAGCATCTTTACAGTTTTTAGCAACTGTTGATCCAGCATCGGCACATTTTGTATCTGCAATGACAACTTTATCAGGGAATACATTACGTAAGCATTTAATTGCTTTGTCCCCTTCATTCAAGATTAAAATTGTACCAGCTTCGATAATGTCTACTTCATTACCAACAGCAAGTGCATCTTTTAACGCATCTTCGATACGTAAATGGTCTAATGCAACTTGTAAATTTGGAATTGCCATTTTGTCATTCTCCTTTTCTCTCTCAGGGCTTTTGCCACACACAATTTTGAAACAATCATAACCGTTAAGACGTCTCTTAATTCATGATCATTTCATAATTACTAGTAATCATTAATGAAACCATTATATAATAAAACGTTTTCTATCACAACGCATCTAGATTAACTAATCTTTTATTAAGTTTTATGAACGTTTTCATTTTTATGATTTTTTTGTCAAAGTTCTTTATTTATAAGATTTCTTTAAGATTTTTTGTAAAATATTTATCGAAAATCTTGCAAAATATGCCTTTCTACTTCATACTGTTTGAGTAATCAACTTTTAAGGAGTTTCATATGATTTATAAAATTACTATATTTATTGTTCGTTTATTGATTATTCTATTAAATGGATTTACGAAAGTGTCGGGATTGGAGAACCTACCGAAAGATTCTGGGTATGTAATTGTTGCTCCTCACCGTTCATGGTTAGATCCAGTACTAATTGCGATTGCGGTTTATCCAAAGTCATTAGTATTGATGGCAAAGCAAGAATTGTTTAAGCCGAAACCTTTTGCATGGTTCATCCGTCAGTTAGGTGCGTTTCCGGTGAATCGTGAGAAACCTGGTCCGAGTGCAATTAAGCATCCGGTTACTCAGATTAAGGAAAACGGAAAGGCTTTAGTGATTTTCCCAACGGGTACTCGTTACTCTAGTGAAATGAAAGGTGGGGCTGTAACAATTGCTCGTATGGCAAAAGCTCCAATTGTACCGATTGTTTATCAAGGTCCTTTTACTTTTATGAACATTTTAAAACGTCAAAAGATGTTTGTAAAAATTGGGGAGCCAATCCATTTACCAGAGGGACGTTTATCTAAGGAAGAATTAGCGCAATATGATGAATTATTAATCCAAAAATTCGATGAATTGGATAAAGAGATTAATCCTAACTTTGTTTATGTAATTCCGGAGAAGAAACGGAAATAATATTCTTATGAATTAAAAGCAAGAATCTCCACTGCTACAGTGAGGACGGCAGCAGACCCTGTGGGTCTCATGCCTAAAATTTGAGCCTTGATCTCAAATTTTCCTTTGTGATAATCAAGACTGATTATCACTGCCACTGTAGAGTGGAGATTTTTGCTTTTTTATTGCGTATATTTCGTTTCTTGACAGTCGTCATTAAGATGAATCTTCATAATAGCACCTCTAAATAGCTACTGACTTTTTCTTCTACCTTCATGATTTTTGAGTATTCTGATAACAATGGTATATTTTTATCTTTTCTATTTATATATCGTTTAAATGCTTCAGCTGTAATTCCTATTTCTACTCCACTTCTTGGTTTTAATATATCGCATAACGTTTTTTCAATATTATATACTTTTACAAGATTTCCTGATGGTGATAGGATTTCTTCTTGCCCTAATTCATATAATTCATTTTTTGTTCGGCTAGCTATAATTCCTTCTTTTTTAACTGTAGTTAAATTATAATCTTCAGGAAAAGTCATCGAATATTGGATTGGAGTTCTATCTGTTAAATCATACAAATACAAAGCTGTTTCTTTAGAATAGATTCCTTTTTTAAAACGAATTTGTAAATGTTGTATTTCATCTTCCCATATATGCGGTAAAATATATATTCCTCTTGTAGTTCTTTCTAATAACCCTTTATCAACTAATTGTTTTAAATATTGTCTTGCGATTCCTTGATGGTCAATCATTTTAGAGGTCACAGTTCCATTATTTTTTTCAGCTATTTGTAAAATTATTTCTTCCGTCATAATGAATCACCTTCCTTTACAATTACACCCCTCATTTTACATAAAAGGGGCTTATTTGTAAAATATTTGTGATTTTCTTTAATATATAAAAGGAGATGATTTAAGTGCAAGATAATTTTATAGAAGTTGAAATAGAGATTGATTCAACTTTAAAAGAGGAAAATTTGGACCTGGGCTAAAATTTTAAGCATGAGACCTGAAGGGACTGCTGCCGCCCTCACTGTAGCAATGGTAATTCTTGCTTTTTTATACTTAAAAAAAGAGCAGACAATGTCTACTCTTCTACTCAATTATTTTTTAGCATTTTTCTTTGCTTGTGCTTTCATTGAAGCAGCAATTTGACGAACTTTTTGTTCGGATGGTTTTTGACCCATTTGAGTCATCATACTACGAATCATACTTTCATCAAATGGAGGATTTTCTAGAAAGTAATTCATCATTGTTTTACGTGCGATAAAGAATCCACCGATTGCTCCTAAGATAGCAGCTACAACGACGATTAAAATCCATACACCTGTACTCATGCAAGTTCTCTCCCTTCATTGATCTACATTGCTATTGTACTAAATTATAACAATAATGAAAAGGCTTTTTGAAAATTTTGTAAAATTTGTACTTTTCTTCGTTTCTTTTACAGTATATTTTATAATCCTTCTTCATCCATAATAATAGACATTTTCTCTGTATCCACCGTTACTTTTGCTCCAATAGTAATCGTAAATAATGGTTGTGTATGTGCAAAGTCTAAGTCGTACATCACTGGGATTTGTTTTAAGACTGGATATTTGTCTAATATATACAATAATAATTCTTCAGTCATACTGCATTCTTTTGGGAATCTTCCAATTAGTACTGCTTTTGGATTTGGATAAGCTTGTAGTAATGCTGCTAAATTTCGGTCAAAGTCAAAGTAGTCGTCAGCCTCTGCTTCTTCAATAAAAAAGGCATACTCTTCTGGTTTTGGAGCATAAGGAGTTCCTCTTAATAATGAAAAAGTTGATAAGTTTCCACCGATTGCTGTTGCGGTAGCTTTACCGTGGTTGTATACTTTCCATTTTGTCGGTTGAAACGTCAAAGGTGCATCTGGTAAATACCAAGCATTACTGCCCCATTTTTCACTTGGTGTTAATTGATACTGAGTATTGCTTAATGCTTTAAGAAATGATGCTGTTTGGTATTCTTGGAGTTCCTTCATTTTAAAGCTTGAATAAGATGGTCCCATATACATTAGCAATCCAGTTTTTGCATAAATGGCATTTAAAATAGCTGTCGTATCGGAATATCCGCAAATAATTTTAGGATGTTTCGCAATTAAATCATAATCTAAATACGGAAGAAGTTCATTTGAATTAAATCCACCAATCGTTGCCAAAATGACATCTACTGTAGAATCTAAAAATGCATCATGTAAATCTTCCACACGACTTTGAATACTTGCAGAATCAAGTACGTCGTGCTCAAAATAATGTTTTGAATAGCTAACCCTAAACCCTAACTCCTCTAATCTTTCCTTAGCAGTTCTATTCGCTTCAAATCCGCCAACTCGTTCAATTGACGAAGATGGACTTAGTACTCGAATATGCATTCCTTTTTGTAATTTTTTCATATCATCACCTCATTTTTATAACTCAATCACGTGCGGTTCAAATCCTATTTCTTTTAAAAAGGAAAACAAATCTTCCGTTTGGATAAAAATCGTCTTCTCATTTGTATTTGGATGGAAGCACATTCGTTCTTCAGATACAATTTCTTGATCGAAATATACTTGAATATCTTTGTCTCTATTATTTAATAAGCCAAATGGAGATACAGTTCCTGGTAGGAGCATCATTTTATCATTTAACGTTTCAGCTGAAGCCATTTTGATTCGATTTTCTTCTACGATTTCTTTAAAAACATCCATATCTAATCGTTTTGCATCATCTATAATGACTAAGTAAAAATTTCTCTTTTTCTTATTTGTTAAAAACATTGTCTTTGTACGAACACCTTCAATTCCTTCAATAAAATGATCTGCTTGTTCTGTTGTTAGTACAGGTTCATGTTCTACAATTTGAAATGGAATGCCTAATTCATTTAATTGATCTACTACTTTTTGATACATAGAAAAAACCCCTTGTAGTTTATTTTCTCTATTATAAACACTTTATAACCTCCATTTCAATGTATTCTACTAGTCAGATGAGGATAAAAATGTTATGATGAGAAAAAATTCACATAGGAAAGTGGTTATATGACAAAAAAAGCAATTTTACTTATGACATTTGGTACACCTGAAGGATATACTTTTGAAGATATCGCAAGATTTTTTACAAATATTCGACGTGGTGTTCGTCCAACGGATCAAGAAATCCAACACTTGTATGACAACTACCAAAAAATTGGTGGAAGTCCTCTACAAGAAATTTCGAAACAGCAAGCCGCAAAATTACAAGAACGCCTACAAGGAGAATATACCGTTTATTTTGCCAATAAATTCTCTTCTCCATTCATTCCAGAAGTCGTTAAACAAATGGAACAAGATGGAATCGAAGAATGCCTGTGCTTAGCACTTGAACCTCACTACTCTTACTACTCCATTTATGGATATGAGAAATTCATCGAAAGCAAAACAATTCGTTTCCACATGGTAAAAGATTGGTATCATAATTCCAACTTATTACAATTCTGGGAAGAGGAAATCAAAAAGATTTTAACCGAAGATATTAAAGATGGCAGTTTTAAAGTATTCTTCTCTGCACATAGCGTACCCGTGATCGCATTGGAATTCGAAGATCCTTATATCGACCAAATTTATAAAAATGGACAAATCATTGCAGAAAGATTAGGACTAGAAAAACATCAGTACACGCATACATGGCAAAGCGAAAGTGATATTGGACTACCATGGATGAAACCAGACGTTCTAGAATACTTACGAGAACAAACGGAACACCAAGAACATTATATCTTCATTCCAATTAGCTTTATCAGTGAACATATCGAAGTTCTATACGATAATGATATCGAATGTAAGGACTTATGCGATGAGTTTGGCGTACACTATCACAGACCTCCAATGCCAGATACTCATCCCCTATTAATCGAAGCCTTATACGAAACTGTTCGAGCTCACGAAACAGAAACATTTACTCTTAAAACAAACGAAAAAGAAACACTAGATGAAATGGTACCACCAGAAACGTCAAAAGATATTCTAGACCAAGAATCTGATATTCAAATGCCGGAATTTGTGAAGAAATTAATCGCTAAAAAAGGCAGAGAAAATGTTAAAATGCCGGAGTTCGTTAAACGTATGTTAGAACAACGTGCAAAACAAAAGAAACAATAACACATAAAGAACCCTGCACCAAAAATTCAATAGTTTTGGGTGCAGGGTTTAATTATCTAATTATAAAATACTGTGTTGATTACAAGACATTAAGTCACAAAAAACGGTTTTATTCAACACGAGATTGATACAATGACACTTTTACGTTGTACTCTGAAACTTTACTTTGGACTCTGACACCTTTCCTTGAACGCTTAAACTTTTGTTTTTGGACAACAAAAAAGACGGTATTGCTACCGTCAATTTCGATTACATAATAGTTTATCACTCTAATTCTAAGTCATGCTCATCTGCATAACGCCATACAAAACCACCTGCATGCTTTTGAACACCTTTAGCTGCATCACGAATACTTTTAGAGTTTATGCTCGTTGTTTTCGTAGCATCGGCAATACTTTCAAATCGTTGAATAAGATTCAGGTTATCATCCATCTGCAAGATAGGACGTCTAGTCTTTTTTGGGCTAGATTTATTCACTATAGGATTTGGATTATTTTCAATTCTCTTTTCTATCTTATGTTGTTCTTTTTCCCGCTTTTTTAATAGTGTCTTAATAGCAGTATTTCTTCTAGTTAACAATTTACTGAGATTTCTAAACTCTGCACCTTCACGTTCAATTCCCTCATCAAGAATATCAATTTCATTATCGTAATCTTTAAGTTTATGATATGCCATTGAATATGAGTTATACAAAGCTGGCGAAGTATATCCAGAAGTTCTTGCTTTATCATATAGTTCAATCGCTTTATAAAAATCGCCTGATTTCCTATATTCTTCGCCTTCTTCCCAGTATGAAAATCCATCATCGAATCCTTTTCTCGAGTTTTTTAAATTCTTTATTTTAGAGAATGGAACTCTATCATTTATAGGTTGTATCTCTATGGAATCTCTGTCTATCAATTCTTCTGAGTGTAGAACTTCACTACGGATGTACTCTTTACTTCGTACAATATTTAAAATGCTCTCTACTTCATTCGTAGAAAGTGCATTATTCATAATTGGTCCATTCTTGTAGTCATATAAATAACTCTTATCATATTCCAAAGATTCAAAAGCAAATTTATGAGTAGTTTTGTATTCTTCAAAAATAAAATCACTCAACAACTCCAAATCGAGTGGTGAATCAAAAAAGATTCTTATAAAGTCAGATCCTCCTTCTGATATGGTGCATGGTTCTTTTCTGTAGTTTTCAAGACCTTTAATGTTACTTTTTACAATTATATATTTCCCTTTTTTGGCGAACTTAAATTTCAGTATCGTATAAAGGTAACAAACATCAATATACCCTGAACTATTTTTATAAAATCCAAGTAAATCGGTATTCCCTTTTCTATCCGTTATAATATTGTGTATAACAGCGCAAACTTCTTTTTCTTCTTCATTAGGTTTGCTATTTTCTAGTATTCTACTACTTTTTTCGTATTCTAAATTTATTATTTGTAATAACTTCCATAGTAAGTTACCGCATATTTCCGCATCATTTTCAGCTCTATGAGCATTTGTGTTATGAAGACCAAAATAGTTAGCCACCGTTTCCTGCTTATAGTTTACTAATCCTTTTACCCACTTTCTAGATAATGATAATGTGTCAACATAACGAATGTTTCCATCATAACCCAAACGCATCAAAGTTTCTGAAAGAAAACCAAAATCAAACTTTGCATTGTGCGCACAAATTATAGTATTCTTTTGTAAAGAATCCCCTAGAAAATCAACTAAATTTCTGTATACTTCTGTTTCTGATGGAGCAGTTTTAATCATATTATTATCAATATGATTTACCGCCGTTGCAGAAGATGGAATACTTACCATCGCATTTACTAAGGTTCCATATTTTTTAGTCAGTTTTCCATTTTCAAATAAGACTGCTCCTATCTCTACAATTCTATCACTACTCGGATACAGCCCTGTAGTTTCTACGTCAAATGCTATATACCGCTGTTTTAGTGCCTTTAAAACATCGTGATTTACTTCTGTTTTAGTTCCAGTTACCAATCCTCTAGTATTCTCTCTATATACACCATTATCACCTGCATAACTTTTTTTCTGTTCTACACTTGAATTGGTATATTCTTCTTTTTGATTCTTCTTTTTCCATCCAAACAACTTATCAAAGAACCCCATAATACCGTCCCTTTCTCTCTAGTAATTAATAACGATTTACTTACCTCTAGTATACTCCTTTGCTCTAAAAAGCACACTGACATCACTGCCAATATGCAAAAAATTATTTCTCCACTTTCACTTTACTTCCATCGAGGAATCTAAATTCTATCGAACCTTCATGGCTCACCTCAACTTCTTCTACCATGCTAATCCAAACGCCCTTATCAAACAAGCTTAACAATAGCAAATTAAGTCACAGGTTTACTTACTTTTGGCACACCATTTAGTGTTGCAGAAAAAATTTGATCTAAAATATCTAGCCATTGTTTTTCAGTTAATACTTCTATTATTTTCATGATTATTTCTCCTTTAAAAGTTGGTAGCCCATTTATACCACTTCTATCTCACGTTTTATACTTCAATTTCAATCCCTTTTGCTCGTAAATTCTCAATAC
>ERZ772979.2072-NODE-2072-length-10524-cov-2.596619_pt1 | contig 10524 bp, 7 predicted proteins | sample MGYA00511130_ERZ772979 | MGnify/ENA primary metagenome ERZ772979 (study PRJEB29015, sample SAMEA2738103) | human oral metagenome | biome: human oral; feature: human-associated habitat; material: saliva | place: China | collected 2186 ... | reverse complement strand
TTCAGCGCGGCCGCCAGGAGTTCCGGCAGTCGTTCCGGTGCGCAGGCAAAGCAGGGAATGCCGAGCGAGGCGATATGCTTTGCGTTGTGCTCGTCGTAATAGGGGGCGCCGCCGTCCGCAATCGCGAGCAGCACAATCACGCGGACGCCCGCCTCCTTCATCGCCGCAATGCGGCGCATCAGCGCGGCGCGGTTGCCGCCCTCCATGAGGTCGGTAATCAAAAAGAAGAGAGTCTTCTTCGGTTCCTCAATCAATGTCTCGCAGTACTTGACCGAGTTGTTGATGTCGGTGCCGCCGCCGAGCTGAAAGCCGAAGAGCAGCTCGACCGGATCCTCGATCTTATCACTCAGGTCGACAACCTCCGTCGTAAAGGCGACCACATGGGTCTTCACGGCGCGGAGCGAGGCGAGGATGCTACTCATGACCGAGGCGTAGAGCACCGATTCTCCCATCGAGCCGCTCTGGTCGATGTCGAGGATAATGTGATACTTTGCGGCGTTATTCTGTTGCTTCGCAAAGAAGTAGTACTTCTCGGGGAGAATGCGCTTTTTCGACGCATCGTAGTTTTTGAGCCCGTGGCGTATGGTCTTTTTAAAATCAAGTCCCGTCGCCGAGGGAATCGGTGTGTGCTCTGTCCGCTTGCAGGCGGCCACGACCGCACGGCGCACATCTTCCGCGAGACGGCGCTGAATTTCCTCGACAATGCGCTGAATAAAGCGGCGCGCGCTCTCCCGGCTCTGCTTCGGCACCTGATCCTTTAAGAGGAGCAGCATGCTGCCGAGGTCCACACTCGGCTCGGCGGCGTCGAGAAGCTCCGGCTCAAACAGGAGCTCTTTCATGCCGCAGCGCTCCACGGCATCGCCTTCCACGAGTTTTACGAGTTCCGGCGGAAAGAGGGTCCGAAGATCGCCGAGCCAGCGGCTGATGACAGCAGAACCCCTGCCGCTGCCGCCGCCGGGCTGCGTATCGCCGTAGGAGAAGTAGGCGTCGGCATTGTAAATCGCCTCGAGTGCGGCGTCCATCTGTCTGTCTTCTTCGGACAGATAGGGCGCACTGTCCTTGCCGTAGGCGCTCCATTTCGCCTCACTCTCTCTGCCGAGCAGCAGCCTCCACTTCCGGATGCGCGCTTCGTTTTCGTCCATGTCCTGTCTCCCTAGAAATCGTCAAAATCAAAGGATTCGAGCGCCTGACTCTCCTCCCGACTCAGTTCCGCATTCAGCACTTCGCTGACCTGCTCCTTTTGTAAACCCCAGAATTCCGCCAAATTCTCCGCGACCATATCCTTTTCGCCCGCCGTATATGTCGCGAAGGCGCGGCGCAGAAATACCATGGCGCGCTGCCAGCAGTCCTCGGGAATCGCATCGATGTAGCGGCTCAGGCTCTCCCAGACCACGCGCCGCACAATGAGAGCATAGTGATTGCGGAGCGAAAGCCCCTCAAACCAGAGCGCGCCGAGTTCCGCCCGAAGCCCGACCGACATGCGGCGGCTGATTTCCTGCGAGAGTTCTTCCTCGCCGAGGTCGCCGAGATCGAGGCGTATTGCCGTCGCAAGCCCCGAGAGCTTGGCGTTTAAATCGTCCCGGCGCGAAAGTTCCCGAATGGCCTGCTCCCACTTTTCGCTCGGCAAGCCCTTTTCCACACTGAAGATACTCTGGATGTCCTCGATGCTCTTTGCGAGCTGTCCCGCCGCCTCATCGTCGCAGAAGCAGGCGTCCGTGAGGGTAAGACCGGCGCGGAGCAAAAGGCGCTCCAAAATGGGGCGGAGCACCGAGACATCCGACTGCCGCACATCCCCGAACTGCAACATGCGCGACAGAATTTTGGCTGTCCGCGCAATCTCCTCGATACTAATCTCATCGATACTCGCGCTGTCAAGTCGGCTGACCGCCGCCTGCAAAAGCTCCGGCATGCCGCAGAGAAAGGCGCTCTCTAAGAGCTCCGTAATCTCCGCAATCTGTTCCGTTGCCGTGAGTTTCTCCTGCAAATCAAAGCTCACGGCGTGCGCGATCGTGTCGCCCTTTAAGACGGCCTCGGCGAGCTGCATCTCTGCTTCCGGCGTCCTGCTTAAAACCCAGTTTTCCTCCCAGCTCGCATCCTGCTGTCTGCTGCCTTGCAAAGCGGCAAAACCGATGCCGAGAAGGCGCAGGCGCTGCAAAAAGAAGGAGCGGCGCAGCTGTAAAAAGGCGCTCTTCTCACTCTTTGCGCGGCGATTTTCGCGGAGATCCAGGCGGAGTTTTTCCGCGACCGGGCCGAAATTCAGCTTTAAGTCCGCACACTGATCCGCAAAATCCCGCTGAATCGAGGTGAGCAGCCCGCCAATCGGCACATGGCCTATCTTCGTGCCGATGTCCGTGAGCGCAATTCCCTCGGCAATCTCGCCGAAACTCCCGTGCCCCAGACAGGTCACGGCCGCATCCTTCAGTTCTTCGTGTGTCGGATATACGCCCTCGCGCAGCCTTGTGAGGCTCTCGGCGAGTAAGGTCGCCTCCAGCACTTCCGCCGAAGAGACCAGGCCGCCCCGCTCCCGGATGTGTACGGCCAGCGCGGACAGATAGCGCGCGGCGTGGCTCTCGGGCTTCCCTGCCGCAAGCGCTTCCCAGAGCAGCTCATAATAGGCGGGCGCCAGGTTGCCGGCCGCATAGCCCGAGCGACTCGAAAGGCGCCGGGACGAGTAGGGCATCAGTGTAAGCTTAGCCTCACACTGGGGCAGCTTTTGAAGCGCTGCATCGTCGAGCAGCTCCCCCGCGGAAAGTGCCGGTGTGTGAAAGGCACCGGTCAGAACGACCAGGCGGTCCGCCGGAATCCCCGCTGCGATTTTTTCCGCAATCACGCGGCGCATATAGGCCTCCCGGACCGCATTGTGCGCCTGTTCGAAGCGCTCACCGGGCATGGCGGCCCGCACCTCTTCGCCGAAAATCCGGGAGCGCTCGAGATAGTCTTCGAGCGTAGGACTCTGCTCGAGATAGCGCTCCCAAAAACCCTCCATGTCGTCGGGTTCCGCGGCGCTCTCTGTCGTTTTTTCCGCTGCCTCATCCCGTTTCCGGTCGAGATAGCGCTCCACGGCACCCTGCAGACCCAGCATATAGGAAGAGGGCAGATCGCAAAAGGCGACCGGAATCCCGAGTTCCCGCGCAGCAAGCAGCGCCCGGTACTCGGGGGAATAGACCGCAAACGGGTAGAGGACACTCCGCACCGGCGCCTCCGTCGTATAGGCCATCACGGCAAACGGCGGCTTCAGCGCCGGATCCGCAAGCCGGTCAATGAGGCTTTCAAAGTCCGCAGGCGCCTCAATCAGAACGCAGGCGGGCCGCCTCTCCCGGAGCAGTTCCCGGATAAAGCGGGCGCCGGCCGGCGAGTGGTGGCGTATGCCGACAAAGACCGGCGCTCTTTCCCCGCTCTCCATGCCGCCCCTCTCTTCGCTCACAGCGAGCGGCAGGCGTCATAGAGCTTTGCCCACTCGCTGCCGCGCCGCTTCATGATGTGCTCGAGATACTCTTCCCAGATTTTCCGATCCTTCTCCTCGTCTTTGACAATCGCACCCTGCAGCGCTGCCGCGAGGTCACTGTCTTGCACTTCGCCGGTGCCGAAGCTTCCGGCCAGTGCCATGCTGTTCACGAGGAGCGAAATCGCCTCCGCGGTCGAGAGTACATTTTGCGTTGTCTTGACTTTCTGGGCGCCGTCGATGGTCTGCCCCGCGCGAAGCTCGCGGAATACCGTGCAGACCTTGCGAACGGCGGCCTCCGCCGGCAAAACCGCCGGCAGGCGAAGTTCCGCCGAGAGCTGACGCAGACGCGTCTCTACAATTTCGACCTCCGCCTCGAGGTTTTTCGGGCTCGGCAGAATCACCATATTAAAACGGCGCTTCAGCGCGGCGGACATTTCGTTCACGCCCTTGTCACGCGTATTCGCGGTTGCAATCAGCGAGAAGCCGCGCAGGGCGGCCTGTTCGCGGTTCAATTCCGGAATCGAAATCCGCTTCTCCGAGAGCAGGGAAATGAGGGCGTCCTGCACCTCCGGCGCGCAACGGGAAATTTCCTCAAAGCGCGCAATCTTGCCTTCTTCCATCGCGCGGAAAATGGGCGTCTTTACAAGCGCCCGCTCGCTGGGGCCCTCGGCAATCAAGAGCGCGTAGTTCCAGGAATAGCGAATCTGCTCCTCGGTCGTGCCGGCCGTGCCCTGCACGACGCGCCCCGAATCCCCGTTGATGGCAGCCGTCAGATGCTCCGAGAGCCAGGACTTTGCGGTGCCGGGCTCGCCGATTAAGAGGAGCGAGCGGTCGGTGAGCAGTGTCGCGACCGCAATCTCGACAAGGCGGCGGTCGCCGATATACTTCGGACTGATGACCTTGTCCCCTGCCTTGCCGCCGAGAATATAAGTGAGCACCGAGCGCGGCGACATGTTCCAGCCCTCGGGGACTTCGTTCTGTTCCGCCGCCTTAAGTGCGGCAATCTCATCCGCAAACAGGCTCTCGGCCGCGCGGCGCTGTACTTCCTTCTGTTCCATCCTGTCTCCTTTTCTCATCGTCACAGTTCTTCGGGATCCGTGCCGTCCTTGAGCGCCTGAATCTCTGCATACAGCTTGGGAACCGCATCGCCGTAACTCTTCTGTCGTTTACTCACCCCCTGATAAATCCGTTCGAGCAGCGCAAGCCGTTTCCCCTTCGACAGATTCAGTAAAAGCAGCTTCTGGTTCAGCTCATTCAGATCATAGGTATAAAAAGTGCGCTCCCTCCAGATTTTAATACCGCCGTCAAAGACTTCACTGAAATCTGTCCAGCCGTAGTCCTTGAGACGCTGTAAATCCTCAGCTTCTGCGATACGGTGGTGGAGGTTATGATACTCCCAGGCGCTCCAGAGCTCCTTTGCGTGCGGAATGTCCTCGCGATACAGCGCGCGAAGTCCCTTTTCGTACTCACTGTAGCGCTTCTGTTGCAACAAAAGCGGATACCAGCGCGGGTCCATATGTTCCCAGCCGTATGCGGGACGGAGGCAGAAACTCTCCGTCGCCTCAAAAATGCCGTCCTGCCTTTCCTGTCTCTCCTGATTTTCCGCCTGCGAGCCGATTGCCGCCTTCACTTTGCCAAGGAGCCCCTGCCTCTCCGCAAACAGCCCCGAGAACATTTCATAGACCTCTGCCGGCGTCTTTTCTTCCAGGGCGAGCAAAAAGTCAAGTTTGGTCTGTTCCCGCGGCGGCAGACTCGGGAGCAGGGTATGAAGCGCCGCGCGGAAGTCCGCACTGAGCGGTGTCTTCCAGAGTCTCGAATTGAGATAGATGCGGCGCACATGCGACACAATCGCGCCGGTTCGCGTGAGCTGCCGAAGAAGTGCCGGGCTCTCCATGTCGATTGCCGCATACCAGAGTTCCTTCATCTTTTCCAGATAGGTCCGGTTTTCCCTCTCCTTCTCGGCATCCGGATACATCTTCTCCATCTCTGCCGCGACGAGATCTGCCGCGTACGGGAAAGGGCAGTGCGCAATCGCATCGAGATAGCGCGCGGGCTTTTTGAGGAAATTCTCTCTGACCACTTCCTCGGCCTCCGGATATTTTGCGAGCGCCGCAATCACCGCGACATGTGCCTTGTTTTTTTCGGTCTTCTCGAGAGACAGGAGGGTTCCGTAAAATTCCGGATGCTTGCCGAGCGCCGCAATCGCTGTCTCCTTCAGCTCCCCCTGCGATCTCGCAATGACATCCGTATAAAAGGACTCGCTCTCCCCGCCGCTCAGCGCATCGATCAGCGTAAAGTAGCGGCACTGCAATCTTTCTTTCTGCTCCGGTGCAAAGGCGTGCCGAAGCAGCGACAACATGCTCTGCGGTCGCTCTTCCCGGATCCAAGTCTCGACCTCATCCGCAAACTCCGCATAGCGGTCGCCGAGAGCCCTTAGGAAGAGCGGTCGGAGTCTCAGATCCTCGAGATAGGGGCGCTTACTCTCTCTTGCTGCCTTCAGCACTTCCATGCGCCCTTTTCCGCTCTCGGTCAGGGCGAGACGCAGGCTCTCGAGGCTTCGGTAGCTCTCCTGCCGATAATAGAGCTCCGGAATCTCCTCCTTTTGCACGGCTTCCTCTGAGGGGACTTCATCCCCGCTGCCCGCTGCTTTGCTCTGCGTGAGCAGAACCGCATCGAGCAGCGCCAGTAAGTCCAGAATCTGCGCACCTCTTTCCTCCGCGGGCAAAAGAAGCTGTTCTCCGCGGCGCGCGAGTTCTTCTAAGACCTTCGCCTCGCCGCGGTGATTCCCGAGTTCCGCGAGGGCGCGCGAGAAGCGGGGATCCTCCGCAATGCGCTCGCTCCCCGTGAGGGCACACTGAAAGAGACTCTCTCTCATCGTAGTCAAAATTTCCGCATTCATGTGTTTCCCTCCCCGCTCAGAGCATGAGGCGGATGATGCCCCGCCCGGTCACCAGACTCTGCGGCAAAAAGCAGAGTTCCCGCCGCACTTCATCCGCAAAGAAGAGCCCGAAGACTGCGCTCTTCCCGGTATCAAATTGCGAGAGCTGACGAAGCGCTGCCTCGCTGCCGTTTCCATCTGTGACGCGAAGCAGACTGCCCGCCGCATCTCTTAAGTAGACTGCGTCTTCTTTTACCGCCACATCCGAAAGCTGCAAAAGCGCCGGCACCCTGTCCTCCGCGAGCACCGACTGAAGCGCCTTGGCTGCCTGTTTTACCGCCTGCGCGATGGGCGCCGCAAAGCCGATGATGCGCGCAAAATCCGCCGCTTCCGGCTGCTCCGCCATCGCGTCCTCGAGGCGTATGCGCGCTGCCTCGCCCGGGAAGGCCGGGTAGTAGGGGAAGTGCGCCGCGCGGAGTCTCCGGTCGGAACTATCCTTCTCCGCAATGTAGTTCTTTGCGCTGAGCGGTCTAAAGTTCATCTCGCGGTAAAGGGTTCCGTCCGAGAGCGAAATCCAATGTCCGAGGTCCAGAAACTCTCGCTTTGCCTCGTCGTAGCGCACTTCGAAGGCAAGCTGAAGCAGCGCTGTCTCGGCGAGTGTTAAACCGAGTGCCTCCAGTTCCTCCTTTTTCCGCACGCCGCCGAGCGCATCGTAGAGCGGATTCGCATCCGGCTCAGTCGCCTCCAGTCTCTCCGTTAAGTAGGCGCTGCCGCGGCGCACCAGGGTGCGGAGCTTTTCGAGTTCCCGCACGGCGCCCCTCAAGAGGCTCTCTTTTTTCTCCTGTTCCCGCGCAGTCCCCGCTTCGCTAAGCAGAAAGGTAAAGCGCTTAAAGAGCTGCTGCGGCCCGGAGAGATAGCTGTCGCCGAGTCGCTTCACGAGGAGCGCGTCCTCTTCCTTCGTATTCGTGAGGCCCGAGAGCAGACCGAGCTTCATGCGCCGCGAAAGCGCCTCGTCAAGGAGCGCAAGGCCCTCAAGCTGTTTTTCCGTCTTCTTTCGGAAGGCCGTCTGTCCGCTCGCGCTCTTTTTCTTTGTCTGCGGCTTTCCCTCGGCAGGCTCGGCCTTCTCTTCGCTCTTCTTCTCGTCCCGCTTTTTGAGCTTTTCCTGCTTCTTTACGATATCCTCGGGGATTTCCGTCTCGGCAAAGTCCTTGCCCGAGGCAATCTCGAACAGAAGGGCAATCCCGTGCTTGCAGGGAAACTGGCGGCTCGGGCAACTGCAGCGTATCACAGGCGCTTTGCCCTCTTCAAAGCAGGCGGAAACCTGATAGAGGCTCTTTCCGGACCCCTTGCATTTGCCTGCGTAGTAACTTTCGTCCTTCGAGCAAACCCGCTCCGTAAAGGCACCGCTGTCCGAAATTTTCTTTCCGTTTCGAAAAGCGCTGTCATTGGGAGCAAGCGGACGTATATCCTGTTCGCTGAGTGTTCTCATGTCTCTCCTCCTGCGCGATGGTCATTGGCTATCTTTTTATTATCCCAAAAAAAGACAGCCACGGCAACCTGCCGCAGCTGTCTTCCGATGCTCATCCCTTCTTCCGGACGGAGTAGCCGTATGTGCCGAGCAGCGCGCCGAGGGAATAGTACTCCCCGTGGGAGTATGCGACCAGCTTGGCCTTTTCGAGACAGAACTTCCCCTTCTCGTCCATCAGGCTCTTGTCCACATCGACCGCGAGCACCTCCGCGAGAAAAAGGTCGTGGGTACCGAGAGGAATGCGCTCTGTCACGCGGCACTCGAGATTCACGGGGCTCTCCTTGACGAGCGGCGCCTTGATTTTAGACGCCTTCTCCTCGGTCAGTCCGAGCAGCTCCCACTTATTGCAGTCGCGCCCCGAGCGCACGCCCGCCTCATCGGCCTTTCGGACCAGCGCCTCCGTGGTCAGGTTAATTGCGAACTCGCCGCTCTCCGCAATCAGCTGATGCGAAAAGCGCTCCGGACGCACCGAGATGGAAACCATTGCCGGGTCAGAGCACACGGTCCCCGCCCACGCGACGGTGATCAGATTGCTTCTTCCGTCGTTGCCGCGGCAGCTCACCATGACTGCCGGCACCGGATACAGCATGTTTCCGCCGCGCCACACTTCCTTTGCCATCGTTTCTCCTCTTTCTTCTCCGCTGTTTTTTCGGTTCCGGCGGCGCGGGCAACTCAGCGCCCTCGCCGATTGCCCGCGCAATGGCCTCGACCACTTTCCGCGTGCTGAGTCCGTTCTCATCAATCACGAGATCGGCATACTTCTCATAGAGCACCGTGCGCTCCCGGTAGAGATCCCGGAGTGTCTGTCCCTCTTTGATACTGACGCCGCGCGCGGTCAGATCTCCGAGCCGCCGCTGAATCGCGGGGTAGGAGAGCTTCAGATAAATGACTTTTCCGAGCGCTTTCAGTCTGGCCATCGCCTTCTCGCCGTATATCACCGAGCCGCCCGGCGCAATCACCGCATTTTCCGTCTCGAGCGCCGCGAGGGTCTCATCTTCCAGCGCGCGAAACCCGTCGTCCCCGCGCTCGGCAATCAGGTCCTTTAAGAGCTTCCCGCTCTGCTCCTGAATCAGAAGGTCGCCGTCTATAAAACGGCGACCTGTCTTCTTTGCAAGCACAACGCCGACGGAACTCTTGCCGGAAGCCGGCATCCCGATCAGCGTGAGGCAATTCTTAGTCATAGAGCTTCTCCGGATACCGGCCGCTCTCAATCAGCGCGCGAATGGCTGCGACGACGGTCGGCTTATCCTCCTGATAGGTCACACCGAACCACTTGTCGTGGGTCGGCAGCACCTTCACGCTGCCCTCGCCCGAGCGAATGCAGCTGTCCACGATGGTCGGCAGAAGATATTCACTCTTCAGCTCCGTGCCGTGCGCCTCTAAAAAGGTCGGGAAGCCCTCGGCGAGGACATCGAGAAACCGCGGCGGCAGGCCCCACATGTTCATCGAGACATACTGCTCGGGCGTCAGGGAGACCGGATTGCCCGCGCCGTCCTTGGCCTGCAGGCCCTCCTCCGTCATGCGGATCTCAAAGGTCTCACGGACACTCTTCAGCATATGGTTCTCATCGACTTCGCAGACGCCGCGCGTCACCGTGCCGTTGTCCGAGAGCGTGTTCTTCAGAATGAAGCCCGCCATGCACATGTCGAGCTTTTCGCCCGTCAAATCCATCTCCTCGGTCATGTACTTGTGGACCGCGCGGAAGCCCTCCGGCCCGTAGTAATCGTCCGCGTTGATGACCACAAACGGCTCATTGACCTTGCCGCGCACCGATAGCAGTGCCTGCCCGGTGCCCCAGGGCTTCTTTCTGCCCTCCGGCACGGAGAAGCCCGCCGGCAGATCGTCGATCTCCTGGAACGCATAGTCGGTCTCGATGACCTTTGCAATGCGGTCGCCGATGATGCTCTTAAAGTCCTGCTCGAGGTCCTTGCGGATGATGAACACAACCTTGTCAAAGCCCGCGCGCTTCGCATCATAGATCGCATAGTCCATGATAATCTCGCCGTTCGGCCCCATCGGCGTGAGCTGCTTGATGCCGCCGCCGAAGCGGGAGCCGATGCCTGCCGCGAGCACCACCAGTGTCGTTTTCATATGCATTTCCTCCTGTGATCGCCTGCTTTCCGTTCAAAGCGTGCGAAATATACTTCCATGATACGCGATTTTACGATATTTCGCGACTCTTTTCTTAAAAGGAACTAATCGCGTCATCGCTGTGATCCTCGGCAATCGAGCGGATTTCGACCTCATAGCCGCCCTGCGGCAGGCTGACCTGCACGCGGTCGCCGACCTTGTGTCCGAGCAGCGCCTTGCCGAGCGGCGACTCGATCGAAATGCGCCCCTCCGTCGTCTCGCTGCGAATCGAAGTCACGACCTTGTAGCTCTCACTCTCGTCCTCATCGACAAAATAGACTTCCACCATCTTGTTGAGCCCGACTTCATCGGCCGCGGCGCGGTCCTCAATGATGGTCGCAAACTTCAGCATGCGCTCCAGATAGCCGATGCGGCTCTCATTCCGGTTCTTTTCCCGCTTTGCGGCGTAATACTCAAAGTTTTCGGAGAGATCGCCCTGTGCCCTCGCCTCCTTGACTGCCTGAATCAGTTCGGGGCGCAGCACGAGCTTGCGGTGCTCAATCTCCTCTTCTATCTTTTTGACATCTGCCTTTGTCAGCTTTT
>ERZ772979.2065-NODE-2065-length-10544-cov-3.051578_pt1 | contig 10544 bp, 10 predicted proteins | sample MGYA00511130_ERZ772979 | MGnify/ENA primary metagenome ERZ772979 (study PRJEB29015, sample SAMEA2738103) | human oral metagenome | biome: human oral; feature: human-associated habitat; material: saliva | place: China | collected 2186 ... | reverse complement strand
TTCTCTTTTTGTACGACCGCACAGTCTCTCACCTCTTTTCGTTATGAAAATCATACCATATGATTTAGTTTTGTGCGGATATTTTTATTTATCAAGATGATATCACAAGGGAAAAGTTTGTGTTAAAAATCGGCGCGAAAAGAAAAATAAATTTTTGTTAAAATGGTAAAAGGAAATCGCAATTGTTTTAATAAATCTTTTTTCCGTTCCGTGTAGTTTTGATCTTAGTAAGGGGGAAGCGCATTTAGCGCGAAATTAAATGAACATAACTTTCATTGATGCAGATCCAATTCTTTGGAAGGGCGATAAGAACATTCGCCTCATCAACCTAACAGAAGCAATTCGTAAAATCTATAAGATGCAAAAGCAGGATCAAATCTTCCTCATTGGAGGATTCAATGAAAACAACCTGTTCCTGCCAACACTCACCGAAGTGGCGCGTCTCTCTGGCGAAATGAACATGGAGATGATTACGTCATACAGTGAGCTTGAAGAAAAGAATGTTTATGGATTTGGTTTGATGCACATGTTGTATCAGTCCTTTATGGCACAGGAAAATATCACAGACAACACCTACACTGTCGTTTGTGCCGATACGAACTTCTTAAAAGCAGCAGAGTTCTTCGAGAAGGTCGGCGGCAATAAGGTCAACTTTGTGCTGACAGATGACATCAACAATCTCGCAGGTATCAAAGAGACATATAATGTCCCATTTGTAATCAGTGTTGATCCGAAAAAACGCAGTATGTTTGATAAGACTATCATTCGCGAAATCCTTCGCATCGTTAAGTGGGGGCAAGAGAACGACAAGACCAACTCGCTTGCAACTCTTGCGTATAAATGCGAGAAGTATTCCAAGATTGCTCCATACAAGACGCTCTTTATTGCACGCGCATTGATTCACAATGGGTACTTGGAACGCCAACTTGCGACATATAATGACAAACCGCTCAAGATTGTCGTTCTTGGTAATCCTGAAAAGGTTAATGCTCTGCTTGAAGAGTGCTCGTGACAGTTGACACTCCCCCGCTAAAGTAGGGAGCTTTCTCGGCAACACTCTATAAATAGAAAAAAAGAGGGAAATATCCCTCTTTTTATTTATGTTCGACAACAAACGAATCCTTACGCGTAGTAAAGATCGTCATCGTCGAACATATAGTCGTCGTCACTCCCATCGCAAGTAGACACGCTCTCGTCGCAACACTCAGGCTCCTCAGTGCAATCTACCACATCGGGGATAATCTCGGGTTCGTCGTTTATGCCCAAGAAGTCCTCCTCGGTCGGAGTGGTATTTTTGACAGCAGGAAAGCCACCTGGCGTCAACTCCACTGGCGTAGTAGAGTTTGACACGTTCTGCTGTGCGCTCTGTTGTACGTCTGCACGAGCAGAACTAACAGCGCCTGTTGCAACAGCGGCGGCGACTACGGCGGCGATGGGGAAGGCAGATTCGCTATATTCTAGCTCTTCTTCCCCAAGGAGATCTTCAAGACGCCCATCTGCCTTATATTTAAGGTAGAGGGCAATCAAGCCCATATTATCCAACTCGTGCATGACGCGCATCCGCGCCCTGTGGTTAGATTTTTTTTGCTCGAAGTATGGAGCAATAACACTCCATAATGTTTTCTTCGAGCGTTTCTCATTCGCCACAAGAATCTCTTCTTGCGACGACGGGATGTTGGGGCGATCTACCAACTGGTAGACACATACTGCGCCAGCCATGAACGCTGACAGCACTACACCCACTACGCCTGCGCCAATGACGGTCGAAATGAAGCTTAGAATTGCAAACGCCAATAGTCCTACTACTAGGACGTTGTTGACATTCTTTGCTTCTTGGAAAATACGATTAAACATGATATGGCTCCTTTCACCATACAACAAGCATTATCCACGATCAAAAATATAAAAAGATAATGCTCAAATAAAAACTTCGGTATCTAAAATTATATGCCAGATTGATTAAAAACCAAAAAAAGACCGCTCCATACAGAAGCGGTCTTTTTTTGGTTAAAACTTGTTCGTCATTTGAAGCACTGTGGAGCGCGTCTTGTGGTTTGCGCTCGGATCTCTTGGTTTGTATTCCATCTCGTAGGAGTGTTGTAGCTGAATACTTGTACTTGGACCAATCTGCGCATTGATGTCAACAGATACAGTGCGCGTTACCTCGTCGTATAGTGGTTTTGCTTTGTCTTTTGCTGTCTTATAGTCATAAGAGATTGTCGCACGCACGTTGTCGGAAAGTGGGCGACTGTACTCTACTGAGTAATCCCAAATGTCTTGCTTACTGTTGTCGTGGTTGTCAATGTAATCAACTTTGTCCTTACGATAGGAAACACCAACGCGAAGCCCTGCAATGCTCTTTGGCTCCCAAACGAGACCAAGACCAGCGCCCAAGACGTTTCTTGATTCGCCGTCAATTTTCTTTCCTGTCGATTCGTCAATTTCGCTCTTCTTGATGTTGTACTTTTCTTTTGCAATTAAGAGGTTCACTGTGAGTTCTTCTGGCACTAATTCGTAGCCAACAGTGAGCGTGTTGACGAGCGTTGTTGCATCCATCTCTTCGGAATTGCTTTCATAGCCCTTTGTGCCAATCTTGCGCGTGTACTGCACTTTTGGCGTAACAGAGATTCTGTCGGCAGGATAGAAGTGATGTGCAACAGTGAGATCAAATCTTGTCTGATCTCCGTCAGCATTGTTGTAAATCTTTTGCGCATCCATTGAGACATCGCCGTCTACCCAAGGTTCGCCTGAATAAGAGAGCGTCGTGTCAGAGGATTTCTTGACATAAGGCTTATTGGAAACATCATTGTAATCAAACCGCTGTTGAAGACTGATTGTTCCACGAGAGTTGCCAAGACGATCTGCAAGCGACCACTGTTTTGTTCCAGAGAGATAATAACTCGTCTTGGAATTGTGCGTCACAGAGCCATCACTTTGCTCGTTGCGCGTTCTTGGATATCTTGTGTACCCAAACGCAAGAGCGGCGTTCTTCGGGAATGTGTAGTTCAGGACGAGATCAAGCCCGCGCTGTCCTGGGTCATACAGGTAATCTGCTTTCCCGTCACCATTCTTGGTCGTGTAAAGATCATCGCCTGTTCTATCCTCAACAAGTCCGCTTGTGTCGTAGTTGTCATCAATATTGACAAGATGTAGAGAACCGCGCAAACGACGCGAGAACACATGAGAAATATCAAGATAATCTGCGTTCGTTTTTGACTCAACACCAAGATCTACATATTTATTAATTGCTCTTGCAAATTCACCTTCATAGGAGGTGTTGCTGCGAGGGTTGTTGCTACGCACAAAAAGCGAATACACAGTTGTGTCTGCCTTTAGTGCGCCCATCGGATTTTGAAGCGTTCCCTTTGCTTTTGCTTGCGCGAAGTTAAAGGAAAGCTCCATGTTTGGAATGAGTTTCTTGGTCACATATTGCGCCGCAAAGAGCGCTTTTTCGTATTGCCCTTTGTGAACAATCGGTTGCGAATACGAACTGTCGTTATCAACCCATCCTTCTTTACCGCCGTCATTTGGCTTGCCATATAACAGCGTTAAAGATTCTGCGTTGTCATGATAACCGACTTGAATTGCCTTGCAATCGGTCAATTGGAGCGTATAGGATGAGAAATCCAGTGAGAGCTTGCCAAAGCCAACAAAGTAACGGCTTCCCACATTGGAAAGGCTCAATCCATTTTCAGGATCATACATTGCAACAGTGTTGCCTGCTTGGATGCCAGTTGTACCAGATTTTGTATCTGTCTTGATGGCAATATTTTTTCCAATACGTTTGCCGATAACTTGCCCGTTACTTTCAATGACAATTCCTTCGGAGTTGAGTCGCTGAATTGCGATTGGATCAAGACGCTCAGGATGGAACTTAAATAGCACGTTACCAAACTCGAATGTAGAACCCTGTTTTCCAAGCATCCCATTTTCGTTCTTGGCGATAATACTCATGACGAGATCAAGTGCTTTATGTACGCGAACACCAAGTCCAATTTCAAGGGATTCGTTCAGCTCATATTGGTTTGTGATTGATTTTCTATATGCTTTACCATTATCATCCAAGCGGTTCAAATCAAGAGGCACATTGCCTTCGCCGTGCTCGTCAACGTAGTAAATATTATGAACAGCTTCAATAAAGAAGTGTTTTGCTTTTTGCTCTTCAAGGTGTGTTGCCGTCCAAATGAGATCGTTGAGGCTATCCATGTCGTAATTATCTTTCACGACATCAGCTTGAAGCGGTTCTGTTGGGATTGGCGCGAGCTGTTCAAGGTTAATATCACGAAGCGGGTTCTGTGCGTTCACATAACTGCTTTGTTCTGCTTTGATGTTTGTTGAAGGAGATTGCCTGATGTTAATGAGAGACATATTGTCCGCTAATTGGTCTGGTGTCAAAGACTGCATGATTTGGTTATCATAGCCGCTTCCTGGTGGATAAGGTCGCTCATCGTCTTCCATCGCATCAGGATCAATCCCCTGCTCTTTGGCGATTCTTGCCAGCGCTTCAGGCGTTAAATATTTCTGAATATGCGCATCGATGTCTGCCTGCGTTGTGCCGCGTTCAGGATCTTCGTTGTACCCTTCATCAGTAGGCGTGCCAAAAGAGCCATCGCTAGTGCCGCTTGATTGTGCTGCTGGCGCACTTGACGGCGATGATGCTTTCTGCGATACCGCTTCTGCTTTCTTTACGATGTCTTCAGGTACTTTATTGAAGATTGCTTTGTAGTCATCAAGGTATTTGTTTTGTAAATCCACAAGATCGCTGATTGCAGCATCTTGTGTTTCTTTGTTGCTCGCTCTATTGACAAGATCCTGTTTTATGATTTCACTCATAATGAGAACTTCAAACTCATTGAGCTTAAAATCCTGCGAGATCAAGTTCATTGGAATAAATGCGTCACTTGATTTTTCAGTATAATACTTCCGAAGCGTCTGTATATCTTCTGCCGATGCAGGTGCGGTAAAGTTGGTGTTTTGTATGTCTGCCGCAAATGCAATAGGCGCGAATTGGTTCGATAGGAAAAAGAGGCTCGAACCCAGACAAAGAAGTTTTTTCTTCGTGTTTTGCTTTTTTGAAATATGACTGTGCATGAAACGAAAACTCCTTTATCGCTTGTTCAAAAACAAACATTGTATTTAAAATTGCGTGCTACAAGGTACTCCTTTTTTAAGAAAGAAAGGAGTTGCGCGTTATTTACTTCATCAATTATAACAATTCAAGAATCTGGCTTTTGACTAAGATTGTTCTAATTTGCAAAATCTATCTCTGTTAGAATTTCCAACAGGATTGGAGTTGGTTTTACTTGAAAGATACCCTTGAATCAATCGAAAAAGAAATTTCGTTGTCATTCTTACGCGCTAAAATCGCGGCTGTTTTTATATTCGTAACCATTGCGCTTACACTTGCGCTTTCATTACCGCTTTATCAGTGGCTCTATTTGAACACACATATTGGGATTCCATTTATGTCCAAGTTTTTTTATGATTTTGCGACGATTTTCCATGATAAATACATTGGCATCGGAATTGCATTTTGTGTTGGCTGTTACATTGTCAATAATCTGCAAAAATATTTTCCTGATTTCTACTACTCGGCGATAATTTATACACCGCTCATGAAGGATCTCTATATGCTCCGATTCTGCGACTATATGCAACATGGGTCGTTACAATTATCGGCTGATGCGATTGGCAACCCACTCTATAAAGCAGTTATTAAAGAAACTCTTGAAGAAGTGGATAAGGGGAAAAATGTCGCAGAAGCGCTCAAAGAAGCAGATACAGGCGAACTGTTCGATGAAAACGCGATTGTGTTGCTTGCTGTCAGCGAAGAGTTCAAGGACTTCCCCACAATTATGAGGAAAGGTGCGGAATGTTACGCTGACGGATTGAAGCATGATATTGAAATTTTTAATAAGAGAGTCGTTCCAGTTACAATTTTCCTCTTGATTGCGTTCTTTTTTGTACTTTCTTTTACTCTGTTCTTTCCATTCATCATGATGCGTTTGCTCGCAATGTAGACTTTTTTGTGGTATTCTTTTGGAAGAGGTGATCATCATGTTCAAAAAAATACTCGCATTAGCAGTTTTTTCTTTTCTCGCGATGCTTTTTCCTACAATGGCCTATGCGGCTGACAAGTCAAACGCGCCGGTGCTTGGTATCAGCAGGGAACAATGGAATAAGGATTTGAAGGTCATTGGCGGTGAATACGAATTTGCGCCAAACTTTCTTGACTTAATTCAACAAAGCGCAGACGAACTTAAAATTCGCAGAGGGGCGCAACATTTCGAGGAAGTTGGCACGAAAGAGGAAACGGCAAAAGATAAACGCAGAAATAACCCGCTCATGCAACTTCGTCCCAAGCGCACGAGATCGGCATACATTACCGATTTAGATATGGATGAGCGTACTTATCGCAAAGTGCTCACTTACATCCCTTATCTTGGCTACTATTACAGCGAAAAACATATCGCACAAATACTGCCATATATTGTGCTGTGCTTTAACTACGACATTAGTCAATCCGAAATCAATTTCTATATAAAGAGCTTCGTTAAAAAACAAACGCCGCCCGATATTGCGACGGAACGGCTTTACAATGTTGTGGAAAACGAATACTAAGAATGTGAGGCGATGAGTAGTGAGTCGGAGACGAGGATGTGGGCGCGCTCGCGTTTTAATTTCGACACTTTATTGTTGTGTTTGCGGTACTAAAATGTACGTTCCTCGCAATCAAGGGGCACTAAGAGAATTGCGCCATAAGAAGCACATGTACTGCCCTTGTTGTAAGGAAGAAACGTTACATATTGAACAACGTGAGTTTGATATTATTCCATCGGAGGAATGTTTAAAGGCGGCAAATGCTACAATTTGATTAGGTCTCGAAACAAAATAAAGAGAGGAATTGATTGGATGCTGTTCAAAGTATTTGCACTAGATGACGAAACAGGAAAAGAATGTGTCGCTTTTGTTGTAGATGAGAAAGATAAAGATTTGACTATAGAAAAGGTTTTTTTCTCTTCAAATGTAAAAACCTGTTTTTTCCATAAATCGGACAGTAAAGGTAATCCGCTAGGTGAACTTTCAATGGTAAGTCGAAAAGAGTTTGAAGCAAAGAAATGAGCTTATTAAGATGCTTGATATTTGGTTGAGCATCTTTTTTTATCATGAGATGAATCTTGAAAGTTATAATTCAAATGAGATGTTTTTTGATCATTTACTGAAAGGAGTGTTGTTTATGAATTTGAACGACAAACTCAAACAGTCTGGTATTAAGTTGTCAGCAGTATGGCGAGCGCTTGGGTTTGCAATTGTGAATGATAGCAACCCGTCGCGTGTGCTTGCGGTTTGCCCGCATCACGACTCCCAAAACAATCGTAAAGGTGGTAACTGTCACCTTAATGATGTAGAAGGATTAGGCAACTGCTTCTCTTGCGGTAACGGATTCAATTCTGTATCGCTTGTTAAAGAAGAGTTGGGGTTGCATGGACGGCAACTCGTTCGTTGGTTCGAGGAAAACTTCAACGTTACCTTGACTGACGGCGAAACGGCGCTCACGGTAGACGATGCTAGACGGTCGTTTTGTTATCGTTGCACGCAAACCGTCAACGATGCTGCGATGGATTACATCAAATCGCGCGGCATCAATGATGAATCCGTGAAGCATTTTGGGATAGGTTATTGTCCCGAAGGAAATGCGGCATGGAATATCATCAACGCGATGCAGTCAGAAGGGTATTCGCGCGAACTTCTTCTGCAAGCGGGCGTGCTGACGCTTTCTAAAAAGGGTAAGGTATATTGCCCTTGGCAGAATCGCATCACGTTTATGGTCGGTCAGAATATTTATGGTCGATCCATCGAGAAGGGCGCGTTCCTGCCGCACCGCTACTCCGAAAGCGGTAACATGATCTTCAATCAAGCATCCCTCAAAAAGGGTGTGAAGGTTGTGTTCCTCGTTGAAGCCGCTATTGATGCCATCATTGTGCGTCAGTATGCCCGCGCTCTCAACAAGGAGTGGACGGTAATTGCCACTTGCGGCACGAACGGCATCAAGCCAGAAGTGCTTATCGGGGCAATCAAAGACGTGACTCCCGATGAGGTCGTCATCATTCCAGATTGCGATCCGTGGACGGCGACAACGGGAAAGCGTCATGCCGTCGGGCAGCGTTCAGGTCTCAAAAAGGCGAAATTCCTCGTCGAAGCGGGCATCCATGTACGAATCATGGTGCTTGACGAGGGAACTGACCCTGCCGATATGGGGAAATTGAAAGTCCCAGTTGAAGAGTTCTTCAAGAGATTTCAGAAAGCACCTAATCCGTGCCGTTATGAAATCTTTATGGAGCGCCACTATTGGGAGATCTCCAAGATTGGTGCTTCTGCGAAGGAAGGCTTCCTCTCGGCGGTCAAAGGAATTCTGAGCGCGAATCAGATTCCTTTGAAGGAGGATATTATTGAATATCTGTCCCAGCTCACGATGACCTCGCGAGATGAGATTCGGAATTTCTTCGATAATTCCTTCTCGCAATCAGAAGTTCTGAAGTACTTCAGGCGTTGCCGCTCTGCTGGAATGCAGGATGAAGCGATCTTGAAGCACATTCAGGAGCTTCTTGCGAAAAAGTAGACAAAAAAAGATGTCGGAAACGGCATCTTTTTTGTGTTATCATGAAAGAAAAGACGAAAGGAAATTGATTGAATGGAATATCTTGTTTTCACATATGCACTTATTTTCATATCAGGACTTTTTTTTGGCACTTTTGCCAATGTGTGTATTAAACGTTGGCATGACGAAACGCCGCTCTTTTGTGCACCAACATGCGATACATGCGGGCACAAGATTCCTTGGTGTGATACTGTTCCTGTTTTGAGTTTTATCCTAAATAAAGGAAAATGCGGCTACTGTCATACTCCAATACCGCTTCAAAATCTCGTTGTTGAGCTTGTTACAGGTTTTACATTTCTTGCAATTTTTACTAGTTATGGTTTTTCGCTTGAAGGCATCAAGATGCTCCTTGTTGCATGGATGTTTATTGTCGGAACAGTTTCTGATATCAATTATCGCGAAGTGCCAAATGAACTCACTTTAATCGCTCTTATTGCAATGCCTACATTTATCCTTCTTGATGTTAATTCATTATCAGATACGCTTTTGGGTATTGCTCCTGCAATTTGGATTGTTGCATTCGCTTGCATTGTCGCGCACTTCACAGGACAAGAAGACATTATCGGCGGCGGTGATGTGAAATTTATGTTCTCCGTTGGTGGTCTTATGGGAATTGAATTTGTTCTTCTTATGTTCGTTCTTGGTTGTATCTCGCTCGCCATAATGTATGGGGCATTTCTTATCGAAAGTGCTGTCACAAAAGGGGCTAAAGGTACTTCTGTTCCAATGCTCGTTGGTTTCTCTCAGGCTTACACATTGATGCTGCTTATGCACTATTTGGCTGATGCAAGGTTTGATGTTTTTGGAGGATTTTTGCCATAGAGATAGATTGTTAAATAGATTAGAAAACGCCTTGGTTATCGCTGTTCAAGGCGTTTTTTTAGTCCAAATGCGTTGACTGCTATATAATATTTGTAGGGTTTTATGTTTATGTGGCTCTATGTTTTTTGATCTTTTGCCACGCTAGAAAGGAGCGGTAGGATGAGCCAAAACAGTAATTACTTCAACTTCGTTCAAACGAGCATGTATAATGAACGCTCATTAGAACGGTTATTGGAGGTTTGCGCAAAGAACCAATACAGTTTGGGGAATTGTGCAAAAGCTTTGTCTCAAAACCCGAATATCGTTGCATTTCGTTCTAAAGACGATATTGAGAAAGATGGGGGTAGGATTCTTCTTGATGCAAAACCGATTGACGTGAATGCACCATTTAGAACACCAACTGGGACAAAGTTTACGTCGGTAAAGGTTTTTGACCTCAACCAAACAAGTCTTGGAATTCCTAAAAAGAATTTTCGAGAAGAAGATCATCTTGCCATTATTGCTCTTATGGCAAGACGAGCTGGTTTTGAGGTCGAAGAACACGAGTTTAAGCCGACATTTAAGCAATACATCTATTTCGACAAATCCTGTCGAAAGTATTGGCTTAAAGAAGGCATCGGAACGAATATTCAGGCGATGCTTCTCGCCAAAGAGTTAATCCTAAAAAAGATTGGCTTTGAAAATAAGAAGCTAAAAGAGCAGGGCAAAAAACAAATTAACGAAAACACGGCAAATTGCATTGCGATGACTGCCGCGTATATCGTTGAGACGTGGTTAGGCGGCGATATAAAAAAATTGCCGACACCTGCCAAACAAGGTTTGTGTCATGGAGAAGGGTTCTACAAGAACCTTAGTATGGCGCATTCCTTGGCGAAGAGATTCATTAAATCTCTATCGCAGCTCATCAATGAGAGCAGGAAGGAAACACAACATGCTCTCCAAATGAGATAAAAAAATAAAAAGCTTCGCTCTTGCGGGGCTTTTTATTTTTCCATTTTACAACAGGATCTGATATGTGGTATAATGCTCGTATTAGCGGGTTAAAGAATCAGAAAATGCAATA
>ERZ772979.2064-NODE-2064-length-10544-cov-6.398513_pt1 | contig 10544 bp, 10 predicted proteins | sample MGYA00511130_ERZ772979 | MGnify/ENA primary metagenome ERZ772979 (study PRJEB29015, sample SAMEA2738103) | human oral metagenome | biome: human oral; feature: human-associated habitat; material: saliva | place: China | collected 2186 ... | reverse complement strand
CTTAAGAATATTGTAACATAAGTATTTATATCAAGATTCATATCAAAAATTACAGTTCTCATACTCGTTAATTGGTAAGTTAATGGATTAAGTTTTGATATATAATATAGCACCTTAGAATTGTCTAAACTATAAAAAGTTGGTGCAGCAAAAATTATCGGTAGTAATAATGTTCCTAAGATAAGGTCTCTAGTTCTATATGATACAGTTCCTAATGAGATAATAACCCCAAGAGAAAACCAAAATACTAGACTAATAATTACAATAATTAATACTTTTAAGAAAGGAACTATCTGTATTTTTATTCCTAAAAAGAACGATAAAAAGTAAATTAGTAATACTTGCACTATTGTGATTCCTAATGGAAATACTAATTTCCCTAAAAAATAAGAAATAGCTGATGTTCCTTTTATTCTTTTATACGCCAGAAGTCCCCATTTTTTATCTAAATTCACCCTATAAACCGACTGATTCATCTGAGAATTTAGTATTACTCCAATTATTCCAACGAAAATATATTCTATATAGCTAACATTTTCTCCTTTAAAAGCTAAACTTGAAAAAGAGTTCCCTATCCCAAATCCAAAGAATACAAAGTACAAAATTGGAATCATAAGCTGAGTATATATAATCTGCTTATTATTTTCAATCGCCTTATATTCTATATACGATGTTGCCCAAAAATTCTTCATTACATTTTTCATATAATTACTCCTCCAATTCCAATATTCTCTTCAAGGTAATTTCTTCTTTCTGCAGGCTTCCTATTGTAATATTTTCTGCCAATAATAGTTTTAATACATTTGAAATTTCCTCTTCTTTTTCCAAGAAAATTTTTAAATTTTTATCATCAACGATTGTAATAGTATCTTTATATTTCTCTACTATATCTTTACTTAATTCACCATTGTAAGAAATATTGTATACTATTTCTTTATTATATTCTCTTAAGAATGTGCTCATTTCCCCAAAGTATAAACATTCCCCATCGTTTATATAAATTATTTTATTACAATACTTTTCTATTAGATCTAAATCATGAGAAGATATAAAAACAGCATGTTCTTTATTATTATTTTTTATGTATTCTAATATATTTTTTGATAATACTACATCTAATCCTGTAGTAGGTTCATCTAAAAATAATATTTTTGAATTAGATACTAGACTTCTTGCTATTTGTACTCTCTGCAATTGTCCTCCAGATAATTCTGTTAAATCAGATTTTTCCTTACCTTTTAAACCTAGAACAGCAATAATATCATCTACACTTTTCTTGCTAATAGTATTTTGAGAATATAATGCGCCCATATAAATATTGTCATATACATTTAAGTACCAGTCTACTGATTGATTTTGCATACAGTAATCCACATCTCGAACAGACACTCCTCCACCGAAAGATACCTCACCTTCGATATTAGAAAACAATCCTAATGTAGAATTAATTATCGTAGTTTTCCCTGAACCACTTTTACCTATAAGTGCAATCATATCTCCTTTTTCCGCAGAAAAAGAAATATTTTTAATCGCGTAATCACTAGAATTTTTATATTTATATGCTAAATCTTTTACTGTTAATAGTTTTACCATTTAACTCCCTCCTCTCGATATTACGTTTTACTTTTAATTACTTTCTAGAAAAGGTTGATTTGTAAATACAAATCAACCTTTAACTCTTTAATATGTAGTTTACATGTAGCTTACACAATAAAGTGCGTCTTCTTGAATGAGTGACTTTTTAATCAAGTATCTACTTTAACAGATACTGTAAAATCATTATCGTCTGTTAAAATAGCTGATTCTCCTCTATTCAAGTTATAATGAGAAACAACAATTTTTTAAGATCATTAGAAACTCAAAAAATAATGATGATTCTCTTTATTATTATTTACATTATAAACTATAAAATTCCAATATCTAATACCATTTTTTTGTCCTCCTTATTTTATGAGGTTATAAAGCTTTATAGATTTATTGTAATATAAAAACGATGTGAAAGCAATATAAAAAGAAAAAAAACGCTTTCTAAAATTATCACTTGTTATTTCTAGTTAATAAATACTGGTTTTCGTAGTAATATAACATAGTATTACTTCTCAAATTGAACCAAAAAATGTACACCAAGCTATTTCTAAAAAAACTAAGTGTACATTGTTTCATTAATTTTTCATTTTTTAAATTTTTTCTAAAAACTTTTCCTTAATCTAATAAAGTATGCTCTCTATTTCTTAAATTCACATACAACACATGAATAGCCGAAATTGCATTTATTAACAAAATATAATAAGCAATATTTTCTACGTATAGTCCTACAAAACTTAAAATAATAGTAAATAACGGCGCACTTATTCGAAAAATTTGTACTATACTTTTTCTATAATCCTTATCATTAATTTTTATAAAATTAGTCCTTAATTTTATACTTATTGACACACCTAGTGCCACTATTAAAGATAATAGGATCACTTGTAATGGTAAAAATACCTTACATATAACCAATATGAAGAATACTATATCCAAAATTATGTAAGACATAAGTATTTTATTTAGATTCACATCATATTTCTTAGTAATCATTAAAAATAAAACTACCGTTAGACCTGGTATAAAGAATACAATACTAGAATATTGTATTAAATTCCTAGCCGCTAATTGTTTTATAAACAACGGTATAAAAAACACTGCTGCACCTGACAATAACGCTGTATTGATAATAATATATTTCCTTTTCAATTTATTAAAAACTAATCTCTCAGAATTTTTCTCAGTTTCATTTTTAAAATTATTTATTTTAAAACTTGAAAATAAAACAAATATAATTATAAATACTATTAAATATTCATCAATATTTACCTTATAAATATAACTACCTAAAGAAAAACCAAGTAATTTAGACAAGTTGCTATATAAGGATATATCTGTTACTCCAGCTTTGATAGACTTACTTTCCTCTATTACAAATAAATTATAATTAAGTAGCACTATCGATATTAATAAGTAATAAACAAAATAAAATGTTAAGACATAATATAAATTTATGTTATTCTTAAGAATAAATACTACTACTGAAAAAACTATTAAAATATAATATAAATACTTTGTTTTTATACTAGTTAAAATCCTGAAATAACTAGTGTCTAAAAAAATAAATATTTCTATCAAAGTCGTTATTAACAAAATAAAATATATAGGAAAATTATATACAGATATAAATTTCACCGTTATGTATGAATATAAAACACTCAAAATTAAGTTCAAACATAAATACAAACTTCTCGCTAATTTAACATTAAATTCTATAAAAAACACCTCCTATGTGATTCATTTTGCTCTTATTTCTTATAACTTTCTAACCTTCTTAACTATTATGATCCTGTACTTTGATATTTTTTTAATCCGAAATTCCATATTGTTTTATAGATTAATATAAGTAGAAGCGGTCCAAATAATATTAAAAGCCATGTTTCTAAATTAAAACTATCGTGTGAATTTATTAAATTTACTACCGGGAAATATCCCACAAATGCGAATGGAATAATTATTAGTACTACTTTAATAAAAAACGGATAAATATTAACTGGATAATTTGCTAATTGATACAATTGCCATAAAACTGATTTTATACCATCATTGGTTATCGAAAAGAAACTAATTGATACCAGTGCTAAGTATATAGCCTCTCTTACTAAAACTGCAGATATTGTAAATAAAATGAATTTTACTATAAATAAATAATTTACATCAATATCTAAGTTATATAATGAAAAAATCACAATTACTACACCTGTAATTAACTCAAATAAAGCTTCCTCATCTAATTGGAAAATAATAAATTGATAAAGTATATTAAGCGGTCTTAATAAAAATAAATCAAGTTCTCCGGTTTGAATTAAATACGGGACTTCTAAAGTTGTCACGAAAAAAAATTCCCATAACGCCGATGTTAATGTTAGAAAACCATATAAAAACAACAATTGATATAAAGAAAAGCCACCGATTAATTCTGTATAATTAAGCGTAATAAGTAATACAAACAATGTTGTAAGAGTATCTAGTAAATAACCAAAATTTCCTATAATAAAATCTAGTTTATAACTCAATATCCTTTTTACATCCATTTTAAAAAACTCTGCATATAAATATAAATGTTTCTTCATATTAACCTCCCATTATATCAAACTTGTTAAATACATATTGTGATAGTCTTTTTGAAATTATCAATAATATGATTAACCAAAACATCTGTACACCAAGAATAAATAAGACTTTTCCTAAATCATTATCATGTACAATAATAGAAATAGGTGCATACATTACAGCGTAAAATGGAGTTACCTCTGATATTCTTAATAATAGTTTCGGATATAAATCTAAAGGTAGCAATCCTCCACCGAAAATAATAAGAAGAGCATTGACTAATTCAGATACGCCGTTTATTCTTATAAATACTGTTGATAACAATGCAATAATATAACCTAATAAAAAAGCAACAACATAACTCAAAATATACACGAATATAAAAAGTACAAATCTCTTAAGAGATATGGTTCTAAATATTAAATTATAAAACAGTAAAATATAAATAACTAAAATCGGCAGTACTTGAAATTTTAATTTATAGAGAAAATTACCTAAAGTAGTAAAAAACGTTATAACTATTAATCTATTAGGCTTATTCAAATAATTAATAATAGTACCTTTTAAAATCTTTTCAGATACAAAATTGGTAGTTATTTTTATAGGTAAAACTATTTGTAACATAATCGCAAACAGTACATAAGTTATTATTTCATCAATATTTTTGGAATTGTATTTTTCAACATATATCCAGATACTATACTGTATTAATACCATAGAAAGTGATGCAATTATCTGCATTATCGTATTAAATTTGTATTGTAATAAACTTTTGTATTGATATAAAGTATAAGCAAAAAATCTATTCATATTTATCACCCGTCTTATCCTTCACAAGCAATACTTCTTGTAGATTTAAGTCCAATACTTCAGTTTGTGTAATACTACTTTCATTCGGTAGTAGTTTTATTATATCTAACACATTAAATTTAGTTTCATCAAAAACAAATTCTTTAGAATCGATATTTGTACGTAAAGGTAATATTCCTTCTTCATCTAAATCTACTATATTCTCTCCGTACATTTTTAATTTTTTATATTTATTAAAAATTTGCTTGAAGCTCTTTACTTCACCATCATAATTAATTTCGCCATCACTTATCAAAATCATTCTCTTACATACTTTTTCAATATCCGAAATTTCATGAGTTGTTAGTATGATAGTAGTATTATACTTCTCATTTATTTTTAGTATTAGTTCCATAATTTTCTTCTTTGTTTCTATATCTAAACCGATAGTCGGTTCATCTAGGAACACCAATTTAGGTTTATGAATAATACTAGCTATAAACTCACCACGCATTCTTTGTCCTAAAGATAGTTGCCTTACTGGTTGATATAAGTACTCTTTTACATCTAATTCTGTTATCAAATAGTCTAACCATTCTTTATTGTCTACTTCATAGATTTTTGATAAATACTCAAAAGAATCAATTAGTGGTAAATCCCACCATAAATGTGATTTTTGTCCAAATAGCGCACCTATGTTTTTAGCATTTTTTTGCCTGTTTACAAACGGATCTTTACCGAACACTTTTATTGAACCTTTTGTAGTAGTTAGTATTCCTAACAGTAATTTTATTGTTGTAGATTTCCCAGCTCCATTATTTCCTATATATCCTACAATTTCTCCTTCTTTAATACTAAAATTTATGTCCTTCAATGCTTGTTTAACTATCTTCTCTGTATTAAAAAAGCCAACTCTATTTTTTATTATGTAATCTTTACTAAGACTCTCAACACTAATTATCTCTTTCATAACATTTCCTCTTATTTTACTAATTTATTATCCAATTTACGATGATTTTCTTCATCAAATTCTACTATTTTTCTAGAACCTATTCTCCTATTTTTAACTATATTAACGTGTTTTTCTCTTAAAGTCAATATTTTCTGAATATTACGTTTATTTTTCTTTTAATTTAAGATAAGGAAATTATTTTCGCTAGCGAATTCGGTGAATCTTAAAATAATAAAAATCAACCCCATCTCACTAAATCAAGAGATGAGGTTAATACCGAGTAATTTATTTCGATTGTTTTTTAACTCTTTTCTTTGCTTTTTCTATTCTTATTTTTATTAAAAAGAAACACAAGAATCATTATAAAATATCCTACATACATAATATTATTTAAAATGTACAACATGTGATTGTTTATTAAATATCTATTAATAATATCTATTACTATAATAGTCGGAAATGTATAAATTAATAATTTTTCAAAAAAATCTTTCTTTAGTTTCATAATTTCTAATCATCCTTTTTCATAATTAACAACATATGTACTAATTTTAAATTATTAAATCTATTCTTCCTCACTTTATTCTCCCATTAATTTCAAAAAATAGGCTCTTGATTCAGCAATAACCTAATCTGATACTATAATTTATTCATCTTTTAACAAAAAACAACAATTAATGTAACTGTCTACTATTTCTCCAATTTTATTATCATCTATCAAATTTGGAATTTTTTCTTTAGTTTTTTCTATTAATAAATTTCTATCTAATAAATGTATATCCTCCGCTGCTATTTTATCAGTAATATCCGAATAGAATATAAGCAAATCTTCAGTTTGCTCTGTATTTAGTCCATTTTTAAAACAAGCAAATGTAAATGACGGTTCTTCACCGTACTTAACCCTTAAATAATCTACTAGTTCAACAATAATTTTAAAATTTAGTAAATTATCATTAAACATTTTTTCAATCATAGGATCCATAATTATTTTCCCCTTTCTGTTGTACTTATTTTAATACATAATTAAATTTAATATGAAAGTACTTTAGCTTATTGGCAACATTATTACCAAATTATCTTATTTTCTTTCTCCAACATAGTATTAATAGCATTATTATCTTCTATTACTTTATTTAAAATTGCTATTTTTACTTCCTCTTCTGAACTATTAATATCTTTATACGCGTAGTTTATTGCTCTTGAAGATGTTAATATTGCCCCTAATCCATTTTCATCAAAAGCATATTTTATATCCTCTATACTACCACCTTGGTAACCTAATCCTGGAACTAAGAATAAAGATTTACTCAAGATAGTTCTAAATTTTTTTAGTTCTTCTGGATAAGTTGCACCAATTACTGCTGCAATATCTGAATAACCATATTTTCCAACTTGTTTGATATTATTATTGATATAGTCGCATACTAATTCAGAAACTGTTTGATTCTTACCTTCAATAACATTATCTTGTATTTCTCCTGATGATAGATTACTCGTCTTAACTAAAATAATAGTTCCCTTATTTTTCTCAGCACCGAGTTTAATAAAAGGATTTAATCCGTCACTTCCTAAATATGGATTTACCGTTACAGCATCAACTGATAGTTTTGATTCCCAACTTTCTTTATCTAGAGTTTTAAAAAATGTTTCAGCATATGCATTCGATGTATCACCAATATCTCCTCTTTTTGCATCAGCTATAACTATCATGCCCTTACTTTGAGCATATTCTACTGTTTTCCAAAAAGCATCCAATCCGAAAGAATCATATTTTTCATAATATGCTAATTGAGGTTTTATAGCTGGTACTTTATCGTATATTAAATCAATTATTACCTTATTAAATCTCAAAATCGCACTAGCTGCGCCTTCAGGAGTTCTACCATATTCTTCCTCCGCCTGCTTTAAAATATAAGTTGGATACTTCTTCAAATCAGGATCCAATCCAACACATAAATGAGACTTCGTTTTAATCACTCTTTCTATATATCTATCTGCGAACATACTATCTTACCTCAACTTTCTCTATATATTTTATTATTAACTCATGAATAAGTTTTACATCTTTTGTTGAATCAACTATTAAAGTTTTTCCTTTCGGCAAAACTTCTAAAAAGTTATTTCTTACTTGTATAAAAGTATTATCATTTTTTTCTTCAAATCTAAGATTTTTACCATCTCGAACTCTCACTCTTTCCAAAGCCTTATCTGGATCTATATCAAGAAAGATAATAATATCAGGTTCTTCAATATCTTTATTTATATTTCTAATTTCTTGATATTTTATTCCTCTAGCTTTAAAAAATGCAAGTGAACTATACAGGTATCTATCTGATATTATATTTATCCCTTTACTAAGCGTAGGTTTAATCTCTACTTCGTTTTGATAAGTTCTATCCGCAGCAGCTAAAAGTGCGATAGAATACATATTAGGAACAATTCCATCCTCTAGATAATCTTTAACTCTTTTATCATTCCTATAAAAATCTGTGGGCTGCCTTGTACTATGTACTAACTTCTTATTTCTCTTAAACCACTCTTCTAGTAAATTTATTTGTGTTGTCTTTCCTGACCCGTCAAGCCCTTCAAACACAATCAATAAACCTTTTTTCACAATAACTCCTCCCAATACTATCTATTTTCTGTTACAACTTAGTATTTAAATTGTCTTTATAACATTATATCAAATTACACCATTCTCTCATACCAAATAAATACCTTTAATTCAATCTGTAAAAGTATTTTTTAATTTATATCCGATAAATCTACGATATTTTTTTAAGACTCATAAGTGATATTGCTATAATGATAATTAAAGAATATAAATTTATGTACGAAAAATATTCTTTTCCTAATTTTTCTATCAAAAACGCTATTATTATACCTCCTAGAGAATACAAGATACTTCCTAAAACTAGAATTAATGATAATACTTGCCCCATTATTTTTCTAGAAATTTTTCTTTGGAAGAATGTTGCTTTATAAATTAGTACTGGTGCTGAAGCAACTCCTGCTATAATAAGTATGATTACTGAAAGAATAATATTCGTACTAAAATAAAACAGTATCAATAATAAACAATGCACTATAATACCTAGGCAAATTAATTTTTCTATTTTAATTTTTGATATAAATTGCAAACCTATTATAAGCGAAGCCAGTATAATACCAACAGATTGTAAAGAATTTAATATTCCATACGCTACACTATCATTATTTAAATTTTGTTCTACATATATTGGTAATAAAACGATAAAACTTCCCCAAGTGAACATATTCCACAATGTCGTATTAATTGTCATAAGGAATATTTCACTATTTTTTACAATATACTTCATAGAACTAAATATTGTATATTTTTCCTGTCTATTTTCATTGTTACTAAATATCTCGTCACTTTTTATTGTACTTATTATTATCGCTGAAATGAAAAATAATACGGCTCCTATTATGAAAGCTATTCTATTATTACCTAACACTCCCATTATCGCAACAGAAATCGAACCAAAGATATAAGAGATGTCAAAAAATATTATCATCAATGCATTAGCTGTTACTAATTGTTCATCATTACACACCTCTTTTATTATTATATCTCCTCCTGCTGATAAAGGAATTCCTATAACGCTATTCAAACCTATCAATAATCCTATAATACTTAAAGATATCTTATCATTAAACGGTAATAAGAATATAATCAGAAAAATACCAGCTCTTAGTAGTAAAAACAAGAACATTGCTTTTCCAATATTAAACCTGTCTAACACTTTTGATATTACTGGTCCAAAAACTATAGCTGGCAATTGAGTCAACATACCAAAAATAGCTATCAATAATGGGTTTTTAGTTTCTTCATAAATCAACCAGATAATACTTATACTAACAAATGATTGCGCTAATGTTGTGAAGTTAATCGAAAAAAAATACTTTATAAAATCAACATTTTTTAAAACACTCATATATTTATTCATAAATTAATTCCTTTTTATTCCATAGCCTCTCATGTCTTATTCTAAAATTTTAATAATATGTGAATTTATAGCTTTTAAATACACCTTCGATAAATTTCTCCCTTATTTTTCATAACATATAAACAATTACTATATTTATTATAATATGAAAATAAAGTGGTAACAATTTGAAAATTTTAATATAAAATCATGCTCCCTCTACTTCGCTTCTTCCTTTTTCTTATAATATTCTTTCGCAAAATCTATGCAACTTTTTAAATCTATACAAAGAACTGATGTTTTCTGAATTTCTTTTATTTGATAACTTTCCTTACAATTCTCCAAGAATTCTTTCTGTACTGTTAAAAAATCATCATATATATCTAGTTCGATATTAGAGAACTCCAACCACTCTCCACCGACATTAGCACTTTCTTTTATTGTTTTTCTATTTAGTGAATATTCTGCAAGATGTAATGCTGTATTAGTTTCAAAATCAGTTCCTAATAACAAAATTTTGGCATTTTGATCATACAATCTCCCTAATGGCGAATTGTATCCTAAACCATCATCTAATGGATGCTCTTTTATAATTTCCTGCGCTTTTTCTCCTACTGCTGAAAAAGAATATAGTGGATGAGAACTTCTAACAGAATGTTTTAGATTCATAACAAACTCGCTAAATTTCCCCATACCTCGTGTACTAGATAGAT
>ERZ772979.2063-NODE-2063-length-10546-cov-31.051663_pt1 | contig 10546 bp, 5 predicted proteins | sample MGYA00511130_ERZ772979 | MGnify/ENA primary metagenome ERZ772979 (study PRJEB29015, sample SAMEA2738103) | human oral metagenome | biome: human oral; feature: human-associated habitat; material: saliva | place: China | collected 2186 ... | reverse complement strand
CCTGCTCGCGCATGTTGTCCATGAGCTCGGGGCCCTGAATGCCCTCGGGGAAACCGGGGAAGTTCTCGACCTCGGTCGTTTTCATGAGCGCGCCGCCCGCGGCCAGCTGGCCGGCGAGCACGATGGGGGCGAGGCCGGCGCGGGCCGTGTAGACGGCGGCCGTGTAACCGGCGGGGCCCGAGCCGACGATGACGACGTCGTGGACGGGCACGCCCTCGGGGACCTGGTTCGAGGGGACCTGGACCTCGGCGGCCTCGATGGTGGGCTCGGCGGCCTCGGCCTTCACGAGGCCCGGAATCGTCACGAAAGACATGTACCCTCCTTGGGGGTTACTGGACGGTGAGCTCGGAGATCCACGCCCAGTTGCGTCCGTCCTGGCCCTTGGGCATGGAGCGGAACTGCAGCGCGATCGAGTCGGTTTCGACGGCCGTGGGCAGCTGAATCGTCGTCGTCGGAGACAACGCCGACGAGGCCAGTTCTGTTCCACCGCGCGGGTTCGACGGGTCCGTGACGTTACGCACGACGAGCTCGCCGCCGGACGTCGCCGGATCCATGTTGAGCGTCACCGAGGACACGGTGGCCTTCTGCTGGAGCTTGACGACGATGGTGACGGAGGTTTCGTCGCGGAACTGGTTGTTGTCGAACCAGCGCGAGCTCCACGACGTCGAGGGGTTCGAGTCGATCATGTTGATCGCGCGGTCCGGGTGGTCGCCGTCGTCGTTGTTCCACGACAGGACCTGCACCGAGGAGATCACGGGCGTCACGGAGGACGCGGGCGGCGGCGTGGTCGTCAGGTTGGGCGCGGGCGTGTTGTCGGACTGGATCTGGGAGGCGCCGGCGCGCAGGGACTGGGCCAAGTCCAGATCGGTGACCGGGCGGGTGGCCATCCACGGGCCCCAGATCGCGCCGAAGAGGAACAGGGCGACGCCGAAGATGAGCGCGGGCTTCGTCGGGTCGATGAGGTGACCGGAACGCTCGGGACTCTTCTTCTCCTGCGACGAGGCCGGGGCGGGCTCGGCGGCCGACTCCGGATTCGGGGTGGAGAACGCCGGGGGGATCGTGGTTGTCGACTCGGCGGCTCCGGCATCGGCTTCGGCTGCATCACCTGTGGCTGCGCCCGCGACAGCGGCCGCTCCGGCGACCGCGGCAGCGCCAGCGGCTGCCGTCGCCTCAGCTGCGGTATCCGCAGGCGGGGGAGCGAGCGGCTGGATGCGCGGAATCTGGTGCGTCGAAGGTGCGTCCGCGAGCGGCTCGGGGTGGGGGAAATCGGTCACGTAGGCATCCCCTTCGCGCTCGTAGCCGCTGGCCGCGGGCTTGGGCGGCGGGGGAGCGACAGGGAAGGGGGTGACGGGAACCTGGGCGGCGTCGACGCTGGCTGTGGGTTCCGCGCTCGGCTCGGAGTCCTCAGTCAGGACCTCGACGCCGACTTCGGCCAGGGCCTCGGCGACCGGGTTCGTAGCGTGTGCCTGCGACGAAGGGTCGATGACCGGCGCCTCGGCGGGTGCGGGCGCGGGGATCGTGGGGACGTCTGCCTCGGGTGCGGGGGAGGGGCTCGCCGGGGGCGCGGGGATCGGCGAGGTAGCGACGACCTCGTCAAAGGACGGCAGGTTGTTCTCGTCGCCGGTCGGTTCGGGCCTGGAAGCCATCGATTCCTCCGTCTGTGCGGGTGTGGTTGACGCCATTATTGCAGCTGCGTTGGCGGTGGGCGTGGAGGACGCCGCCAGGATGTTCACCACAGAAGCGGGAACGTGCAGGCGCGTCAGGAGGGGCCGCATCATGGCCGCGGATTCGCGCGGCGAGGCGAAGCGGAGCACCAGCAGGTAGACGAGGCCGGTGACCGCGGAGACGATCGTGAGCTTGACAGCCGCGATGCCCATGCGCGCCAGGGTCGAGGAGGTCTCCGAGTGGATGCCCATGAGAGCCAGGACGCCGAAGCCGACGAGACCAGCGACGATGGCGGCGGCCAGGAAGGACACGTAGGAGCGCAGCAGGCCTGTGCGGTCCACGAAGCGGTTCTCGCGCGAGACCCACACGACGGCGATGACGCCCTGGGTAAGGCGGCACGTGGTCTCGCCGAGAGCGGCGGCGATGATCCACCACTGAGCGCCGGTCACGGCGTACATCGACCATCCGACGATCACCTGGATGATGGTGGGGCCGATGCCCATGAGGAACACGGGCTTGACGTCCTCGTAAGCGAAGAAGACGCGCTGGCTCATGAGGACCATGCCGGTGGATGCGACGCCGGGCATGAGGGATGTCAGGACGAGGGCGTAGGCGGTGACGGCCGCGGGGTCTCCGCCCTTGGCGGCCATTGCGATTTCCATCATGGGCACCGAGCCGGCCATGAGCATCGCGGCGGCGACCAGGGTCAGCGACGTGATTGTGCGAACGCCCAGGTGGTAGCTGTCGGCGACCGCCTTGTCGTCACCGTCGGCGACGGCCCCGGCCATGCGCGTGAAGATCGCGGTCGTCAGGGACACCGTGATGAGCGACTGGGGGACCATGAAGATCATGAACGCCGTCGAGTAGGCGAGGATGCCCACGACGCCGCTCTGCGCGCCGTAGCGGCCGATGTAGCCGTCAGCCATGGCGGCCAGGTTGTTGGTCGACAGGACGCCGACCTGGGAGACGCCGAGGGTCGCGAAGGTCCAGCCGGCGACGCGCGGCATCGACCCGAAGGAGGTGCCACGGAAGTGGAAGTCCAGCTTGAAGGAGATACCCGCGCGGCGCATCGGCCACAGCAGGCACAGGGCCTGGCAGATGACGCCCAGGGTGGCGGACCCCGCGAGGACCCAGAACTGGGCACCCGTCAGGTCGTCGGCGGGGATACCGCCGTCGGGTGCGCCGCCCCAGATGCCCAGGAATAGGGCCAGGCCGGCGATGCCGACAACGTTGTTGACGACGGGCGCCCACATGTAGGGGCCGAAGATTTCGCGGGCGTTGAGGAGCTCGCCGAGCAGGTTATACAGGCCGTAGAAGAAGAGCTGGGGCAGGCACAGGAGCGCGAAGAGGATCGCCAGGTTGCGGATACTCTCCGTGTAGCCCGCGGCCGTGATGATGACGAGGAGTGGCGCCAGCACCATCGTGATGAAGGTGACGACGAAGAGGACCGTGCCGGCGAGTGTCAGCAGGCGGTTGACGTAGGTGTCGCCGTCGTTGCGGCGCTTGATGGCGCCGACGATCTGGGGAACCAGCACCGCGTCGAAGATGCCGGAGGCCAGCAGGTTGAACACGGTGTTGGGCAGCGTGTTGGCGGTCTGGAAGGCCGCGCCCACGCCGCCGGCGGTCGCGCCGACTGCGGCGATCAGCATCGCGTTACGGATGAAACCGAGGATTCGCGACACCATAGTTCCCGACGCCATCAGCGCCGATGCCCTCAGGATCGATCGGCGAGGCGTTTTCGAGCTCATGGTGTCTCCTTCATCGTGGCGGTGTCTGAGTCGGTGCTGTCGTCTGTGGTGTCCGAGGCCTGGGCTGGGTCCTCGGTGTCATCGCAAGATGCGGGTTCGTCCGTGCCGGAGGCACTGTCGGAGGCGGCTGCTTGCGCCTTGCGTGCGGCCCTGCTGCGCAGTGATCGGGTGATGCCGGCGATGAAGAGGAGGCCGAAGAGGGCGGCGATGACGGCGGTGATGGCGTCTTCCCAGCCGGCGCGCATGCGCACGATGACGGTCTGGGAGTCGTCGAGGACGTGGCCGTCGGGGGTGGTGACCTTGTAGGTGACCTCGATGTCGCCACTGCCGATTGCGCCAACGGGCACTTCGACCGTCGTGGCTCCGTGCGCGGCCAGCTCCTGGGACATCGCAGGTGTGGCTTGGAGGCGCGGGTCGTCGGGGATCAGGGTGACGTCGACGTACACCGGCCAGTCCAGGTTATTGCGCACCAGGACGGGGAAGTTTGCGGACTTGTTGATGAGGTTGACGGCCGAGGAGGGTTCGACGGTCACGGAGGTGAGCATGGTCGTGACCTGGTTGGTCATGGCGGTCGCGGCGTCGAGCTGCTCGGTGGGGGTGTGCCCGGCCGTGAGAGCGGGCAAGACCTGGGGGGTGATGGAGTTGAAGACGGCGTCCGGGTCGTCGGTCGCGTTGGCGAGCGGGATGAGCGCGGTCAGTGACGTGGCCATGTCGTCGATGGCGGTCGCGGTCTCCTCGGCGAGGGTGCCTGCGCCGACGGTCGTGCGGTCGACGTCGGTGGGTTCGCTGGCGGCCATGACCGAGAAGGAGGTGGCGGAGACCCAGCGGGGGGACAGGAGCGCGCTGGCGCGGGAGGCCAGGCGGTCGTTGATCGTGGTGCCGCGCGCGGCCGTGGCGAAGATGGTGCGCGAGGAGGAGGGGCGCTCGCGCGCGATGATCGCGGTGATCGCGGTGAGGGCCTGCTCGGCGTCGAGTTCGTCGCCGCCGTTGGCGTTCCACGACAGGATCGCGGAGATGTCGGCCTGCTGGGCGAGGACGCGCGCGCCGGTGCCATTCGTCGAGGTGTCGCCGGTCGCCGGGTTGACGTTGACACGCGCCATGGAGGTGAAGGGCACGTCGTCGGTGGGTGTCAGGGCCGAGGCCGGGGCAATGGAGATTTGGTCGGCCGCGGCGAAGTTGGACAGGAAGGTCGTGCCGAAGGTCGCGTCGTCGGGCCATCCGACGTTGCGCAGGATCGTGGGGCCCGCGTCCGGCCGGGTCGTCGTGCTCGCGTTCTGCCCGGAGGAGGCCGTGGGCGAGGGGGACGCCGAGTGTGTCGCGGAGGGGGAGGCCGAGGGCGTCGCGGAGGGCGAGGCCGAGGGGGTTGCGGAGGGCGACGCTGAGGGGTTCGCAGGGCCGGAATTGTGCGAAGACGTGGGCGCGACCCAGCCGGCTGCGCGTGGCGTGCCGGGGAAGGCGTTGATGGACTCGGAAGCCAGACCCCAGAAGCCGGTGTTGCCCGACAGGGCCAGGGCGCCCAGGTCCGCGTCGGCGTCGGGCAGGGCGATGACCTCGGAGGCGGTGGACATGAAGGAGGACACGAAGGCCTCGGACTGGAGGTCGCGCGAGCGCTGAGCCGGGTCGGTCGCCGTGGGCGCGGGGGTCGGCGTGGGGGAGGCCGAGGTCGACGGACTCGGCGAGGCCGTGGGCACGCCGGACTGGCCCGACTGGCTGGATTGTCCGTCAGACTGCGCCTCCTCCTCTTCGGTCGGGGAGGGGCTGGGCGCGGTCGTGGGCTGGGGGCCGCGCGGGATCAGGAGGGGGTCGACGGCCAGGGTCACGCCCGATGTCCCGGCCAGGGACAGGAGAGCGGAGCGCTCGGACTGGGTCTGGGCGGCGTTCGCCGAGGTCCAGGGAACAACCGTGGAGACGCGGGAGGCGGCGAGCTGCTCGCCGGAGTCCCACACGAGGATTGTGCGGTCCTTGCCCGAGAACTCGCCCGAGGAGGCGGTTACGGTCGCGACGCGAGGCCCCCACTCGTTGCTGTCCGACAGCGGCAGCGAGGCGGTGGGGATGCGGATCTCGAAGGCGGTGTTGACGCCGCGCAGCACGTCGGTGAGTTTGGTCGAGGCGGCGTGCGTGGCGTCGGGCTCGTCCTCGCTGAGCTGGGTCGTCATCGCCGAGACGGAGATGGGGGTCTCGTTGGCGACGAAAACCTCGAGGGAGACGGCCGCCAGCGTCGTCGGCGAATCGTTACGCAGCGTCCCCGAAATGACAACTTCTTCCTCGGTCGTGATGATGCGAGGAGACAGCTGGGTAATCGTCACGACCAGCCCGGAGTCCGTGGGAACCGTGCCCATGACGGAGGGACGAGACTGCTCGACCGCAGAGGTTTCCGCGGGCGCGGGAGCTGCCCCGGCCTCGTGAATCGAGAGACCGAAGGGAACCATCAGCGCCGCGCACAGGGCGGCGACCCACCTGCCGCGCCTAGCCACGGCTGTCCCGGTACAGCAGGTCGAGGGCGATGCGCACGATGCGGCGCTCGTTGGGGTAGGCGAGCTGACGCGATACGTCACGCAGGGGAACCCACGCGGCCGCCTCGGCCTCGTGATCTGGATCCCCGTCCACGGAGATCGTGCCGGACTCATACCCCATCAGGTAGTGATGGACGACCTTGTGGACGCGGCGGTCGTTGCCGGAGAACCAGTAATCGATCGACGCGAGGTGGCGGATGATGCGCCCCTGGATACCGGTTTCCTCGGCGACCTCGCGCAGGGCGGCCTGCTGCGGGGTCTCGGAACCCTCGAGGTGGCCCTTGGGCAGACACCATTCGACGCGGCCCGCGCGGTTGCGTCGGGCGATGAGCGCCGCATAGGGAATTCCGTCACGTACGTCGACGACGATGCCGCCCGCGCTGGTTTCCGCGGAAATCGGCAGATGAGAGCGGCCCGCGCGCATGGAAGCAGACCGACGCGGGGGTCTGGGAACCCCGGATCGGCGGTCAACTGAACGTGCAGGCATGACTCCACTTTAGCCGGTGGGCGGCCCCCGGTAGTCGGCCAGGGCGCTTTCCTGGCATGCTTAGGGGCGATGAGTACCCAGTCAGCTTCCCCGATCAACGGCCCCGTGACCGCGCAAAACGCCGGAACGACGGACATTCCTACCCTCATGGCGAACGCCACGAGGACGTTTGCGGCGCTCCCGCCCGCGATTATGGAACTCGGCACGATTTTCGACGAGGCCGGGGAGGAGCTCGCGCTTGTCGGCGGGCCCGTGCGCGACGCCTTCCTGGGTGTGACCCCGCACGACTTTGACATGACGACCTCCGCGCGCCCCGAGCGCACCGAGGAGCTGCTCGCTCAGTGGGGGAATGCGACCTGGGATATCGGCAAGGAGTTCGGCACGATCGGCGGTCGCCGCGGCAACGTCGTCGTCGAGGTGACGACCTACCGCACCGACGAATACGAGATCGGCTCGCGCAAGCCCGAGGTGACCTTCGGCGACACGCTCGAGGGCGACCTGACCCGGCGCGACTTCACGGTGAACGCGATGGCGATGCGCCTGCCGCAGATGGCCCTCGTCGACCCGTGCGGCGGCCTGGCCGACCTCGCGGACGGCAACCTGCGCACCCCCGTGTCCGCCGAGCAGTCCTTCGACGACGACCCGCTGCGCATCATGCGCGCCGCGCGTTTCTCCGCGCAGCTGGGCCTCGACGTCGACATGGACGTCATGAACGCGATGGAGACCATGGCCTCGCGCCTGGAGATCGTCTCCGCCGAGCGCATCCGCGCCGAGCTGGAGCGCCTCATCATCTCCCCCTACCCGCGCCGCGGCATCGAGCTGATGGTCCACACGGGCGTCGCCGACATCGTCCTGCCCGAGGTCTCCGCCCTGGTCTCCACGGTCGACGAGCACAAGCGCCACAAGGACGTCTACGAGCACACGCTCACCGTCGTCGAGCAGGCCATGGACCTGGAGACCGGCCCCGACGGCCCCGTGCCCGCCCCCGACTTCGTCCTGCGTTTCGCCGCCCTCATGCACGACGTCGGCAAGCCGGCGACGCGCCGCTTCGAGAAGAACGGCACCGTGTCCTTCCACCACCACGAGATCGTGGGCGCGAAGATGACGCGCAAGCGCATGAAGGCCCTGCACTTCGACAAGGCCACGATCGAGGCCGTGTCTACTCTGGTTGCGCTGCACCTGCGCTTCCACGGCTACGGCGAGGCCGCCTGGTCGGACTCGGCCGTGCGCCGCTACGTGGCCGACGCCGGGGACCTCCTCGAACGCCTGCACCGCCTCACGCGCGCCGACTGCACGACCCGCAATCGCCGCAAGGCCAACTTCCTGTCCTCGGCCTACGACGACCTCGAGGCGCGCATCGCCGCGCTGCGCGAGCAGGAGGAGCTCGACGCGATCCGCCCCGACCTCGACGGTGACCAGATCATGGACATTCTGGGGCTGCGTCCCTCGCGCGCCGTCAAGATCGCGCGCGACTACCTGCTGGAGCTGCGCATGGAACGCGGACCCCTGGGCGAGGAGGGCGCCCGAGCGGCGCTCCTGGAGTGGTGGGCCTCGGACGACGTGCGCGCCCTCGCCGAGGAATACCAGGCACAACAGGCCCGCTGGGAGGCAAAAGTCGCGGACAAGAAGGCCCGTAAGGCCGCCGCGAAGGCCGCCCGCGAGGCCCAGCAGTAGACCTCGCCACGCGGCGACCGAGCCGGCGAGCGATGCGTCGGCAGGCCTCGTGCGCGCCGGTGAGCGCGGATGAATGGCCCCGGCGCGACCATCGTCACGCCCGCGCGCGGTGCACCTCCACCTGCCCCGGACGTACCCTGGTGACAATTCAACTATTCGTTAGGAGAGTCACCGCATGAGCACGTTTACCCCCGAGAAGGCGTCGGCCGACATCGGCGTGTACGGCCTGGGAGTCATGGGTGCCAACCTCGCCCGCAACCTGGCCCGCAACGGCTACGCGACCGCCGTCTTCAACAGGACCCCGGCGCGCACCGAGAAGCTTATGGCCCAGCACGGGGACGAGGCCACCTTCGTTCCCTCCTTCACCCTCGAAGACTTCGTCGCCTCCCTGCGCGCCCCGCGCGTCGCCATCATCATGGTCCAGGCCGGCCCCGCGACGGACGCCGTCATGGGCCAGCTCGCCGACCTCATGGACGAGGGCGACATCATCGTCGACTGCGGCAATTCCCTGTTCACCGACACGATTCGCCGCGAGAAGTGGGCCGCCGAGCGCGGCCTGCACTTCGTGGGCGCGGGCGTCTCCGGCGGCGAGGAGGGCGCCCTGTGGGGTCCCTCCATCATGCCCGGCGGAACCCCGGCCTCGTACGACCGCCTCGGCCCCATGTTCGAGGCGATCGCCGGCACCTACGACGGCGTGCCCTGCTGCACGTACATCGGCGCGAACGGCGCCGGCCACTTCGTGAAGATGGTGCACAACGGCATCGAGTACGCCGACATGCAGGTCATCGCCGAGGCCTACACCCTCCTGCGTGAGGGCCTGGGTGCGACGCCGGCCGAAATTGCCGACATTTTCGCCGCCTGGAACGAGGGCGAGCTCAACTCCTACCTCATGGAGATCACCGTCGAGGTCCTGCGTCAGGTGGACGCCGAGACCGGCAAGGCCCTCGTCGATCTCATCGTGGACGCCGCCTCGCAGAAGGGCACCGGCAAGTGGACGGTCCAGACCGCCCTCGACCTGGCCGTCCCCGTCACCGCGATCGGCGAGGCGACCTTCGCGCGCGGCGCGTCCTCCGAGCCCGCCCAGCGCGCGGCCGGTCAGGCGCTCGCGGGCAACGCGACGCCGCTCGTCATCGAGTCGGACGAGGCCCGGGCTGCGTTCATTGAGGACGTGCGCCAGGCGCTTTTTGCCTCCAAGATCGTCGCCTACTCGCAGGGCTTCGACGAGATCGAGGCCGGGGCCGCCGAGTACGAGTGGGGCATCGACAAGGGCGCCCTGGCTCGCATCTGGCGCGCGGGCTGCATCATCCGCGCGGCCTTCCTCGACGACATCACCCGCGCCTACGAGGCCGACCCCGACCTGCCGCTGCTGCTGGCCGCCGAGCCGTTCGCGACCCGCTTCCAGGAGTGCACGCCCGCGCTGCGCCGCGTCGTGTCCCAGGCGGCCCTCGCCGGCGTTCCGATCCCCGTGTTCGCCTCGTCCCTGGCCTACTTCGACCAGATCCGCGCGACGCGCCTGCCGGCCGCCCTCATCCAGGGCCAGCGCGACTTCTTCGGCTCGCACACCTACCACCGAGTCGACAAGGAGGGCGTGTTCCACACCCTGTGGGCCGCCGAGGGGCGCCCCGAAGAGCAGTGGTCCTAATCGGGAGTGCTGACGCAACTCGCGCAGGGGGTGGGTGCTGATGGCAGCGGCCACCCCCTGTGTTTGTGCCCATACTTTGGGGAACTTTCAGGAAAGGCAGTTAACCTATGAGTAAGACAATCCGCTGAAAGGGCGAACACGTGGCGACTAGCAACGGACAGAACAACTGGAACGACATCGTCGGACCGGGCGAATCAGGCGCGTCCGGGCAGGAACACCTGCCCTCGCGTCGCTCATCGCACGCCGCGCACGCGTCCCACTCATCGAAGGGGGACACCACGGCCTCGTCCGACGATAAGACGGGCCCCACGAAGAAGCGTTTCCGCTGGGCCAAGCGCATCGGCTTCGGAATCCTGACCATCTTCCTGGGCGTCTTCATCGCCGGCATGTCCGTCTTCCTGTACCTGTACAACACGCTGGCCGTGCCCGCGCCCGCTGACCTGGCTCTCGCGCAGAAGACGACCGTGTACTACGCGGACGGCACCACCGAGATGGGGACCCTCGGCGAGATCAACAGGCAGATCATCGACACGACGGCCCTGCCCGACTACGTCTCCAAGGCGATCGTCGCCTCCGAGGACCGCACGTTCTACACGAACAACGGCGTCGACCTGAAGGGCATTTTCCGCGCCCTCGTTAACAACCTGCGCGGTGGTGCCCGGCAGGGCGCATCGACCCTCACCCAGCAGTACGTTGAGCGATACTTCGTCGGTAAGACCACGGATACCTACGGTGGCAAGCTCAAGGAATCCGTGCTCGCGATCAAGATCAACCGTGAGAAGTCCAAGGACGAGGTCATCGGCGCCTACATGAACAC
>ERZ772979.2062-NODE-2062-length-10564-cov-2.077553_pt1 | contig 10564 bp, 10 predicted proteins | sample MGYA00511130_ERZ772979 | MGnify/ENA primary metagenome ERZ772979 (study PRJEB29015, sample SAMEA2738103) | human oral metagenome | biome: human oral; feature: human-associated habitat; material: saliva | place: China | collected 2186 ... | reverse complement strand
GCAAACGTGAACAAGCCCAGCAAATAGACGGCAAGGCCAGCGGACAAGGGGTAAGGCCAGCGAAATGCGAAACAGGCGCGTGAAATGGGTGGTCGCGTACAGGGCCTCGGATGTGGGGGTGAACGGGGACCGTGAGTCACTACTCGGGCTGGTCGGTGAGCGTCTGTATGACGATTCCGCCGAAACGCGCCTCGTCGGCGTAGCAGCGGATGCCGTCGATGAAGCAGAGGTGACCGGGATGGGTCTCGGTCTGGTGCGAGTCCGCGTAGTAGGCGATGAAACCACCCCCGATGGACGTGTTGAAGAACTCCAGGGCTCGCCCCGACTCGTCGGAAGCCTTCGCCGCGCAGGTGCCGCACACCCTGCGCGGGTAGCGTGGCAGGGTTTTCGTGGTGGTATCGCAGATGGGGCACGAGATCTCGATCATGGGCATGTGCATTCTCCTCGCCTTTATCCCATCAATCATGCTGCAAGCGGTTCCCGGACGATGTAGCGATATCGTGAGACGCCTCCGGCGGTGGCCTGGTCGATTGCAACCCTTGGACATGGAAGTGGACGAGGATGGCTCAGGAGCCGACATGACAAGTGACGTTTCGGACGACATGAGGGCTGGGTGGGCCCGGACCGTGCTGGCGGTCGACGGGATCGGGCGTTTCGCGGCGGCCGGGGTGGTGCTGGCCTCCGACAAGGTTCTCCGGAGGGCCGATCCGTCGCTGAAGTCGCGACTCCCGCTGGCGGGTGTACGGCTAACCACGAGTGCCCTGCTACTCCGGGGAGCGGCGAGGAAACGGCCAAGATCCAAGGACCTGCTATGTGCTGCCACAGTAAACCTCGGCTGGGTGCTGGCATGCACCACATCCCATCGATCCACCCCGACCCAGGCGGGTGACAACTCCTGGCCGCCACCGCCCTTCTCGATGGGGCCTGTGGTTGGTTGCAGTGGAAACTGGGTCGGGACGCATCCAGAGAAGAATGAGTTCCACCCCGTCCGGGCGCTCGCCCGAGGCGCCGGGAGAAAGCCACTGACGCATCCACTCTCAGGGAGGAAACGATGACAAACATCGTGAGACGAGGCACTGGTCTTCCTCTGGTCCTTGTTCATGGCAACGGGGTTGACCATCGGCTGCTCCTTGACCTCGACGACGTGTTTGACGAGACGGGTCAGTGGGAGCGGATCTATCTCGACCTGCCGGGGTTCGGTGGCACCCCGGCGCTGCCTGGTCGAGGCGGGCTTCCTGATGTCGCTGACTGGCTGGACGACATGGTCGGCTCCGTCATCGGCCATCGTCCTTTCGCGATGATCGGTAGCTCTCTCGGAGGTTTGCTCGTCCGGGATCTGGTAGGACGACGATTTCCGCAATGTCTCGGATTTGCCCTCCTGGCCCCTGTGGTCGACCCTGTTCAGGGCAACAGGACCCTGCCTGAACCGTCGGTTGTTCTGGAGGATGATGCGCTCCTCGAGTCCTTGTCGGCGACCGATGCCGAGGCGTATTGCGAAGTTGCTGTCGTGCGAACCCGGGACAATTGGGAACGATTCCGGCGCGCCGCGCTTCCGGGCATCCGAGCAGCGGATCCAGATGCGATGCGCCGGCTCGGGGAACTCTATGAGCTTCCCGAGCCACCGGATGAACGTCTGGATGGTTTTGAGCAGCCCGTGCTCATCATCGCCGGGAGACAGGATGCCGTGGTCGGGTATCAGGATCAGCAGAACCTGTCGGAACTTTTCCCTCACGCGACCTGCGCCGTGCTCGACCAGGCCGGCCACAATGTGCATCTCGACCAGCCGCAGACGGTGCGCGAGTTGCTGCGTAACTGGCTTCGACGAATGGAGCCGTGACAGCCGCAGCTGTGGTGTTGCACCGCCGAACCCTGCACCCGCAGATGCCGACGAGTTCGTGCACATCGCCTGGACAAGTACGATGAGGCGATGCGGACGTCTAAGCCACGGAGGATTATTCACAGTTACTGTCGAGAGTGCACTGGCTAGGGGCTTTGCTGGTTGACGCCTTGCTTGTGAATAAACCTTCTTGTGTCAAAGGATTCGACGGTGTCTTAGAGGGTTATTCACGGCCCTCAAACGCGCCTTGGCTAGGGGGTGCTGGCGGATGCGGCTCTTGTGAATAACCCTCTGGGAATGAGCCTTGATGTTGGGGTCATGGTTTGGCGAACTCCTCCTTGATTGCTCCGGTGGTGGGATCGAGCACCACCGGAGCGCCGTCTTCGTCACCTTTCTTCTGGATGCCAAGGAGGCGGCCGTTAGGGGTGGCGGTCACGAAGTCCAGGACCTTTGACGGCAGGGGTAGCTCCCGCTTGCTGTGGGAGGGGACGTCGATGATGACTGCTTGTCGGTCCTCAGAGTCCGACAGGGCCATCGTGTAGACCAGGGTGCCACCATCTGGTGTGAGCGAGCACTCGAGTAGTCGGTGTGGCAGGTCGATGCTCAGCGTCTGGTTGAGGGTGCCGTCGAGTAGGACCAGGGTATCGTTTGTCGCGAGGACTGCTGTGTCGCCACCTGTGATCACCCGCGCTTGAGCATATGGGAGGGTTTTGACGGTGTTTCCCTCCAAGTCCAGGACCAAGAGACTGTCCCCGCCGCCGATCAGGATCTGGTCGCCCAGGAACTGCGCTTGTGGGCTTCGATCGTTGAATGGGGTTATGTTGAACTGTTCTTCAGCCTCGCCTAGTTCAAAGAGGCGAAGCGTATTGTCGGCACCGGATGTGAGCACCAGATTCCTGGTGGCCGAATAGTCGAGTTCGGAGATCGCGTAGATGCCGCCGCACTCCGGCTCGACGAGTGCATGTCCGCTGTTGAAGAAACGGGCCCTCTTATCGGAGGGGCGGAAGTGCACCACGGCTGATCCGACGGCGAACAGCAGCGTGCTGTCGGGGAGCCAGCGGTCGGCAGTGCCGTCGCCGGCATCGAACGTGGTGGCGAACTCTCCGGTGCCCCACCAAATCGCGGTTGGGGCCTGAGAGATGTACCCGCCGATGACCTTGGCGACATGCGGGTCATCGGCGGCCACAATCAGCCTAGGTCGGGGCGGAGCTATGTCGCATATGGCCGTCGGTTCGCTCTGCCGGATCGGGGCCTCGGGCAGGCCATCATGCCAACCAGGGGTGACCGAAGGCGCAACCTTTAATGTGGGGGTTGGCTTTAGTGTGGGGTTTGGACGACACGCGACAAGACCAGCAGTGGCGCCGAGCAGCACATGGCGGCGAGACAGTTTCGGCATGCCCCAGTATCGCTAGACACAGGGTCAGCAGGGAGCAAACGAGTAGCCGGTGGCGACCTCCCGAATTCGTAGCCCTGATCCTCCGGGCTAACTAGCTTGTGCCATTCGGGAATGCCATCGACCCAGCCGGTGGGTGAGGGAGGGTCGAACGTCACAAGCCGTCAGCGATGGCAGGCCGAGGCCGGCAGCGGCTAGTGCGTGGCGTCGAGGAAGTCGGACCATGACTCAAGTTTGTACATTGGTACTTGTTGAGTCGATGAGGCTTAGCTTGGTGTCAAGTGGCGGAAGCAATAAGTAGGCGTTCGTATGTTTCGCGTGGGTCGGGCCATTCCCGGGCTGCTCTGGGGTGTTCCCCAATGTCCTTCGGCGATGGCGCCTGTGCCAGCAGTTGGTGTGTGGTGATCTGAGTGCTTTTGGGGCAGGGGTGGTCACAGATTCGGTCCGCCTGTGTTCTGGTTGGTTCCCTGTCCTCTTACGGTAGAGCGAGGAAGAGGCGGAACCACACCCTCTTATGTGAGGGTGTCAGGGTGAGTGCGGCATGACAGGTGCGTCTGCGAAACCGTGACACCTAGGTCACGGGGATCCCTGTATCACGTCAGGGCGTAGTGTCGGTTGTGATCGACATCTTCGCATAAACCCTTAGATGTTTCCTCTTCCTCTAACGGGTAGAGGCAGGATCATCCACGAACCCGGATGGCTGCGCCCTCTTCCAGGATCCGCTGCCGCTGAGGCGCCTATGGGTTCCCGGAAGTGATCCAGGCCACACCTCCAGTACCCCTGGGTGCCCTACGATCACCCAACATCCTCAGGGGCGGTCAACTGGTGCTGGCCATTCCCACGAACCGGGGTGGGTGCGCTGCCCCGCTGGGTGACGCGTCCGATCCTCTGGTGCGTTTGGAGCACAGCCCTGGCTCCTGTGACGGGCCAGTTTCTGCTTGTCACGAGGACACCAGAGCCCCCTGGCGTAGACAGCCCTCGCAGAACACCGGTTACTCCTTGCGGCTGCTTGGGGAGCCCATGCCCAGATTCTCTCGACCGACCATCACAGGCCCCCACCTTGGGGTCCCCGCGGCGATTTGGCGGGGTGTCTTGGAACGCTTCAGGACCTACCTGCAGCCGGGCTTTGAGTACCCGATGCGGCATTGATCTTGCGGGTCTTTGGCCAGGGTCCGGCGTTTCAGGTGTGTTTCGCATCAGCTGCCACACGGGCTGATACCCACACTTCCCGCCGTTGCGGCGTATCTCCCGAGATACCACGGACACCGATCCACACGATCCGGTCCGCAGTCCGCCGCAGCGAGCATCCTTCCTGTAGCCCCTTAGCGATAGCCGCCCGGTCCTGTACCGTCAACATACGCCGCACCAACAACCCCCTCCCTGACAAGCACTGTTGCTACGACCCTATGACACCACCACGGGCCTAGGAGCGGTTCAGGGTCGTGCCATCCACCGGAAGTAAACTGCCCGGATGCGGGAACTCGACTGGGGCGGGGCGCCAAACATTCGTGACCTCGGCGGGCTGGCCGGTCGCTGGGGTGAGACGCGATACGGGAGGGTGGCGCGGGGACCTCGCCGCGAGCTGATTCCGGAGCGGGGTTGGCGGGCCGCCCGCGACTGGGGGCTGCGGACCGTGGTGGACCTGCGCTGCCCCGAGGAACAGGGCAGGCGCGACGGCGATCCCCGGGTGGAAGAAGAGACTCTGCGGGACGTGGTGATTCGCTGCGCACCCACCGAGGACCACGACAACGCGGAGTTCCGGGAAACCTGTTTCCCGATCCTCGATTCCCCCGAATACTGGCCCCACAACCTGCGAATCCTCCCTAGCTTGGTGGCCGCCGCCCTGACGACGCTTGCGGCAGCCGAACCCGGGATCTTCGTGCACTGCAGCGCAGGGCGTGACCGCACCGGAATGGTGACCGCCATCCTGCTCGCCAATGCGGGGGTCGCGCCCGGTGTCGTCGCCGATGACTACGCGCAGTCCGTGCGGGCCATGGCGGGGGTCGCCAGTCACGCCCCGACCCACGACCGGCAGGCCGCGTGGAGCGATGAGCAGGTGAAGGCGTGGCTTCGCAGGACACGGCCCTTGGTCGAGCGGTTCGCGTCGGGAATCCCGGCCCATCTGGAGATGATCGGGCTTTCCGAGATCGCCCGGAACCGGCTCCGGGAGCTCCTCCTGGATGCGTGAACCGTCTCGTCCAATGCCGATTGCGCTGGGTCTCAGTCAAGGAGCGGCCCTCCGGTTGGTAGACCCGATCACCAGTTGTTGGACATTCTCGCCATGGTTTCGACTCGACCGGCTCGCAGAGCTCGCAGGTCGGCTCAACCAGCTTGGAGAGGGCGATGCCGGTTGCGGTGAAGTGGGGTTGTGTCGAGAGCCTTTCTGGTACGGGGCGCAGGGCGTTTCGGTAGAGTCCCAGCATGCGGATCATCGAACCGGACGAAAGGTTCAGGGTTTCGTTCTTGGAGGCGTGGGACGAGTTCGACGCGGAGGACGGGCGGGGCGCAGAATGCACCGGCGCATTCGGTTTCACCCGGCGGCAGTGCGACTCCGTCGCAGGCTTTGCCGCGATGTGCGCTCGTCGGCGTCTGGAGAAAACCGATCCACCGGAGGGTTTCGTCCCGGCGACGATGCTGTGGGCCGTCGATGGCGACCGATGGTTGGGGCGGGTTTCCGTACGCCACGAACTGAACGAGCACCTGATACGTTTCGGCGGCCACGTCGGATACGCCGTCAGGCCCTCAGCGCGCCGCCGCGGCATCGCGACCACCCTGCTCCGCGTGGGCCTCGGGATGCTGAACGAAATCGGTGTGGGGGAGGCCCTGATCCTCTGCGCCGAGGACAACGAGGGGTCCCGACGGGTGATCGAAACGGTCGGAGGTGAGCTGGAGAAAATCGTGGAAGGGCTCCGACACTACCGAGTGGCGACCGGGTAGTGGGGCACCCGCTGCGGATGACGGTTGAGCAGCACTCGCCCCGGTATCAGCCGCCCTGGGGTGATTTCGGGCGTTGGGCGCTGCGCAACCGGGCAAGCGCTGGTTAACGGGCTCCGGGGTGGCTGTGCCGTAACATGTCTGAAACAGTTGAGACAACTGGGACAGCTCGAAGAGGAGGACCCCTATGACGGAGATCGATGCCCTTTCCTTGAACCCCAACCCGCTGGTTCGTGCGCTCGGAAAGCAATCGCACGAGTTCACTCGCGCCGACATCATCCACTTCGTTGCCGAGCAGGGCATTCCCATGCTCAACCTGCGATATCTCGGCGGGGACGGGCGGCTGAAGGTGCTGAACTTCGCGATCCAGTCGGCCGACCACCTGAACAGGATCTTGACGATGGGGGAGCGGGTCGACGGGTCGTCGCTGTTCGATTTCGTCGACGCCGCCAGCTCCGACCTCTACGTGGTGCCGCAGTTGCGCACCGCGTTCCTGAACCCCTTCTCGGAGCTGCCCACCCTCGACATCATGTGCGGCTTCTACGACGTGGAGGGCAACCCCCTCGCCAGCTCCCCGCAGCAGATCCTCCGCAAGGCCCAGCAGGCCCTCGAGGACGAGACCGGTTGCCGGCTGGAGGCCCTCGGAGAGTTGGAGTACTACCTGTTCTCGCCCGCCGAGGAACTGTTCCCCGTCGAACCCCAGCGCGGCTACCACGAGGCCGGGCCGTTCTCGAAGTGGGAGGCGGTGCGCGTCGAATCCCTGGCCCACCTGACGCGGATGGGCTGTTCCGTCAAGTACGCCCACTCCGAGGTCGGGAACTTCATCGCCGACGGTCTCCAGATGGTGCAGCAGGAAATCGAGTTCCTTCCCACCGACGTCACCCGCGCGGCCGACGAGATGGCCCTGGCGAAGTGGGTGGTCCGGCGGGTGGCGCATTCCCACGGCATCGAGGTGTCGTTCTCGCCGAAGATCGTCGTCGGGCAGGCCGGGTCGGGGATGCACTTCCACACCCGCTTGATGAAGGATGGCGTCAACCAGTTCTCGGAGGGCGCAGGGCTCACCGACGTGGCGCGTCGCGTCGTCGGTGGCTATCTGTCGCACGCTGCTTCCCTCACGGCTTTCGGCAACCCGGTCCCCACGTCCTTCCTGCGGCTCGTCCCACACCAGGAGGCGCCCACCGCCGTGTGCTGGGGGGACCGCAACCGCTCGGTCCTGGTGCGCGTCCCCCTGGGATGGCAGAACATCTCGGACTCCATGTTCCGCGACGCCAACCCCGCCGAGGCGCCGATCGGCGCGGTCCCGAACGACGCCCAGACCGTCGAGCTGCGCAGCCCCGACGGGTCGGCCGCCATCCACCTGCTGCTGGCGGGCATCACCGTGGCGGCCCGGCTCGGCCTGACGGAGCCCGGGATGCTGGAGTACGCCAAGGAGCGCTACGTCAGCGGCGACGCCTCGCGGATCGAAGGGCTCGACCAGCTGCCCGCCTCGTGCTTCGAAGCGGCGGGGCGCCTGCTGGCCCAGCGGGCGGACTACGAGGCCGGCGGAGTGTTCCCCAGCGGCCTCATCGACGCGTGGGCGCACCAGCTGGTCGCCCTCGGCGACGAGCACCTGCGCGAGGACCTGGCGGAGTCGCGCGTGAGCGTGGAGGACCTGGTGGAGCAGTACTTCCACATCGGCTGAGAGTGGGCAGGGCGAGGGGAGCGCCGGCGCTTCACACGTCCGTCCTCTGGAACCTCCAGGCCGCGAAGACGGCGGGAAGCAGCGCCCAGGCGGCGAGGACGGCGAGCGCCACGAGGGCCCCCGTGTGCTCCGCGCTGCCGATCTGGGCCTGGCCGGACAGCGTGTGGATCGCCGAGGCGGGCAGGAGCGGGACGAGGGCGCCCCGCAGTGCTCCTGGGAGGAGTTCGGCGATCGCCGGGAGGAACAGGACGGCGAACGGGATCGCCGCCCCGGCGGCCGTGCTCCTCGTGCAGAACGTCGCGCTGACCGCGAGCAGGACGTAGAAGAGCGGCATGAGGGCGCTCCCGGCGGCGAGGCGGCACGCCTCCGCGAGGGCGGGCGCTTGCACATGAGCGCCTTCATGGGCTTGGCCGACGAGGAGGAGCCCGTCGAGGAGGGCGGCGAGCGCCACGGCGGCTCCGACTGCCAGTGAGACCAGGCCGAACGCCAGCGATTTCGCGATGAAGTAAGTGCTCCTGCGCGGCGAGACGGCAAGGTAGGACTGCGCGGTCCTCTCGCGGAACTCGCGGCCGACCTGGACCGCCGCGAAGAGCAGGAGCAGGACCGCCACGACATCCACTCCTAGGACGTTCGCGCTGATTATGGACATCGGGTCGAGCTGGGACAGGGCCTCGCCCCGCGTGACCTGTGTCGTCGAGGCGAACACGAGTCCCATGGCCACGGCGGCCACCAGCGCGAGGAGTAGGTACAGCCGCGAGTGCGCGGGGAACCAGATCTTCTTCCACTCCGCGTTGATCGACCTCGTCATCGTCGTGCCGCTCCGCTCTCCCGACCAGGGGCGGCGCCCCCGTACTCCGTCTTCCCCTCCACCAACTCGGCGAAGAGCTGCTCCAAGGACGGCTGGTGCGCCACCAGCTCGTGGACGCGCAGGCCCTCCTCGAAAGCGGTGTCCCCAACGCGCCTCGCGCTCGAACCCCTCACACGGAGGGCGCCGTGCCCCAAAGCCTCCACTTGCGCGCCCTGCGTCACCAGCGCGCGGCGCAGCGCGGACGCGTCATCGGACTGCACCCGCACGTAGGAGCCCGCGCTCCTGCCGCGCAATTCGGCCATGGGCATGTCGGCGACCAGCGCGCCACGGGCCAGCACGACGATCCTGTCCGCGATCTCCTCGACCTCGCTCAGCAGGTGGCTCGACACGAGGACGGCCTTCCCCTGCCCCGCCAGATCCTTGAGCAGTGCGCGGAGCCAGTGGATCCCGTCCACGTCCAGGCCGTTGAAGGGCTCGTTCATCAAGACGGTCTCAGGGTCGCCGATGAGCGCTGCCGCGATGCCGGCCCTTTGCCTCATGCCGTAGGAGAACTCGCTGATCCTCTTGTCCGCGGCCTCGGCGAGTCCGACGGCGGCGAGGACGCCGCGGATCCTGGCGCCGCCGGTCCCCGAGGCGGTCGTGAGGATGTCCAGGTACTGCGCAGGGGTCAGGCGGGGGTCTATCGCGCTCGCGTCCACCATCGCGCCGACCTTCTTCAAAGGGGCGTCCAGCGCGGCGTACGGGCGGCCGTCGATCTCCACGCGTCCCGAGGTGGGGGCGGCCAGGCCGAGGATCATCCGCATCGTCGTCGTCTTGCCCGCTCCGTTGGGACCGAGGAAGCCCGTGACCGCCCCCGGGCGGACTCGGAAGCTGATGCTGTCCACCGCGACTTTGTCAGCGTACCGTTTCGTCAGGCCGCTCAGCTCTATCATCGTCATCTCCTCCCGCACTGCTCCCGTCCGGCTCGGGGCGCGGGCCGCCGTTGGCGGAGAACAGGCCGAAAGCCGCCTCCACGTAACGGCTGGCCGAATCCATCAGCTCGTCGTCCCCCGTTCCCATCTGGTCCTTGAGGCCCAGCTGGGACAATTGCTCGATGAGGTCCATGTCCCCGCCGGTGAGTGAGAGGATCGCGTTCCACCACCGCCTCGCCAGATCCTGCGCGGCGGCGCTGTCCGGGGGCGCGTTCTCGTGGACCAGGACCGCTGCTTCGATGAGGGCCTCTTTCCACCTGTGGTAGAACGCTTGGACGGGTTCGACGTCCTGGAACCGCGGTGAGAGCGCTTCGCGCTGTTCCTCCGTCAGCAATTGTGGCGCTCGTGAGAACACGTCGTCCCCGGGCAGGGCGCTGAGGAACCTGAGCAGCAGGGCGAACGGCGGTTGCCTGTCGGATTCGATCATCTCGGACATGATCCCGATCGTGGCGAACGAGGTGTGCAGGTGCTCCATCCTCTGGAGCAGCAGTAGCCTCTGCTCTTCGAGCATCGTCAATAACTCGGTCTTGCCGGGTTCGAGCAGTAGGCGCTCTTTGATCTGGTCCAATGGGAAGTCCAAGGACTTGTAGAAGACGATCTGCTCGAGCCGGACCAAGTCGTCCTGGGTGTAGTACCGGCGCCCTCCGTCGGTTCTACCCGTGGAGGGGAGCAGGCCGATATTGTCGTAGTGCTGTATCGTGCGCACTGTCACTCCCGCGGCAGTGGCGATCTCGCCGCTCGTGTACCGCTTCCCGCTCATCGCGCCCTCCTTTCGTTGGGCTCACGATAGTTCATTACGCAACGTAACAAACAAGCGCACCAACCGGTCATGGAATGTGGCCTGGCTCATGTGGGGTGGTGCCAGTGGTGCGCGCCCGCGTTCGCGCCGGGGCGGTTCCAGACGGGCTCCCGCCGGGTTGCGCCCATAAGGGGCTGATCC
>ERZ772979.2055-NODE-2055-length-10589-cov-27.094551_pt1 | contig 10589 bp, 8 predicted proteins | sample MGYA00511130_ERZ772979 | MGnify/ENA primary metagenome ERZ772979 (study PRJEB29015, sample SAMEA2738103) | human oral metagenome | biome: human oral; feature: human-associated habitat; material: saliva | place: China | collected 2186 ... | reverse complement strand
TTTGTCAGGTCAGACCGGAGTGTCGCGCTGGATAGCGAGTAACAATTCGCACATTCGCACCCCATCAGTCACATCCGTCACATAAGGAGCAAGCCGCGGAACGACGCCGTTCTGCGGGCCCTTCCGGTCACCCCTTCCTCAGAGCGCCGGGCAGGGCACCTGCGAACCACGACGTGATAGTGGTCGGGTGAGTGATCGCAGTACCGACGACGACGGCGAAGGCACCATGCTCCATGGCGGCCGCCGCCTGCGCGGGGGTGTGGACCCGCCCTTCGACGACGAGCGGAATCTCCGCAATACCGGCGACCTGGTCGACGAGCTCGAGGTCGGGGCCCTCGGTCTTGGGTCGCTCCCCGGTGTAGCCCGCCAGGGTGGTCCCCAGGACGTCGACCCCTGCGTCCTGTGCGGCCTTGGCATCGTCCAGGGACCCGCAGTCGGCCATGATGAGGACCTCGGGGCGGGCCTGTCGGAGGCCCTCGACGGTCTGGGCGAGGCTCAGTCCGTCGGGACGGGGTCGCCGAGTGCCGTCCAGCGCCACGATCTGGCTCCCAGCGGCAGCCACGGCGATGGCGTGGGTGAGGGTGGGGGTGATGAAGACTCCTTCGTGCCCCTCCTTCCACAAGCCGATAACGGGCACGTCGACGTGCTGGCAGATGAGGGCCAGATCCGCCAGTCCCTGTGCGCGGATGCCGACGGCGCCGCCTGCCACGCAGGCCTGGGCCACTTCGTCCATGGTGCGGGGGTCGCGCATCGGCTCCCCCGGATAGGCCTGGGCGGAGGCGATAAGTCCTCCCCGCAGGCGCTCCAGAACGGGATGGAGACCCGCGGAGGCGGCCTGCTCGTCGGTGAACGAGTGCGATGGTGACTGATCGGTCATTGGACTGTCCTGTCTGATGTCGCCTTAGGGCGATGGTTGTCGTTAGTTCTCGGCCAGGGCGAGGGCCCCACGGGCCGCGCCGACGATCGGCGCGGTGGTCCCCAGGGTGGCGGGAATGATCTTGATGGACGCCAGGGGGGCGATGATCTCTGCGGCGAAAGTCCGTCTCAGGGGCCCCCACCACAGGTCGCCAGCTCGGGCCAGACCGCCGGAGACGACCACGACGTCGGGGTCGATGACGGTGACCAGGCCCGCCAGAGCCCTGCCCAGGCAGGCCGCCGAGTCGCGGTAGACCCCCTGGGCGATGCGGTCTCCCGCGGCTGCGCGCCTCTCCACCTCGCGGGCGTCGGGGACATCCGGGTCTCCCCCCTTGGCCAAGTATCGGCGGTGGATCTGCGGGCCGGCGGCGACGCCCTCGAGATGTCCCGGCCTGCCGCAGGTGCAGGGCTCGCCCTGCGCACCAGGAACGGGCACGTGACCAATCTCGCCGGCGACGTGGTGAGCGCCTCTGCGGGTTCGCCCCTCGATGACGAGGGCCCCGCCGACGCCGGTGCCCACCGCAACCATGAGGACGACCTCGGCCCCGGCGCCGGCACCAAGCCACGCCTCTCCGGCAGCGTAGGCATCGACGTCGTTCTCGACGTGGACCGGCAGCTCTCCCAGACCCGCGGCGGCAAGCCTTTCCCGCACACCTGCGGCGACGCTCGTTCCGGCCCAACCGGTGATGGCGTCGGTGGCGGACAGGATCGTTCCGCGCTCGACGTCGACGACGCCGGCGGTGCCGATGCCGACCGCCGTGATCGGCACGGCTCTGGCTGGAGCCCGGCGGGCACCCGCCGCGACGACCTCCTGCACGAGGACGCTGATGGAGTCGAGCATGGCGGCCGGGCCGTCGTGGGCCGGGGTCGGGCAGGAAGCCACCGGCCCTTGCAGAGCCCCATCGGCGCCCACCAGGGCCGCGGCCATCTTGGTGCCGCCGAGATCGAGCCCGACCACGAGCGGAACCGCATCGGGGGGCGCGGGGTTCAAGGGGGTGAACGAGAGGACATCCTGGCTCATGGGGCTCTCCAAAATGGTGTGCGGCACGGGTGCACTGATTCTTAAGGAAGGGGACCGATGGTCCGCGGGGCGAATGCTGCTCGAGGCCGCCGGAGCGCGCCCGGCCGCATGCCGGCCGTGGCAACCGGCGGCTGTGCGCCGCCCCTCGTCGTGGCGAGGGGCGGCGGGCACGTATCCGCCGGGGCTCCAGGGCCGGGATTTCAGATCAGACCCTGTGCCCTGACGATCTCAAGGACCGCGTCCTTGGTCTCGCCCTCGAGCGCCTTGACCGGGAACGCCATCTCGTTGGTGGCGATGATTCCGATCGCCTCCATCGCGGTCTTGAAGGCGCCAATGCCGGTGGCGTCGGCGGAGCGTCCCTGGGGCACGAAGACGATCTCGAAGCCCGCGCAGATCTCGTCCTGGATACGACGCACCTTCTCCCACTCGCCTTCGCGAGAGGCCCTCCACATCTCGGCGTAGCGGACCGGGTCCACATTGCCGTAGCCGGGGACGAGTCCGTCAGCGCCCAGGAGGAGCATGCCGTCGACGACGCACTCGTGGCCGGTCAGGAGCGCCAGCGGGTGCCCTGCGGCCTCGTTGGCTGCGACGAGCCTGCGGAAGGCGACGTCGTTGCCGGAGGAGTCCTTGACACCGGCGATGACGCCCTCCTTGCCCAGTTCGACAAGCAGGTCCCGGCCGAGCTTGGCGCCGCCCAGACGCACGGGCACGTCGTATGCGAAGACGGGGACGTCGATGGCCGCGGCGATGGCGCGGAAGTGGGCCTTGATCTCCTCGGCGTCGTTGAGCGCGTAGAAGGGGCAGGTGGCCACGATGGCTTGGGCCCCGAGCGCAACGGCGCGCCGTGCCTGGTCGATGACGCGGTGGGCGGTGGTGTCAATGGCCCCTGCGAGCACCGGCACCCGGCCCGCGGCCTTCTTGACGACGCGCTCGATGACGGCGTCGCGCTGGGAATCGGTGAGGTAGGCGACCTCTCCTGAGGACCCCAGGGCGAACAGGCCATCGACACCCCCGACGATGAGGTGCTCAACGACCTTGTCCAGGCTGTCGAGATCGACCTCGCCCTCGGCGGTGAAAGGGGTGACAACCGGCGGGATGACGCCGGTGAAACGGTTGTCCATGTGGTGTCTCTCTTCATTGAAAGGTTATCGGACGTCTGACATCTGACGTCGATGGATATTGTTGCAGATGTCCCCGCTCCGCGCCACCCCGGTGCGTACGACGCGCGATCACCTGCGTCGTAGGCATCGGGGCGGCAAGAGGCGGGACTGGGGGGCGGGCCGCAGGAGGGGCTACTTGACAGAGCCTTCCGAGAGTCCGCCCGAGATGTGCCTCTGAATGACCATGAAGAAAACGACCGAGGGGACGATCACGATCACGGAAGCAGCCATCATGGCTCCCCAGTCGAGAACCTCCGACCCCTGGAGAGAGTAGAGGCCGACTGCGACGGGCATCCTGTCCGACTCGGTGATGAACAGGAGCGCATAGAGGAACTCGTTGAAGGTATTGATGAAGGTGTACACAGCAGTTGCCACGATCCCTGGGAGGATGATGGGCACCGAGATCTGCCAGAACACCCTGAAGCGGCTTGCCCCATCAACGGCGGCCGCCTCCTCCACCCCGATGGGAACCGTCTGGAAGAACCCGATGAGCATCCAGATCGCATAGGGGATCGAGAACGAGAGATAGGCGATGATCAGACCGATATAACTGTTCATGAGCCCAAGCTTGACCATGGTGATGGTGTATGGGATGGCGAGCAGAATCGGCGGGAACATATAGGTTCCAATGAGGATCTTGGTCAGCTGCCTGCCGACGCGCGGGAAGAATCTCACGATCCCGTAAGCGCCAAGCATGGAGACCACGACAGCGATGACTGTCGAGCATCCCGCGATCAACAGCGAGTTCTTCAGATTCGTCAGGAACCCGATCTCCTGAATCACCTTGCGGTAGTGCTCGAGCGTCGGCGAGCTCGAGAACAGCTGCAGCGGGTTCTGCGCGAGCTCATGAGAGGTCTTGAAAGATGAGGAGATGACCCACACGAGTGGGAACACCGCAATAAAGGCAGCGACGATAAGGAGGAGGTACACGCATACCGTACCCCACGGACTACGACCAGCGCGTCGCATGATTCAGCCCCTTTCCTTTTCCCAGCGGTTGAGCATCCTGAAGGCGGCGAAGGCCAGAACCAGCAGGAAGATGAGCAGCAGGATCGTCACCGTGGAGGCGACACCGAGCTGGCGCAGGTTCCAGCCCTCCTGGTAGGCGAAGATCGGCAGTGTCGTGGTCCTCTCCCCCGGGCCTCCTCCCGTCAGGAGGAAGAGCATGTCGAAGTTGTTGAAGATCCAGATGGTGCGCAGGATGACCAGCAGCCCGATGACCTCGCGAATATGTGTCAGCGTGATGAATCTGAATCTCTGCCATCCGGAGGCGCCGTCCACCATCGCAGCCTCGTACTGCTCCTGGGGAATGGTCTTGAGCGCGGAGAGGATATTCACCATGAACATCGGCGCGCCGAACCAGATGTTGATGAACAGTGCGATCCAGAAGGTCGTCGTGGGGTTGCCCAGCAATGCCGTGTTCTTATCGGTCAGACCGAGAGACGTCAGGAGATTGGGAAGGAATCCATAGACGTCATTGAGGATCCACTTCCAGGCGAATGCAGTGATAATGGCCGGAAACGCCCAGGGGACAATGAGGAGCGTTCGGAACAGCCCTGATCCACGTGGGACCCGGTCCAGCGCGAGAGCCAGTACCATGCCCACTGCGAGCTGACCGATGATCGAGGCGGCGGTCCATTTAATCGACACTCCGAATGCGTTCCAGAAGCTGGAGGATCCGAGCAGGTCGGTGTAGTTGGAGAGTCCCACCACATGGTAGCTGGTGCGTAAGAGGTTCTTGTCCGTGAAGGAATACCAGATACTTGAGAGGACCGGGTATATCAGCAGGGCAAGAACGACGATCATCGACGGCGCTACGAAGCAGACGCCCGTCCAATTCATTCGTTTGATGCGTGTCATGAGTTCACCTTTCGGACTGGGTGGCGGGGACGAGATCCCGGCCCCGCCACTGCACCAACTCACTTGATGCTGGCTCCTGCGGCCTTGAACGCCTCATTGAGCTTCTTCTCGCAGTCCTTGGCGGCGGTCTCGACGTCGCTCCCGTCGATGATGATCGAGTGGTACATCTTCTCGATGAGGCCCTGGCCGGTGAGTACACCGGCCTGGACGAGCGGCCCCTTCTCCATCCCGATCGCGCTGCCGACGTCGACCTGGTCCTGGATCACTTTGATCGAGTCCGAGTACTTCTGGATGGTCTCGTTACCCAGGTAAGTGGAGTCCTGCGAGATATCGCTGAGAACGGGCAGCATCCCGCCGGGAACCGAGTGGAGGAACTCGATGTACTTGTCCTTGGTGAATAGGAACTCCAGGAAGGCCTTGGCCTCCCGCTTGACCTTGGATGCCTCCCACACCACCAGGGGCACGTTCGACACCTCGGCCGGGTAGTTGACCGGGTCGGTGGCCTTCATCCTGGGAAGCGGCGCCGCGGCGATGGAGTCGACCAGATCGGGGCGGTTGGTGGCCACCCCGGAGATGTGGAATCCGGAGTTGAAGTCGAAGGCGGTCTTGCCCTGGTAGAAGAGCGTCGCCTGATCGAGGACTGCGTAGTCGAGCGACCCCTCTGGGGAGACCGACTTGTACAGGTCCGTCCAGTACTTGATGCCGTTCAGGGCCGGCTCGGAGGTCAGGTTCGCCGTACCGTCGTCCTTGAGCAGTCTCTGGCCCGCAGAACGGACGTAGAAGTTGAGGTAGCGGGCCCCCAGCATGTCTCCCGTTCCCAGGGGCACGGAGAGCCCGTAGAGGTCATCGGATTTTCCGATCGCCTTGGCCGCAGTGGCCAGCTCCTCCCAGGTCGTCGGAACCGACAGCCCCTTGGACTGCAGGACATCCGTGCGGTACCACATGACCTGAGCGTGGGAGTAGATGGGTACCGAGTAGGACTTTCCGTCCGACTGCCCCTCGGCGAGCGCTGGCTTGGGGAAGCGGTCGCGGCCGATGGAGTCGATGACCTTGTCGAGCGGAACCAGGGCCTCGGAGTTGATCATCTCCACGACGTTGTTGGGCAGCGCGGTGGAGATGTCCGGCACCTGTCCGGCGGTCAGTCCGGTGGTCCACTTGGTGTTGAACTCGGACCAGGAGAACTGCTCGATCTTGACGGTGACGTCCGGGTTCTTGGTGTGGAACTCCTCGGCCATCTTCTTCATCCAGTCGGCACGCGGTCCCTGGGTGAAGGACGACCACATGGTGACCGTTCCGCGCAGCGGTCCGGTCTCCTCATCCTCCGAGGAGCTCTGGCCGCCGCATGCGGCGAGCGCCCCGCAGATTCCGACGCCTCCAAGGATCATGAAGCTGCGACGGTTGAAGGCTGGCGATGGGTGGGACGGGACGGGGGTGGACGGGGTCATGACGGTTCTCCTTTGAACGGGCGATGGAATGGGGATGGTTGAGCGGTGTGAGACGGATCGAGGCGTTGGCTTCATAAGCGCCCGTCCTGATCCGCGGTGGTGTGCGGCTCGATGGATTCGACATCGGCGTCGAACCAGCTCAGGGGAATGCGCGAGAAGTAGAGGCCCTGGCACTCGTTCTCCCAGAGGATCCCGATTCTTCCGTCGGGCAGCGCGCACATGCACTGGTAGACGTAGTGACCGGGGTTGAAGGTCCGTGAGCGCCTCCAGGTGCGTCCTCCGTCAAGGCTGAGTCGAATGACACCGCACCCTCGAAACGGGAGCATGAGCGAGGCGTTGGCGAAGACGATGCGGTCCTCCCCCTCGGCCGAGGGCAGGCAGATGGCGTTGGGTTGGCACCAGATCTCGGGAAGATCCTCATCGAAGTCGATCGGCCCCCAGGTCTGCCCCGCGTCATGGGACTCGGAGACGGCGACACGGCCGCACGGATGCTGGTTGCGCATGTACAGCACGAGCGTTCCGTCCCGACGCTCCACGACTGCGGCCTCGTGCAGGGACCAGGTCTCATCGACGAAGGTCCGCGGGTCGAGCTCTCCATCGGGAGTCCGCCTGCCGTCGTTGGGGCCGTGTCCCAGGTTCCAGGTCTCACCGTGGTCGTCGGAGTAGGCCACGGTGGCGCACATCGCCAACCAGTTGCCGTCATTGTTGAAGTAGAGGGGTACTACGAGGCGTCCAGGACGGGGACCGTGGCGTAGGGCGATGCCGTTGCCCGGGCAGGTGCCCAGGAATCTCATCCACGGCTGCTTCAGCTGGGGGTTGAGATCCCGCGGTTTGCTCCATGTGACACCGTCATCGTCGGAATGGGCGATCTGCAGGTAGCTGGTGGGGATGGCCAGGAGGCTCTCGGCCGGGTCCGCACCGGGGGCCAGCTCGAAGTTCCCGGCCGGGTGGCCGTCGCGGAGCACGGTTCCGTCATCCTCGATCCGGAACTCGGTGGCCTGCCCGTCGATCGTCGTCACCTTCCCGTCCGCCTCAACGACGTAGCGTCCGTCGTCAAGGTCCCGCAGGAGCCTTCGCCCCTGCTCATCAAATCCGGTCGATGCCCAGCAGTTGGGCTGCCCTATCCCGCCGGGGAAGTGATCGATGAGAACGTGGATCCTCCCCGTGTGCGGATCCTGAACCATGCAGGAGTCGATCACCGACGAGGCGTCCTCTCCGCTTCCCGGGCAGTCGATCACGGTGTGCGCCGGTTCCCAGCTCCGCCCTCCGTCGAGGGATCGGCGCACGACGAAGTTGATGTCGTTGGGAGAGTCGTTGGCGCTGGAGACGCGCTGGTCCGCCCCGGCCAAGATGGTGCCTGAGGTCAGGGTTAGGAGGGACGGGATCCGGTAGGACGCAGAGCCGCGGTAGCCTCGGTCGAAGAGCGCATCGGTCTCGATCGGCTCGACCTCACACAGACGCTTGATCTGGGCGTCGCTGAGGGCGTAGTCGTAGAGACCCGCACGCTGCACCTCTCCGGACAGGCGCACGCCATCGCAGTCCTGGCCGACGACGATCTCGTCGAGCCCTTCGACCTCGCCAAGGAAGAACTCGCCGGGAGCGTGCTTCTCGCGGAATCCATCGACGTAGAGGTCGACGGCACCGTGCCCCACGGTGACCACGACCTCGTGCCAGTCGCCATCACTCCACGCGCCGTTGGCTTGGACCTCCCTGCGTTCACCCGTCGCGCTCACGCAGGTGTAAGTGATCCCCTCCGGCCCCACCGTCACGGAGAGCTGCTCTCGCCCGAGCCCACTGGCCGCGAGTAGGGCTCCTTGCTGCATGCGACCACGCACCCGGAAGCGCAACCAGACCGAGCCATGCCGGGCCTGGCAGAAGCGGGTGACGTCGTAGGGGCTCAGACGGTTGGCGGCGAACTCGACCAGTGGCTGCACGCGCCGTGACAGGGCCAGGACCTCCCGCGAGGTCAGCACCTCTGGACGCACCCTGAACGCGGTGATCTCTGGACTGTCGCCCTGACCCAGTATCGCCTGCGTCAATCCGGGGAGATCCTTGAGGAAGGCCGTGGTGGTACCGCAGAAGGCCTGGTAGCCATCGACGTAGAGCCGAGTCCCGGCGGAGTCGACGGTCACGACGGCACTGTGCCAGCGTCCGTCGTCGAGTGAGCGTATATCCTCGGCCTCCAGCTTATTCCACTTGCCCGGAACCGCCGCCTCGTACACGAGCGACGACCCGACGATGCGCATCTCGAGAGAGCGCGCATCGGACCCGCGCAATAAGAACAGGTTCCCGTCGGACCTCGACCTGAACTCAAAGGAAATGCTCCCCGTCTCAGTCTCGAGGATTTCTTCATCAAGCCGCATCGCGGCACACACCGATCCCATGACACTTCACCTTTTACTCTAAATAAGACACAGAGGTCCCCATCACTCATCGATCTGCTCGAAAGACCCGCCAGCCAACACCGTAATGAGCCGGATGGATACATCGAGAATGCACCCGACAAAACATATCGATCTTTCATGATCGAGCACATATCGGGGCGCGCATCACCTCATGGACAACAATGAGGCGGGCCGCAGGCAGCGGTTCCTTCCGTCTTTCAGGCGGGCACCGGCTTCAACCGGCCATCAAGAGCGAATTAAAGAGGGCCCCCGACCCTCGCGCACGACGGACTGACGACGTGCAGTCGTGGTCACACGCCATGGCGCTGCGACATACATAGGACCCTCCTTCACATGCAACATCTTTGTTGACGGCCGTACCGGCACGACCGGCTCCTCACTGAACCGATATAAGTAATCTACTCGACATGTGACCTGGAAGTCAATCCCCGAGGGTGCCGAATTCACACCATCATGACGATCTGTTTTTCTCATAGTCACCAATTCCCATATTCCCTGTCCACCATATGAGCGCCTATCGCACACGTGAGGGGCGGACCCGATTGGGTCCGCCCCTCACGAAGAAGCCAATGCATCAAGAGGCACTCGAGCGATGGCCGCTCACACGTCGAGCAGCGAGGGCACCGCCGCCAGGAGGGTGCGCGTGTACTCCTCCTGGGGGTTGTTGAAGATCTCCTCGGTGGTGTTGAGCTCGAGGATCTTGCCGAAGTACATAACGGCGATCCGGTCGGAGACGTAGCGCACCGTATTGATGTCGTGACTGATGAACACCAGTCCCAGCCCCAGGGATGCTTTGAGATCCTGGAGGAGGTTGAGCACCTGGGCTCGCACGGAGACGTCCAGGGCGGAGGTCGGCTCATCGGCCACGATGATGTCCGGGTCCAGCGCCAGCGCTCGGGCGATGGCGACGCGCTGGCGCTGACCGCCGGAGATCTGCCGGGGCAGCACATTGAGGGCACTGGGAGGCAGCCCCACCAGGTGGAGCAGGTCGCGCACGCGCGCCTCGCGTTCCTTGGGCGTTCCGATCCCGTGAACGTTGAGCGGGTCGATGAGCGTATCGTGCACGATCATGCGCGGGTTGAGAGCGGTCGCCGGGTCCTGGAAGACCACCGAGATACTGCGGCCCAGCTCGCGACGGTCCGAGGCGGAGTGCCCCAGCGGGCGTCCCTTGAAGACGACTTCGCCGGAGGTGACCGGCTGCAGCCCCACCATGACCCTGGCGGTGGTGGACTTGCCGCAACCGGACTCTCCTACCAGCCCCAGCGTCTCCCCACGCTTGACCGACAACGAGACGTTGTTGACCGCGTGGACCGTATCCGGGTTGAACAGGCCGCCGGTGCGAGACTTGTGGATGACATTGACGTCCTTGAGCTCAACGACCGGCTGGTCCTGGCTCCAAGAGGTCGATGCAGAGGTATTGGACGGCATCAGTGCTTCTCCTTCGCGAGCAGAGCCTCGAGCTCAGGGGTGATGGCGTAGCTGTGCTCGGTCGTGCCAGGTACGGGCTTGAGCACGGGACGGGTGTCCAGGCCGACCGTCGGGTGAGCCGATCGAGGCGCGAAGCGGTCGCCCTTGACGAACTCGCTGGGCGAGGGGACCACGCCGCGTACCTGGTGGAGCCGCTTGGAACCGGCTTCGATAGAGAGCACGGCACCCAGAAGGCCCCGGGTGTACTCGTGAACGGGGTTGGACAGCAGCTCACTGGTGGGGGCCTGCTCGACCACCTGACCCGCATACATGACGGTGATGCGGTGAGCCAGCTTGGCCACCAGCGCCAGGTCGT
>ERZ772979.2052-NODE-2052-length-10606-cov-34.638518_pt1 | contig 10606 bp, 6 predicted proteins | sample MGYA00511130_ERZ772979 | MGnify/ENA primary metagenome ERZ772979 (study PRJEB29015, sample SAMEA2738103) | human oral metagenome | biome: human oral; feature: human-associated habitat; material: saliva | place: China | collected 2186 ... | reverse complement strand
CTTTGCGCCGGGGCGCCGCAGGAAGCAGCGCTTGTTAAATTAATGCTCAGCCCGACGCAAGCAAAATTCAATCATTGCCACTTTTCCTTGAAATTCCAACGGTGTGCGGCTTTAGTTAGGACATACAAATACGCAAGAGGTTAGCGCCGCTTTTGTACGACTAAAGATTGTTAATCCTAATTTAGGTAATCCTTTACATGAGGCGCGGTTTTCTGGCGGTTTTCTGCAAGATTTAGCGGGTTTAGGGTTGCGCACGCTTTAAGCTGGGAGTGCGGCGCAGCTCTGGGCCCGGCCCATAATGCAATAGTCGTGCACGTTCGCCCGGCGGGAGTGCGGCGCAGCTCTGGTCCCGGCAGACTCTGAGGGTTTGCGCTTCTCTGCTTTTAGGGCCCCTGGTTTTAGCGTCGACGACGGCGCAGCGAGCCAGGTGGTTAGCCGCCAGCACACCCAAAGCCGATAACTAGACAGCTGAAAATAATCCAGAATCACAAAGAGAGCGAGCTGCTGTAGCAGGATGATTTCCTTGCAATCACGGGGTTTTCTAGAAATTTTTGACTAAAAAATCATCAGCTGCTCAGGTGCAGACTCACTCTTTTGAGGCTTTGCGTTACGAAAATGGAGCCCACTAGCCCACTGTTTGTCACTCACGCCAATCACACGAACCTGCCCACCTTGGCGACACGACGCGCGATGCCACGCAGGCGGTCATCTCGCGGTGCTCCGACGCCGCCAAGTCCCAGCGCTGGACGCTCACAGACATCTCCGGACAGTAACGTCCGCCCTCCCCGGAACGGGCACAGACGGGGAGGACGCGGTGCGCGCGCTGCGCACAAGACTCGGCTCCGGCCTCGTCGTCATGAACGAGGCCGGAGCGGGGTCGTCATCAGCGGCCGAATCCGCTGAAGCGTTCGACCCAGGTCCGCAGGGCGTCGAGGACACGCGAGCGGATGGCTTCGCGACTGCCATCGCTACCGAAGCGTCGCATGGGTGGGAGGATGGAGGACAGTCCTGTTCCTTCCTCGTTCACGTAGCCCTCGTGCAGGGACTCGTATGCGAATTCGCGCGCGCCCTTACCGAGGCGTTCGGCCTCGATGATTGCGTCGAGCTCGCTGTCGCGCTTGGCGGCGATGAAGGCCTCGAACTCGGTAGGCACATCCCCGTTGACGGAGACCCTGCGGTAGAACTCCTCGATGAGGTCGCGTTTTCCGCGCAACGTTGGTGAAGAGGACAGGGCGCGCGTAATTTCGACGGGGATTTCTCGGTCGTCGCCGTCGCCGCGCTCGTCCCGATGATGCTCGACGAGCATGAGGATGTAGTCGACGTTGATGTCGACCTGCTTGACGAGCTCCATTTCGAAGACGAGGTCGTCCGCAATGGGCTCTTTGTCGGCCCGCGCGCGTTCACGAGATTCGTTGTACAGGTCCAGATAGACGCTCCGGTAGTCTTCGCGGTCACGCGGGTCGATCGGGTCATCGGCTTCGAAGTCGTCGAAGGATGTCAGAATGTTACGCAGTCGGAGAACCTGTCCCATGAGAATTATGAAGCGCTTTTGTTCCTTTTCCGAGGCGATCGATCCGATGGGGAGGGGGAAGTCGGCGCGCAGCTGGTCCATGGTCTCCAGGTAGCTTGACAGGTATTCGCCGTAGGGGCGCAGCAGCACTTGTCCGCGCGCTTCCTTGTTTCCAAAAAGGGCGATCGAGTCTTCGGTGGCCTGCTCGAGGTTTCGGAAGCACACGATGTTGCCGTAGGTTTTAACCGAGTTGAGGATTCGATTGGTGCGGGAGAAGGCTTGGATGAGGCCGTGGGCGCGCAGGTTCTTGTCGACCCACAGGGTGTTGAGGGACTTGGAGTCGAAGCCGGTGAGGAACATGTCGACGACGATGACCAGGTCGATGCGTTTCTCGGCGAGGGCGCGAGATAGGTGCTCGTAGTAGTGCTCGAATCCCGAGGCATCGGTACCGAAGTTGGTCCCGAAGCGTCGGTTGTAGTCGGCGATCGCGTCGTCGAGGAAGGCGCGGTCGTCCTGGGAGAGGGCCGAGGGGTCCATGGATTCTTCGGCGAGCAGGCCTGTGCCCGGCGCGTCAGCGTTGGGCGCGTAGGAGTAGATGATGCCGACGCTGCGCCTACGCGCGGGCGGAAGGTCGGCCTGCTGGCGTTGGAATTCGAGATAGTAGGCGCGCGCGGCCTTGATGGAGGAGGTGGCGAACAGGGAGTTGAAGCCGGTCACCCGCTGGTCGCGCAGCTGGTAGGAGGCGTGCCGCTTCGTCTTCTGGTCGAAGTGGTCGAGGATGTAGGAGACCACGGAGGCGATATGCTGCGGGTTCATGTACGCGCTGTCGGTATCGATGCCTTCGACGTCGTGGTTGTCGATACCGTCGCGTACTCGGAAGGTGTTGACGTAGTCGACGCGGAAGGGCAGGACGGTCTTGTCCCGGATGGCGTCGACGATGGTGTAGGAGTGCAGCTGGTCCCCGAAGGCCTGGGCGGTAGTGCGTAGGTTGGCTTTCCCGGAGCTGGAGGCGTTCTCCGCGAAGATGGGGGTGCCGGTGAAGCCAAAGAGGTGGTAGTTGCGGAACGCGCGGGTGATGTCGGTGTGCATGTCGCCAAATTGGCTGCGGTGGCACTCGTCGAAGACGAGGACGACGTGCCCGGTGTAGATGGCGTGCCCGCGATGGCTCTTGACGAAGGTCGCGAGCTTTTGGATGGTCGTGACGATGATCGGAGTGGATGCGTCGTTGATTTGTTCGGCGAGATGCCGGGTGGACTGGTTCGCGGAGACGGTGCCTGCGGCGAAGGAGTTGTATTCCTTGATGGTCTGGTGGTCCAGGTCCTTGCGGTCGACGACGAAGAGGACTTTGTCGACGCCTTCCATGCCAGCGGCGAGCTTCGCGGTCTTGAAGGAGGTGAGGGTCTTTCCGGAACCCGTCGTGTGCCAGACGTAGCCGCCGGCGGCGACGGTGCCGGTCTGTTTGTTCATGGAGGATGTTTTGATGCGCTGGAGGATGGCTTCGGTGGCGGCGATCTGGTAGGGACGCATCACCAGGAGCTCTCCACGAGTATCGAGCACGCAATAGCGAGTGAGGATTGCGAGGATGGTGCGCTTAGCCAGGAAGGTAGCCGCAAAATCGGTCAGGTCGGGGATCTGGTTGTTGGCGGCGTCGGTCCACCAGCTGGTGAATTCGTAGGAGCGGGCGTTGGCGGCGACTACTTCGCGCCTGTGCCCCACATTTTCGCGGATGTGCTGCAGGCGCACGGTGTTGGAGTAGTACTTGGTGTGGGCGCCGTTGGAGATGATGAAGATTTGCACGTAGCCGAAGAGGCCATCTCCGGAGTGGAAGGAGTCGCGCTGGTAGCGGTTGATTTGATTGAATGCTTCGCGTAGGTCTTTGCCGCTTCGCTTGAGTTCGATGTGAACGAGGGGCAGTCCGTTGACAAGGATGGTGACGTCGTAACGGTTGGAGCGCAGCCCCGTGTCAACGGCGTACTGGTGGATGACCTGGACCTTGTTGCGGTGAATGTTGGTCTTATTGATGAGGCGGATGTTCTTCGTTGTGCCGTCGTCTCGGGTGAGGACCTGCACATGGTCCTCCTGGATGCGCCGGGCTTTGGCAACCACGGGATTATCGTCAGTGGAGGGCACATCGACGATGTTGTGCCGGAAGAAGCGCCGCCATTCTTCGTCGGTGAAGTGGTAGTCGTTGAGGGCCTCCAGCTGGACACGCAGGTTTGCTTCGAGGCCCGCCGCATCGTGGATGTCCGCATACTCGTAGGCCTGGGCGCACAGCTGTTTGATGAGGGCGTCTTCGAGGGCAGCTTCGCCCTGGTAGCTTCTGTCGTCGTCACGGGTCGGCTCGTAGAGGCCGACGACCGTAAAGTCATCGGAAAGTACAACTGGTTCGATGCGGGGGCGAGGCGCGGCGGTGGACACTCGCGTTCCTTTCTCTGCAGGTCTCGGTCGAGGCCGGGGCTAGTTCCACGGGAGGCACCCCTCCCGCTTCGGTGGCGTTGATCCGATGCTAACGTCACCCACCGTCATCTGTGTCCAGGCTGCACCGGGCAGCTCACATGTGGGGGCTTCAGGGCGTTGCTTCGAAGCGTCCTGGGAGCTACAATCTCTGGCAGGGTAAGGGCTGACATGGGCCCCTCACACACCGAGGGGTGACCGCGAAACCCGACAAAACAGGGCCTCGTAATAGTCCACTCGTGGACAGCAAGCTGAAGTCATGCTCTCGTGTTCGAGCGACTAGTTCAGAAAAGCGCTAACCGCAAACAACGAAACCAGCACGTAATTCCCCACCCAAACCGCTCCTACCCAAGGTCTTTTCCCAGAACATCAACATTTTGAGGAATCACCACAATAGCAGCGAAGAGAATTACGTACGAAGTTGCAGCGGATTGCTGGAATCACCACCCGTCATCCCTCGCCTGCGAGTGGACACAGATGTACATGCCTGCTCTTACCCTCCCTGTATAGAAGGAAGGAGGTGACGAATGAACATTCGAGAAGTACGCCGACACGGCGACGGATGGGGTGTGTTCGATCCGAACGCATCCAGAGCATCCGCAGTTGAACGTACGCAGGCAGCTGCTCAGCAGCGCGCACGCGATATTCTTGCTAATCAGGGTGGCGGCGAGATGCGGACGCGAGGCGAAAACGGGCGAATCCGCGCGCAAGACACTATCAAGCCTGGGAACGATCCCCGTAGGAGCAGGGGATAGGGTCCACTGAGGGGCGGGTTAGACACCCACCCCTCAGTACATTATTCCGACTTCTTCTCGGGGAAGGACAGCAGGCGGTCGCGATAGTGCTCGTACTGGGCACGGCGAGCTGCAATCTCAGCGGGTAGGCCCGACGAGATGTCGCTCACGAGGGCGTCGAAGCGGTCGAGCAAATCGGCGATACGCCGTTGCTCCGACACGTCCGGAAGAGGTAACTTCACTGCAGCCAACCCTTTAGCAGAGAGACGCTTTACCTTTCCCTGCGAGACAAAACTTCGCTTCTGTCGGCGGTATTCGTCTGAACGCAACCAATAGGATAGATAGCGTGAGTCTTGGTCATGGTGCAACGCAAACGAATCATCATGGTACGCAACCGCATCAGTACCGAGCCACGCAACACCAATACCAACATCTTCTACCGTTTCACCAACACCAGCAACAATGACATCTCCCGGGAGCGCAAACCTCAGAGAAGAAGAGAATGACTCTTCAACGTAGCTCAACACGCTCTTGGCACTCACACCGTAATGTGTATAGATCTGTCCATAATGAATTGCCGGACACCCAGCGGCTCCCAGCTGATTAAGGGTGAAACGACGCCCACGTCGAATGGAAGCGATGTCCCCAAGCTTAACCATTTCAACCGGACCACGGGCAGCCAGGGAATCATAGGAAAGCAAATGGTTGCGGTAGTGCTCATACTGGGTCAGCCTTGCTTCCAGCTCCGCTTCCAGCTCCGCTTCCAGCGTCGTGAACTGATCCAAGATTCTCACGATCTCTCGCTGCACTTCCAGCGGAGGAACCGGAATATCAATTTTGGATAAATTCACAGCAGAGAGCTCAATAACTTTCGTCCCCTGGGCATACTTGCGTTTTTTTAGAGCAAATTCCTCAGTGCGAAGATAATAACTAAGAAAGACAGTATCAAGCACAAGAGAACGCACCACAGTTGCATGGCCACCCGTCACGCCCTCTACATCACCGAGCCACACAACCCCCTTACCCACATCTTCTAGATTCTCACTCGTGTTGGCCACCACCAGATCACCTGGATGTACGCGAGTCAATTTATCAGCATCCTCAGGAGCTAGATAGGCAGCCGCACACTTCGTATGAATGCCATACTTCGTAAAGATATGACCATAGTGAATAGCAGGAATACCCTTATCGACAAATAGTTTCTTCGGCATCCCACCACCACGTTGCAAATCAGCGATCATTCCCAGCGGTCGGTATTCCACCCCGTCCGGGCACAGCTCCTCGATCAGCTCAGCGAGGCGGCTCATTGGTCGGCCTCCAGTTCTGCGACGATCGCGTCGATGGAGGCGCGCAGCTCGCGCTGGCGCTCCACGATGCCGGCGATCCGAGTGTTCAGCTCGACGATGTCCACCTGCTCGCGCGTGTCCTCGGGCTCGACGTAGGAGGACACCGACAGGTTCCAGTCATTGGCCTGAATGTCGTCGATGGACACCAGGGCGGCCATGTGGTCCACCGCCTGACGCTGCGACACCAGGGAGAGGATCCGCTGCTGATTCTCCGCCGTCAGGCGATTCTTGTTTCCCTCACGCACGCACTCGGCGGACGCGTCCACGAAGAGAACGCTGTGATCGGGGCGCGCCTTCTTAAGCACGATGATGCAGGTCGCGATCGTCGTCCCAAAGAACAGGTCCGGGGGCAGCTGGATGACGGCGTGCACGAAGTTGTTTTCCACCAGGTATTTGCGGATCTTCCCCTCGGCGGCTCCGCGGTACAGGACGCCCGGGAACTCGACGATCGCGGCCGTTCCGTCCTCGGCCAGCCAGTGCAGCATGTGTATGGTGAAGGCCAGGTCAGCCTTGGACTTGGGGGCTAGAACGCCCGCAGGAGCGAAGCGGGGATCGTTGATGAGTGCGACATCGTCCTTGCCCGCCCACTTCGTCGAATACGGAGGGTTAGAGACGATCGCGTCGAAAGGCTGATCGTCCCAGTGGGCCGGTTCCGTCAGGGTGTTCCCCAGCGCGATGTCGAAGTTCGAGAAGTTGACGTCGTGCAGGAACATGTTGATGCGGCACAGGTTGTACGTCGTCAGGTTGATCTCCTGGCCGAAATACTGACGGCTGCTCGACGGCCCGAGAAGCTTCGCGAACTTCAACAGTAGGGACCCCGAGCCCGCGCAGGGATCGTACACGCGCGTGACGTCAGAGCGCCCATCCAGGGCGAGGGTCGCGAGGACCTCGGCGACCTCCTGGGGCGTGTAGAACTCGCCGCCCGACTTACCCGCGCTCGAGGCATACATGGTCATCAGGTACTCGTAGGCATCACCGAAGGCGTCGATCTGCGCAGCACCGTGCTCCAGGGGCAGATCGCCGACAGCATCCATGATTTTCACGAGCTTCGCGTTGCGCTGGGCGACCGTGTTCCCGAGCTTCGTGGAGTTCACGTCCACGTCGTCGAAGAGGCCACGCAGATCCGACTCGGAGCCGCTGCCCCGCGCCGAGTTTTCGATGAAGCGGAAGGCGTAGGAGAGGGTCTCGTTCAGATTCTCATCACCGGCAGCCTGAGCGCGCACGTTTCCAAATAGGTCAGAGGGGCGAATAAAGAAGCCCTTTTCCTTGACGATGCCTTCGCGCGCCGCTTCCGCGTCCTCGTTGCTGAGGGTCGCGTAATCGAAGGCCGCGGCCTCTTCAGGGGTTCCACCTTCAGCGAGGATCGCCTCGCGCTCGGAGGCGTTCACGTAGTCCGTCAGGTTCTCCGAGATGAAGCGGTAGAACAGGAAACCCAGGACGTAGCTCTTGAAGTCCCACCCATCCACGCTGCCGCGCAGGTCGTTGGCGATGCGCCAGATTGTCTTATGCAGCTCGGCCCGCTCGATCACTGCCGCCACTGTGTCCTCTTTCCTGAGGCGAGGAGCTACGGCACTCCTCGCTGACCTCTCTTACTCATTACTCAACGTTCGCTCGCCAATGTACGCGGCGATTCATGTAGCCTAGCTTAACTGCATAAGCGACCAGCTAGGGGGCGATGACGCACCCTATTTCCACCCACCCCAGCCCCGCCCTCATCAATCCATGAACTAGGCCGGGGCCGAGTCACATCCACGACGCTCAGTTGGTCCTCGTGTTCGTCAGGTGACGCCCGATATAGCCGATGTAGACCTTGTTCGTCTTTTTCGTATCCGCGTAGTGACTTTCCGCCAACTCATCAAGCGCCAGGATGTCATCCATCATCTTGTCGGGGTCGCTGAGTTCAACGTAGCGCGTGACCGTCTCATAACCTCCCTGAGTCATCCGATCGAAGAGTTCCGACATGCTCTTAGGCGAATCAGCCAGCCACGAATCATCTGCTTCCCTCCCCAACGCAGCGACAGATTGTCAGAAAAACTCATCAATTCGCCGATTTTTCTTATTCACACAGCGCCACGTTGCGCCCGTAAGTTAACACTGTTAACCTTACTTGCGACATAAAGTTAACAGTGTTAACCGATGGGAGAATCACCATGTCACACCCACACACTCCAGGCCTGTACGCCCGAGGAATCCGCAAAAGCTACGGCACCCACGAGGTCCTACGCGGGGTCGACCTGCGCGTCGAACCTGGCCAGGTCCTCGGCCTCCTCGGACGAAACGGAGCAGGCAAGTCCACGCTCATCACAATCCTGTGCGGCCTGCGCCGCGCCGACTCTGGAACCGCATCCATCTGCGGCCACCGCCCCGCATCCGCCGAGGCCGCACGGTCAATCGGATACGCACCCCAGGAGCTGAGCATTTACCCCGACCTGAGCGTCGCCCAGAATCTGGCGGCCTTCGGAGAACTGCACGGACTCGGCCGACGCGAGGCAGTCTCGCGCGCAGGTGAGGTGATGGACCTGCTCGGCCTCACTGAGAAACGAGGGCAGCGCGCCTCACACCTGTCGGGCGGGCAGCAGCGCAGGCTCCACACAGGGATGGCGATCATGCACCGCCCGCACCTGGTGTTCATGGACGAGCCGACCGTCGGCGCGGACGTGGAGGCGCGCAGCCAAATCCTGCGAGCGGTCCGCCAGCTCGCCGACGACGGAGCGGCCGTCGTCTATACCTCGCATTACCTGGCGGAATTCGAGGAGCTCGGCTCCGACATCGCGATCCTGAACGAGGGGCGCGTCGTCGCGAGCGGCACGCTCGAAGAGATCATCTCTCGCCACGGGCGCGCCGAGGTCACGCTCGAGTTCGATCGCCCCATCCCCTCGATCAACGGATGGAGCGCCGACGGTAGAACGCTCCGGCACGTCGGGGACGAGGCCGACCCGGGCTCGCGGATCGGCGAAGCCCTGGCCTCGCCCGCCCTGAGGATTGCACGCCTGACGAACGTGCTCATCACGCAGGCGAACCTGCACAACGCGTACCTGCAGATCATCAAGGAGAGCGACCATGTCGCAGCTTAAGCAACTAGGGGCCATGACCCGCCTGAACATCCGCCTGCAGCTCACCGACCCGGCACCCACGCTCATCCTGACGGTGATTCCCCTGGTCCTGATCCCTTTCATGATGCCGGCGTTCAAGTCGATGCTTCTGGCCGACGGCTACATGGGCGTCACCGGCGCCGAGCAGGCAGTGCCGTCAATCGCGATCCTCTTCTCGTTCCTAGCCGTGCAGAACATCATCGGCTCGTTCTTCAACGAGCGCTCGTGGGGCACGTGGGAGCGCCTCGAGGCCTCTCCCACCTCGCGCGCATCTATCCTGACGGGCAAGGCGCTGGTCGCATTCCTCATGCAGACCGTTCAGATCGCGGTTGTCCTCGCGCTCGGCGCCCTCATCTTCGGGTATCGGCCGACCGGATCCCTCGTCGCACTGGCAGCCATTCTCCTCAGTTTCTCGGCGGTTCTGTCGGCGCTCGGCGTCGCGCTCGCGCTGTGGTCACACAGCCGGGACGCGGCACTGTCGCTGTCGAACATCATCGGCATGCTGGCGGCCGGCATCGGCGGCTCTTTCTCCACGGTCTCCTCATTCCCCGATTGGGCGCAGCATGCCGCACGCCTATCCCCCGCATACTGGGCAATCACCGCGATTCACGAGGTGAGCCTCAACGGGGCGAGCCTGTCAGACGTCGGGGTGCCTATCGGCGTCCTGTGGGGTTTCTTCGCCATGATTGCTGGGCTGGCACTGATACAGTTCCGTTATCACAGGGAGTAATGACCACTGAAGCGGAGAGTCCATGCCTCAATCGAAGCAGCGCGCACTATCGCGAGAGATCATCTTGTCGACCGCGCTCGACTTGGTTGACGAGGAGGGACTCTCCGCTTTGTCTCTGCGGTCCTTGGGAAAACGCCTCGGCGTCTCCCAGGCCGCTTTTTATCGTCATTTCCCAGACAAGGCGGCGCTCCTGGAGGGCATTGCCGAGCAGGTCTGGCGCCTCACTTTCGAGTCGTTCCTCGACCGAGTAGATACCGGGGCGTTCGATCCCGAATCGACGCCCACGCCCACGCCCACGCCCACGGCGAGCAAGCCACCCGAGGACGCCCTCGCCTCGCCCCTGTCGATCTACATGCGCACCTACGCGCATTGCCTGGCCCAGACGCTGCGTTCCCACCCGGGCGCGGTCATGCTGCTGCTCACGCACCCGATATCAACGCCCGAGCAGCTCTCGCTCCTGGCACGCGTGTTCGTGACGCTGGCCCGGCGCGGTTTCACGCCGAATGCGGACATGCTGGGGCTGGTCAATGCGGTCTCAATCTACACGACAGCCTTTATCGCCGCCGAGGTCGTTCCGCCCGTGGGCGGCTCCCCCGAGCAGCCCACCGACCTGTCGGCCGCGAGCGCCGCACTCGATCCCGAGGACCTGCAGGCGCTACGCCCGCTCATCGAGGATCTCCTGGATGGTCGCTACGACTTCACCGCTCAGTTCGAACGAGGCCTGGAGGCGATCCTGCGCG
>ERZ772979.2051-NODE-2051-length-10608-cov-34.563252_pt1 | contig 10608 bp, 9 predicted proteins | sample MGYA00511130_ERZ772979 | MGnify/ENA primary metagenome ERZ772979 (study PRJEB29015, sample SAMEA2738103) | human oral metagenome | biome: human oral; feature: human-associated habitat; material: saliva | place: China | collected 2186 ... | reverse complement strand
CTCCTGGTGAACCGCAACGAGCGCGTCGACGTCGAGGTCCCGGTCACCGTCATCGGCACCGCCGAGCCCGGCACCATGCACATGATCGAGGCCGCCACCATCATGGTCTCCGCCCCGGCCGTCTCCGTCCCCGAGGCCATCGAGGTCGACATCACCGGCGTCGCGGCCGGCACCGTCCTCACCATCGCGGACATCACCCTGCCCAAGGGTCTGGAGGCCGTCTCCGACGCCGAGACCGCTGTGGTTAACGTGGCCAACGAGCACGTCGTCGCCTCCGAGGTCCCCGAGGCCGTCCCCGCCGAGGGCGACGCCGAGGCCGCGGCCGAGTGAACCGCGTGTGATTCGCATGAACAGCCATGACGACGCCGCGGCCCGCTCCTGCCGCGTCCGCCCCGCCCAGTGGCGGGCCGCATGAGTGAGCCCTGGCTCCTCGTCGGGCTGGGGAATCCCGGGACCCGGTACGCCCGCAATCGCCACAACGTCGGCTACATGGTGCTCGACGTTTTGGCCGGGCGCACCGGGTCCCGCTTCTCCAGCCACAAGAAGGCCCGCGCCCGCGTGGCCGAGGGACGCCTGGGGCTCCTGCCCGGCGGCGCCCCCGGCCCCCGCGTCATCCTGGCCGAGCCCTCGGTGCTCATGAACCTCTCCGGCGGCCCCGTGGCCGGGCTCGTCTCCTACTACGGCATCGACCCCTCCGCTCGACTGCTCGTCATCCACGACGAGCTCGACCTGCCCGCCCACGAGCTGCGCCTCAAGCGCGGAGGCGGCGAGGGGGGCCACAACGGCTTGCGATCCATCAGCAAGTCCGTCTCCACCAAGGACTATGCGCGGCTGCGCGTGGGCATCGGCCGCCCACCGGGCCGCCAGGACCCCTCCGACTTCGTCCTGTCCGACTTCCCCGGCCGCGAGCGCGTCGACCTCGGCGTCACCCTGGAGCGGGCCGCCGACGCCGTCGAGCAGGTCGTTGCGCTCGGCTTCGACGCCGCCCAGCAGCGCCTCCACGCCCCCCGCTGATGCGGGGCCGCTCAATCCGGGGCCGGGCGGGACGGGTGCTCGAAGGCGTGGACGGGTCTGGAGGGAGTACGTGCGCTGCCCGGCCCGCTGCCGGCTGCCCTAACGATGGTGCTCGGGCTCAGGCCATGAGACCGGTCTCGTAGGCGACGACGACGGCCTGGACCCGGTCGCGCACGTCGAGCTTGGCGAGCACGTTGCCCACATGGGTCTTGACGGTGGTGGCCGACACGACGAGGCGGTCCGCGATCTCCGCATTCGACATGCCCTGGCTCATGAGCACCAGGATCTCCTTCTCGCGTGGGGTCAGCGAGTCGATGCGCGGGTCCGAGGGCTGGGCCGGTTTGCCCGAGTTCGGCAGCGAGGAGGCGAACATCTCCAGCATCCGCTGGGTGATGCGCGGCGAGACGACCGCCTCTCCGGAGGCCACCGTGCGGATCGCCTCGGCGAGCTCGGTGGGGCGGGTGTCCTTGAGCAGGAACCCGGAGGCCCCGGCGCGCAGCCCGGCGAAGGCGTACTCGTCCAGGTCGAAGGTGGTCAGGATGAGCACGCGCGTGCCCGGGCACTCCCGGGCGATGAGCTCGGTGGCCTCGATGCCGTTCATGCCCGGCATGCGCACGTCCATGAGGATGACGTCGGGGTGCAGGGCCTTGGCCTGGGCCAGAGCGGCCGTTCCGTCGGAGGCCTCGCCGACGACGTTGATGTCGTCCTCGGCCTCCAGCACCATGCGGAAGCCCATCCGCATGAGGGCCTGGTCGTCGGCGAGCACGACGCTGATCGGTCCGCTGACCTCTCCGGGCCGCTCGGCCCCACCGGGCTGGACGGGCTCGCCGTTACTCACAGGGGCATCTGCCATGAGGAAGTCCCTTCGTCATGCTCGTCCCAGCGCAGGACCGCGCGGACTCGCCAGCCCGTAGTGGTTGGGCCGGCCTGTACGGTCCCACCATAGACCGATGCGCGCTCCCGCATGCCGATGAGGCCCTTGCCGGATCCGTGCATCGGTCGCGTGCCGGGTGCGGCGTCGTTGTCCACGGTGAGGACCACGGTGCCAATGTGCCTCTCGACGTCGACGCTGACGGCCGGTGTCGTCGGGGCGTAGCGCAGTACGTTGGTCAGTGCCTCCTGGGCGATGCGGAACACCGTGAGCTGGAGCGCCTTGTCCGTCGGGAGGGCGGCGCCGACCCACCGGTAGCTGACGGGCACGCCCGCCGCCTTGAAGCGCTTGACCAGCTCGGTGATGTCGGCCTGCTCGGGGGCCGGTGCCAGGGGCAGGTCGCCCCGGGACCGATCGGTCCCGCTGTCGGTGGCCTGCCGGCGCAGGCTGGCGATGGGGGCGCTGGGCTCGACCGGCGCCACCGTGCCCAGTGGCGCGAACTCGGGTACCGGCACGTCGCGGACCTCGTGGCTGTGGGCCGACGGCGCAGAGGCCGCCGAGGGTGCCGACAGCTTTGAAGCCGCTGTCTTTCTCCCGAAGCTCCAGCGGGAACGATGTGCGGGGGCAGGCCGCTCGGGGACTGCGGATGCCTTCGGGGAGATGTCCGCAGCTGGAGGTGCTGACGGCGTCTGCGGGACGCAGTCGGGAGATGGCGCGGTCTGCCCCGAGCCCGCTGAGGTCGCGGGGCCCGACGAGCCGGTCGGGCTGGTGGCGGGGGCGCCGGCGACCGACGGGTCCTCTCGTAGGACTCCTACCAGGCGGCGGGTATCGGCCAGGGCACTGCGTCCGGCCTCGGCCAGGGTCTCCATGGCCTGCTTGGCCGTGGCCGGGTTGCGCTCGACGGTGGCGGCGGCGCCGTCGGCCATGGTGATCATGACGGCCAGGGAGTGGGCGACGACGTCGTGCATCTCCCGGGCGATGCGGCTGCGCTCCTCGGCGGCCGCCAGCAGCGCGGCCTGCTCGCCGGCCAGGGCCATCCTGGCCGAGCGGGCCTCCAGGGCTTTGAGGCGAAGGCGAGCGGAGCGAGTGTTGAGGCCCACGAGAACACCAATGGCCGTGATGAGGCTCACTATGAATAGGGCGCGCCCGAACTGCAGCAAGGAGTAGGGCGAGCCCAGGAGGAAGCCGTCGCAGGTGGTGACGATGAGGTTGATGGCCCACACCGTCCAGGCGATGGCCGCTCTGCGGTGCGAGGCGATAGTGCCCAGGCAGATCGGAATGGCCAGTGTGGGAACGAATATGAGGCCGAATGTCATGGCCGAGCTCTGCTGCGCGTCGAGGTGATAGACGTGAACCTGCATGAAGGCGTAGAGCTCGAGGACCACTAGCAAGGCCGCCCATACCCATATGGGATAGCGTCGTCGCAGTGCGAGTAGAACTCCGCAAACCCCCAGTGTGGAGAGCGTTATCGGCAGGTGCAGGGTGATGTTGGCATCGGCATCCGGTCCTTTGATGGACAGGACCATCATGAGCAGGTTCAACAGAACGATCCCGCCCGCGATGAGCGTGTCCGCAATGATCGGGTGACGGTGGTACCACTGCCTGATCGTGCGCAGTAGGCCTCTGGGGACGGGCTCCAGCTGGAGATCCGGGTCGTCGTCTGCGGGTGCATCAGCGGCTGGACGGCCGGTGGTGGGGCTGGGCAGCTGGCTGGACATAGGTCTCAGTGTGTCATTCCAAGGGGTCGTGATCGACGGCGATTTGAGCGGCTGAGGCAGCCGAGCCCGGTGGATGGGCGTCTGACCGTCGTTTGGGGCGGGGGTTGAGCGGTCTGGTGAGGGGGTCGCCGTCGGCAGGGAACGGACCATGGCCCGCAGGAGGGCCGGGTTGCTCAGGACCGAGCGGAGCGACCCCCTCGCCTCGGGAGAGCCGGAATTCTCCCGAGACGAGATGGGTGAAGGGGCTGAGGGAGGAGGCGTGGGGACTGACATGGGTCAAGACCTCCGATGGCAGGCTGATTCGCCGGCTCAGGCGTCGCGCCGTGAGAAGACGAACCAGGCGATGATGAGCGGGACGAGCGCCCAGGCGGCGAAGACCGCTACGGCCTGGCCGTGGCTGAGGAACTGGACGCCCTGCGCGCCCCATTCGGTGGTGCGCTGGAACGGGTCGGAGACGGCCTCGGAGACGGTGCTGGGCAGGCAGCCGATGACCTTGTTGATCCACTCCCACTTGCTGGCTGCGAGCTGGAGGGGGATGGTGATGACGAACAGGAGGGAGACGACCACGGTGATGGCGCCGGCGGTGGAGCGCAGCAGGAAGCCGATGCCCAGGGTCATCAGGGCGATACCGACGAAGACCAGACCCGAGCCCCAGATGTGGCCGAAATAGTGCGAGTCGGTGAGCGAACCGGCGTGCTCGCCGAGGAAGGGCTTGGAGATCGCCCAGGACAGGAAGATGGATACCGAGCCCAGGAGGAAGGAGGAGACGCTCAGGACCACGGCCTTGGACAGCAGGAGTCGTCCGCGGCGGGGGACGGCGGCCAGGGAGGAACGGATCTGTCCGGAAGAGTACTCGCCGGTGATGATGAGGGCTCCCAGGACCGCCACCACGATCTGCCCGAATGTCAAACCGGAGGTGATCAGGTTCATGGCCTTGTCCCGGTACTCCTCGGACTGTCCGAGAGAGGCGGCCAAGCCGGCGCCGAACAGGACGGTCAGGGCGATGGCGATGAAGGAGGTGATCCAGGTCGAGCGCAGGGTCCAGAACTTGATCCACTCCGAGCGCGCGGAGCGCAGGATGGTCTGACGGCCCTGGATGCGCAGGCCGGTGGGGCGGGGGATGACGCTGCTGGCGGCGGTGCTCGCCGGTGTCTGGAAGGTGGGGCTGGCGGGAGCGTTGGCAGTCATGACAGGACTTTCTATGCGAGACGAATGGTGATTGGGGGCGTGTCGGCGGGAGCGTGAACCTGGGTGCCGGGGTAGGCCCCCTGTTACGCCGCCTGGCCGTGGTGCTGCAATGCGTCCTGGTGGGCGGGGTCGGTGCGGTACTCCACGGAGTCGCTGGTCAGAGTCAGGTAGGCCTCTTCAAGGCTGGCGCGGATGGTGGTGAGCTCGTGCAGGACGATGCCGGCCTGAGCGGCGAGCTCGCCGATGGTGGCGGCGGTGGTGTCCGTGGTCTCCAGGACGCTGGGGCCCACGGGACGGGCGGCCAGCTTGCGGGAGGCCATGAGCTCGGCGAGCTGGGTGGCCTGGGGGGAGGCCACGCGCACGCGGTCGGTGGTGGCCGAGGCGATGACGTCGTCGACGGGGCCGGATGACAGGATGCGGCCGCGGCCGATGACCAGGAGCTGGTCGGCGGTCTGGGCCATCTCACTCATGAGGTGAGAGGAGATGAAGACGGTGCGGCCCTCGCCAGCCAGGCGGCGGCAGGTCTCGCGCACCCACTTGACGCCCTCGGGGTCCAGGCCGTTGACGGGCTCGTCGAACAGGAGCACACCAGGGTCTCCCAGCAGTGCGGCGGCGATGCCCAGACGCTGGCCCATGCCCAGGGAGAAGCCCTTGACGCGCTTCTTGGCCACTGAGGTCAGGCCGGTGATCTCCAGGACCTCGTCGACCCTCTTGGCGGGGATGCCATTGGAGGCGGCCAGCTGGCGCAGGTGGTTGCGGGCGCTGCGCGAGCCGTGCAGGCCCTTGGCGTCCAGTAGGGCGCCAACCTCGCAAAGGGGGGCTGACAGCTCCCGGTAGGGGCGCCCGTTGACGGTGACCTGGCCACCGGTGGGCTTGTCCAGGCCCATGATCATGCGCATCGTGGTGGACTTGCCCGCCCCGTTGGGGCCCAGGAAACCGGTCACCGTGCCGGGCTCCACGGTGAAGGAGATGTTGTCCACCGCGGTCTTGTGACCGTAGCGCTTGGTGAGATTGACTGCCTCGATCATGATCTTCCCTCTCGGAAACGGGCCTCTGGGGAGGCTGGTGGTGCGCGTGCGGGACGACGTGGGCACCGGGTCCTGCGACCCGGACGGCCTACGGCTCGCCCGCTGCGGGATTGGAGCTGGTTGCCCCGGGGTTTCTCCCGGTTCCAACCTGATGGCTCCAGCCTAGGAAGGCGCCGTCGTCGGTGAATCGGCCGGGGTGACGAACCCGGAGCCGGGCCGGGCCAGGCCTTCAGAGGGAGGAGGGTCATCCTGGAGGATGAGAACCGGTCGGTCGAAGCCGGACCGGGGACGCTGGATGGACCGGCCGTCGCCCCTGAAGCGCATGGGTATCTCTCCCCAGGGCGCTACGTCGTCAGGGAAAAGGGTTTCCCTCACCGCAGTGGGGATGCGCATAATGAGGGCAGTCCCCGGCAGCGGCCCTCTTTGGCCGGCCGGGCTGCGCGCGACCGGCCTCTCCGGACCGGCCGCCCCAGACCCCTCAGAGAGGATGAGAGGATCATGTCCAACCCCTTCTTCAGCCGTAGCGCCGCATTCCAGGAGGGCGGCCGGGTGGCGGGGGCGGCTCCGGCCCAGACGCCCAACGGCTACCCCACGATGCCCGGTTATCAGGCCGGTCAGTACGGCCAGCAGGCCACTGGTTACGGCCAGCAGCCCAACCAGTACGGCCAGAGCGCCGGCTACGGCCAGGTGAGCCCCGAGCAGATGGCCGGCCTGGAGGCCCAGTACCAGGCGCCGTCGGCCACCAACGTGGACATGCGCCGCATGACCTATGACGACGTCATCATCCGCACCGCCGGTATTTTCGCCGTCATTCTGGCCGTGGGCGCCATCTCCTGGACCCTGGCGACCAGCGCCGATCAGGCGACCGCCGCACTGGGCGGCATGGCGATGGTCGCGGGTGTGGTCGGAAGCCTGGTCCTGGGGGTGATCAACGCCATCAAGCGGGTGCCCTCCCCGGCCCTCATCATCGCCTACGCGGTCTTCGAGGGCCTCCTGCTCGGCGGCTTCTCCGGATTCATGGAGGCCCGCTACGAGGGCATCGTGGTCCAGGCCGTGCTGGCAACGGTGGTGACTTTCGCCGTCATGCTCGCCGCCTACTCCTACGGCGGCTTCCGGGTTCAGGGCCGGTTCCGCCGGGTCCTGAGCGTGGCTGTCCTGGGCTACGGGCTCTTCTGCCTGATCAACCTCGGCCTGATGATGACCGGCGCGACCACCGGGGCCTGGGGGCTGCGATCCCTGACCATCATGGGGATCCCGCTGGGAGTCATTCTGGGCATCCTCGCCGTCATCATGGCGTCCTTCTTCCTGGCCGTGGACTTCGAATCCATCGAGAACGGGGTCCGCAACGGGCTGCCCCAGCGCTACGCCTGGGCCGGAGCCTTCGGCCTGGTCCTCACCATCGTATGGCTCTACATGGAGTTCCTCCGCCTGCTGAGCTACTTGCGCGACTGACTCGAGCCTGCGAAGTCGGGACCGATCCAGACCGATCCCGGGTTCGCACTGTCATCTCGCCGGGGCCGGGACGCGTCACACGCGTCCCGGCCCCGCCGCGTGCCCGCCCTGCCGCCCCGACGCCCGTGGCGGTGCCCGTCCCGAAACGTCCTGGCCCGCCACGGGGCTGCATGGATGTGTGCGCCCGGTTCGCGCTGGGCCGAGGCCCGCTGCGGTGCCGGACGGACGCGTTCACGTAGGCTCGCCGCATGATCAACATCAACATGCCCTCCGTAGAAGGTGCCAAGGGCACCAAGCCCGTGCTCGCCTTCCCCGGTCCCGACGCCCCCGAGGGGCTGCAGGTCCAGGTGCTCGACGCCGGAGACGGCCAGGTGGTCGAGCCCGGTGACACGATCGTGGCCAACTACCTGGGGCAGATCTGGGGCGGTGAGGTCTTCGACAACTCCTATGATCGCGGCCAGCCGCTGAACTTCCAGGTCGGCGTCGGCATGGTCATCCGCGGCTGGGACGACGCCCTCGTGGGGCAGCGCGTCGGCTCGCGCCTCCTGCTGTCCATCCCCTCCGAGCTCGGCTACGGCGACCGCGGCGTCCCGCAGGCCGGTATCCGGGGCGGCGACACCCTCGTCTTCGTCACGGAGATCCTCGGCGTCGTCTGAACCGACGTCCCCCGTCCGCTCTTCGCGCGTTCGTACCGCAGGCGCCGCAGACGCACCAACAAGGTGCGCCCTGGAGCCCTACGGTGCGGACGCGCGCTTGCCGTGGAGGCCAGGTCTGCGATAGCTGCGATAGTCTGAGGGCGGCGCACTCGCCCGCCGGATGCTTGCCGGCTCTCCCGCACGGCTGCTGTAATGGCGCGATGAAGCTGCTTCCGCCCAAGGCTCGTCCCGGTGATCGCGTCGCGATCCTGTCTCCCTCCCTGGCGGCTCCCGGCTTCGCCCCGGCGGTTCACGAGCAGGCCATGGCTAGGCTTGCCGCTCTCACCGGCCTGGTCCCCGTGGAGTACCCGACCACGAGGCAGCTCGGCGCCTCGCCCGAGGAACGCGCCCGCGACCTCAATGCCGCCTTCGCCGACCCAAGCATCCGCGCGGTCTTGGCGACCGTGGGCGGCGATGACCAGATCGCGGTCATACCGCACCTCGACGGCGCCGCGGCGCTGTCCGACCCCAAGCCCTTCCTCGGGTACAGCGACAACACGAACCTCCACCAGTGGCTGTGGTCGCTGGGCATCGCCAGCTTCTACGGCGGTTCCACCCAGGTCCACGTCGGCCCGGGCCCGCACGTCGACCCGATCCACCTCGACTCGCTGCGGGCGGCGCTGCTGACCGGGGCAGAGCTGGAGATCACCGAACCGGGGGAGTCCGAGGACATGGGGCACGACTGGCTCGACCCCCGAGCCCTCACCGAGTTCGGTGAGCGCGAGGCCACCGAGCCCTGGACCTGGGCGGGGCCGCCCCTCTCGGTGACCGGCCCCACCTGGGGTGGCTGCCTCGAGGTGCTCCAGTGGGTACTGACCGCAGGCCGGTTCCCGGCCGACCCCCACGTTCTGGACGGCGCCATCATGCTCATCGAGACCTCCGAGACACTCCCGTCAGCTTCTGAGGTGGGGTGGGTCCTGCGCGCCATGGGAGAGCGCGGACTATTGGCCGCCGTCGACGCGGTCCTCGTGGCTCGCCCACCCGCCTCCTCGCTGGAGGACCGCCGGGACGCCCCGGCCAGGGCCCGCTTCCGAGCAGAGCAGCGCGATGCCGTCGTCGAGACCGTCGGGCGCTACAACCCTGAGGCGGTCATCTGTGTAGGGGTCCCCTTCGGACACACCCGCCCCCAGTGGATCGTGCCGCACGGCGGAACCATGACTCTTGACGGCGCCTCGCGCCGGATCACTGCCAGCTACGCCTGAACGGCCCGGGGTGAGCGCTTCTCAGGTCCAGCCGTCGGCCGCGACCGCTGCCACGGGGCTCCGGCCGTTACCCTGGGGTAGTCGAAACGCTCGCCCCAAGGAGACGTCCGTGCCTCCGATGCAGGCACGAGGGCGTCTTTACGTGCCCTTCGGCGGCTCGGCCCGGCGATGGCTGCGATAGTCTGGGGGCGGCGCACTTGCGCCACACCCGGTAGCGCGAACTGCACGGTCCGGAGGAAGTCCGGATGACGCCGTCGGGGCTGCAGGCCCCGGACCCGCCCAACCTCGTCGTGGGCGAGCGATAACCAGGCGTTCGTCACCTCGGGGCCGCCGTTCATCGGCCGCCGCGGGGACTCCTGCTGCACCGGGTGCGATCACTCGCACCCGAAGGAGTCCACATGCCTGACAGTCGGCCCGTCATCCCCGCCAGCATCTCAGCCCAGCTCACCGTGTTCTTCGACGGCCGCTTCTGGGTCGGCGTCCTCGAGCACCATGAACTCCGCCATGGCGGCGACGCGAACAGTCGTGCCATCACGGTGCGGGCGGCACGACACGTCTTCGGCGCCGAGCCCAGCGACGTCGAGCTCTACGATTTCCTCCTAGCTCACGGCGGGGCCCTCATCGACCGGGCCGCCGCCTCTCCTCCGATACCGACGTCCGGATCGGCGGGATCGTCGGCGGCTCCTCGCCCCAACCCCAAGCGCGCCGCCCGACGGGCCGCCAAGGAGGCCGCCAGAGCGCGCCCGTCCACCGCCGCGCAGGCCGCCCTGTCCGCTGCCCGCGAGGAGACCTCCGCCCGCGTAACCCATGACCGGAGCCGGCGCCGCCGCCAGGAGGCGGACGAGGCCTGGGCCCGCCATCGGCAGAGGGCCAAGCGCCGCCACCGCGGCCGATGACCTGTGCCAGGAGCGCCTGCCCCGACACGCGCAGTCACGCAAGTCGAGTGTTCCGGAAATACTGGCCGCAATGGCCTCGAGATCGGCGTCGACGTCGAGGTGGGAGAGCCCCCGGAACCGCGCCGGGTCGGCCGTATCACGTCTCAGGGAGAGAATGCGGTGCGGCGCCGGGGGCCGGCTGGGGCTACGCTATGGCAACACGGCGTCGTGAAGCGCTGGCCATATCCCCTGCGGCCGGTTCCTTGCGACGCCGTTCCAGTCCGACTGCCTGAAAAGGAACCGCTCATGCCGCAGTACCGCAGCGCTACCTCCACCCATGGTCGCAACATGGCCGGTGCCCGCGCGCTGTGGCGGGCCACGGGCGTCAAGGACTCGGATTTCGGTAAGCCTATTATCGCCATCGCGAACTCCTTCACCCAGTTCGTCCCCGGGCATGTGGGCCTGCGCGACGTCGGACGCCTCGTGGCCGCCGAGATCGAGGCCGCCGGTGGCCTGGCCAAGGAGTTCAACACGATCGCCGTCGACGACGGCATCGCCATGGGCC
>ERZ772979.2050-NODE-2050-length-10609-cov-26.415956_pt1 | contig 10609 bp, 13 predicted proteins | sample MGYA00511130_ERZ772979 | MGnify/ENA primary metagenome ERZ772979 (study PRJEB29015, sample SAMEA2738103) | human oral metagenome | biome: human oral; feature: human-associated habitat; material: saliva | place: China | collected 2186 ... | reverse complement strand
GTGTTCCGCCCTGCCAGTAGCGACGCCCCCAGCCGCGCCCAAGACACCGTAAGCATCTGGCTGGCCAATCCCGGCGTCGAGATTCCCGCCGGCGCCACGGCTGTGCACGGAATTAGCAATGAAGTGGCCAAAACTCACGGCGCCCCCATTGAGGAGGTTTTGGAACAGCTCGCCACTCATATTGTCGACGCGCTGCAAGCCTCGATCCCACTAGTCATTTTTAACGCCAGCTATGACCTAACCCTGATGGAATCCGAGCTTAAGCGCCACGGTCTGGTCACACTAACCGAGCGTCTGGGTGGGGAGCCGACGCCGGTGCTAGATCCGCTGGTGTTGGATCGGGAGCTAGAGCGCTGGCGTAAAGGCAAGCGCAAGCTGGAGAATCTGATTGAGGTTTACGGCGTCGAGAACGATGAGCGGCTACACACTGCTGAGGTAGATGTGCAGGCCACACTGGATGTTTTGCAGACGATGGCGCTTAAGCATAAGCAGTTGGCACAGCTAAACCTGACTGAGGCTAATGCTTGGCAGGCTCGTTCGCACGCCAAGTGGGCACGTTCCTTCAATCAGTGGCTCAGCAAGACGCGCCCGGACGCCGTGCCCGCCAGCGAATCCTGGCCGCTTGACCTGGGCTGAGCGAGTCTTTGCCGTTTGGGTTTGACCGAGGGAGCCTTAGCTACTCGCCCTGAGCCAAGCGAGGATTGCCTGCTCTAGCTGGGCAGATAGCACGTGCATAGTTTTTACAGATTGCGTAGTTTTTACAAATACGGGCGCAGATTCACGAGGTGTTGTTCCGGGACTTTGATTTAGCCATGTAGGGCTCGGGGGTGAGCCTAAAATTTTACGTATTACCAAACACACTAACCCACGCATTACTAAACGCTCTAAACAGCAACCTAATAATGTGGGGCATTATGTAGCATGTTTTGTAGCATCCCTCATTACTCCCTTAACTAATCAAGCAATGTTGATCATGAGGGAATGCAGCGGAGGCCCTATCTAGGCGCCATGCGGATGGTGCTAGTTTCAGTATTGCCAGAGCGCGCCACGCTCAGCGGCGCTAACTCCAACACTACTGACTCAACCAAGCTGGGCGGCGTCGCCAAAGCAAACAGAACTGCTACCACCTCAAGCAGCCCTATCCTGAGGCTCAACCTGACATCTACCAACACCTGAGGAAGCAATTTTTCTCAGTTTTATTAGTGGCTTGAGACACATTAGTGCAGGTTTTTTGATTTGCCTGCGAGATCCAGATTGCAGATCTAAAATATTAGGCATTACTAAACACAGTGTATAACACTCCAAAAGCATGGAGTGTTATGTACCATGCTTTGTAATACTTCCCCAACACTCCCTTAAAGCTTCATCAGTGTAGATAAACCATGGGGGAACACAATGGGGGTCGTAGTAACTAAGCGCAGTCTTCAGGCGGCATTGGCTTTAACTCTGCTGGCCTGCTCAGGGCTGAGTGGGTGTAGCGGGAGCCAAGAGCAAGGCGCTGCAAATGCTGGCAACAGCAAGGCCGCCGTCGCCAATGCACACACTAAAGCAGGCGCCGCCACGCCAAAAGCCAGCGGTAAAACCAGGGCCAGTGGTGTGCCTACCGCAACCGGCGCGCCTACTGTAGCTGCCACGCCCGGTGCTACAGCTAGCCCGACACTCATCATGACACCAGAGCTGGAAGCCTCTAAGAAGCGGGCCCTGGCCACGCCGCCACCACCCAAACCAGAGCTGATCACAGTCAATAGTGATGACGGTGCAATAGCTACCGCCAAATATTGGGTACAGCTCTACTACTACATCTACACCACTGGAAAAACTAGCGAATACAAGGAATTGTGTCCGGGTAACGGTTTTATGGCAACAAAACCAGTGGAACACGCAAAAGAAAATCATACTTTAGGTGGCTGGACTGACCCGGTCACAGTTAAATTCACTGATGCTTTTCGCAGAAATGACTTTAAACAGGAAGTAATGATACAAGTAGACTTTGAGCGCAATGCTTTCACGCAATATTACAGTGATGGGACTACACGATATTTTCAGAATCAATCACGGTGGGCTGCCGTAAAGCTTGAATACAACGGCACGCAATGGGTTGTAGTCGAGGCGGTTAATCGTGAAATTTAATAAGCTGATTTATCTGATAGTTCCAATACTTACTTTAGCAAATGGTAATCCTCCAGATAATAGCGTAGAAATTGGCGACAATGGAACAGGCATCATTGTCCGTCATAGTGAGCGAGCAACCAGGCCTGGTGGGTTTTCTGCGGTAGCTGAGCCAGCCGGGCCGGTAGACCCTGAAGCAGCTAAACGAGCAGCTGAAAAGTACCGCTTCCATTGCGTCGCGATACCGACATTAGCCGCCCTCCTGGATAAAACCGAGGTAACTACCCCCCAGGAATGCGCTGCCCAAGCCAACACTGGCGCACCACTGGCTGCTGGTCCTACCACGGTCAGTAACGAACAAGTAGCCCGCCTGATCCCACACGGCTCAGGTATAAACCGTTACCCCAGCGGTGAAATCTTCGTTATTTTCAAACAACCCATGATGGTGTGGACCAGCCCAGATAAACAAACCTTCAACATCACCCTACTAGGCACAGCCATCGAGGTTGAGGCGACACCTGTGTCTTTTAACTGGGACTGGGGAGACGGCCAAACCTTTGACACTACCGACCCTGGTAGTCCGTACCCTAACTACACTGTCAGCCACCCCTATGAGGTTACCGGTGACGGTTACGTGATCAAACTGCGTACTTCCTGGTCGGCCCGTTGGCGTATAGCCGGGCAAACCCAGTGGCACCAAGTCAACGGAACAGTCACCACCACCGAAACCTCAAGCCCCTTCAACCTGTATATCGCTGATTCCTACGGAACCACACCATAAGAGATTTTCGCGGCAACACTTCAAATTTGATTAATCAACGCAGATAAATCATTAGGAAACACAATGAAAACCTTGATAACTAAGCAGCATTTTCAAGTGACATTGTCCTTAACCCTGCTTGCTTGTTCAGGCCTAGCTGGGTGTAGTGAGAGCCAAGAGCAAGGCCTTGCAAATGCTGGCAGCAGTAAGGCCGCCGTCGCCAGCACACACACTAAGACAGCTGCTGCTACAGCCAAGGCTAGCGGCAAAGCCAAAGGCACCGGCGCGCCTACCACAACCAGCGCCCCCACAGCGACCGCCAGCCCAACCGCGACCTTGTCACCAGAACTTGAGGCCGCCAGGAAACAAGCGCGCAACACTCAACCACCACCCAAACCAGAACTAATCACCGTCAACAGTGATGACGGAGCAATCGCTACCGCGAAATACTGGGTGCAGCTCTACTACTACATTTACACCACCGGCAAAGTAGATGAATATAAAAAGCTATGCCCCGGTAATGGATCTATTGCCACTAAACCTGTAGAAGACGCAACTCGTAATCAGTCAGAAGGTGGCTGGATAGCCCCAGTTACGCTTAAATTTACAGCCGCTTTCCGGAGATCTGATTTTAAAAACGACGTAGTGATACAAGTAGATTTCGACCGTGAAGGCGTAAATCACTACGATAGCGACGGCAAAATTGAATATCATCCAAAGCAATCACGTTATGCAGGCGTAAAGCTCGAATATAACGGCTCTCAATGGATCGTAAAAGAGGCGTTTAACCGTGAAGATTAATCAATTAGTTTGTTTATTAGTTCCTGTGCTCGCATTATCATTGCCCACAAGCGCAGATAACTGGGAAAAAACTGATGACGACGGAAGTAGCTTTATCTTTGGTAGAGGTGAGACTACGACCGCCCCTGGTGGTTTTTCTGCGGTGGCTGAGCCGGCCGGGCCAGTAGACCCTGAAGCGGCTAAACGAGCAACTGAAGAATACGCCCAAAAATGCATACTGCCACAGGTAGAAGTACTCATGACAATGGGGATAGCGCCAGGTCAACAGGACAGTCACCATCACAGAGACCTCGTCGCCGTTAAACCTCTACATTGCCGGCTCTTACGGCACCACACCATAAGTCTTAGTTGCTGCTTCGTAAGAGATTTTCACGGCACTAATCCAAATTAGATGAATCAACGTAGATGAATCATGAGGGAAACACAATGAAGACATCACCTACTAAACGCTACCTACAGACGGCTTTGGCTTTGACGCTACTGGTTTGTTCAGGGCTGAGTGGGTGTAGCGGAGGCCAAGAGCAAGGCGCTGCAAATGCTGGCAGCGGTAAGGCCGCCGTCGCCAGTACGCACAACACGAAAGCCACCGCCACGCCCAAGAGCAGCGGCAAAGCTAAGGATACTGGCACGTCTACCGCAAGTGGCACGCCCTCGGCGACTGCTAGCCCAACACTCATCATGACCCCAGAACTGGTGGAGGCTAAGAAGCAGGCACTAGCCACGCCGCCACCACCCAAACCAGAACTAATCACTGTCAACAATGATGACGGTGCCATAGCCACAGCCAAATACTGGGTGCAACTGCACTACTACATCTACACCACCGGAAAAGTAGATGAATACAAAGCACTATGTAACGGTGATGAGTCCACAGCTATCACACCAGTAAAATACGCAACCGAAAATCACGCTAGAGGTGGCTGGAGCAATCCAGTTACTGTGAAATTTACTGATGCATTTCGCAGGACTGATTTCAAAGACGATGTAGTTATACAAGTGGATTTTGAACGCGAAGCTTACACTAGCTATGGTGGCGACGGAAAGATTAAAAATAATCCAAAGCAATCACGCTGGGCGGGCGTAAAACTCGAATACAATGGAACACAATGGATAGTTAAAGAGGCGGTTAATCGTGAACGTTAAACAATTAATTTATCCATTAATTCCGACTCTCATCCTATCAACTCCTGCAGAGTTAGTCTCTGATGGCGATGCCGATGCAAGCGGAAATTCTTTTGTTATAAGTGCCGGTGAAACTAGGACTACTCCTGGTGGTTTTTCTGCGGTGGCTGAGCCGGCCGGGCCGGTGGACCCTGAAGCAGCTAAACGAGCAGCTGAAGAATACGCTCAAAAATGCATACTGCCACGGCTAGAAGTAATCATGACAATGGGGATAGCACCAGGGCCGCCCCAAGAATGCACTGCTCAAGTCAACACCGGCGCACCCCTGACTGCTGGCCCTACCACTATCAGTAACGAGCAGGTAGCTCGCCTGATCCCGCATGGATCGGGTATAAACCGTTACCCGAGCGGTGAGATTTTCGTTATCTTCAAACAACCCATGATGGTGTGGACCAGCCCAGACAAACAAACCTTCAACATCACCCTACTGGGCACAGCGATCGAGGTTGAAGCTACACCCACTTCTTTTAACTGGGACTGGGGAGACGGCCAAACCTTTGACACCACCGACCCTGGTAGTCCGTACCCTAACTACACTGTCAGCCACCCCTATGAGGTTACCGGTGACGGTTACGTAATCAAACTACGTACCTCCTGGTCAGCCCGGTGGCGCATAGCCGGCCAAGCCCAGTGGCACCAAGTCAACGGGACAGTAACTACTACAGAGACTTCCAGCCCGTTCAACCTTTACTTCGCTGATTCCTACGGCACCACGCCGTAAGAGGTTTTCAGGGCACCACTTTAAATTTGATTAATCAACACAGATAAATCACGGGGAAACACAATGAAAACGCCACCATATAAACACCACCTACAGACGGCTTTGACTTTGACGTTACTGGTTTGTTCAGGCCTAGCTGGGTGCAGCGAGGGCCAAGAACAAGGCGCCTCAACTGCTGGCAGCGGTAAAGCCGCCGTCGCCACGGCACAAACCAAGACACCAAACACCACACCCAAGAGCAGCAGCAAAGCCGGGGCCACTGGCACGCCAAGCGCTACAGCTAGCCCGACACTCATCATGACCCCAGAGCTAGTGGAAGCTAAAAAGCAGGCCTTAGCCACTCCCCCGCCACCCAAACCAGAGTTAATCACCGTAAACAGCGACGACGGAGCAATCGCTACCGCTAAGTACTGGGTGCAATTGGATTATTACATCTACACCAGCGGCAAAGTAAATGAATACAAAGAATTATGCCCTGGCAGCACTTATATAGCTACCAAACCTATAGAGAAAATGAAAGACATTCACGCCAAAGGTGGATGGAGCGACCCGGTCACAATTAAATTTACTAAAGCTTTTCGTAGATCTGACATTAAAAACCATATAGTAATACAAGTAGAATTTGAGCGCGCCCCTTTCGTTCAATATAACGGCAACGGAACTATTGAACAATTTGACAAGCAAATGCGATGGGCTGGAGTAAGAGTCGAATATAACGGAACCCAATGGACCGTAGTAGAAGCGGTTAATCATGCAGATCAATAAACTAGCATATGTATTGCTACCAATAATCGCTTTATCACCTCCCTCAGAAGTAAGCGACTGGGGAGAAAAAGATGGTACTGGACAGGGAATAGTTATAGGTCGGAGTGAGACTACGACTAGTCCTGGCGGGTTTTCGTCTGTGGCCGAGCCGGCCGGCCCAGTGGCACCAAGTCAACGGCACAGTCACCACCACCGAAACATCCAGCCCGTTCAACCTCTACTTCACTGACTCCTACGGAACTACTTCAAATTAGATGAATCAACGCAGATTAATCATGGGGAAACACAATGAAGACATCACCAACTAAACGCAGTTTTCAGGCCGCACTGGCCTTAACGTTACTGGCCTGCTCGGGGTTGAGTGGGTGTAGTGAGGGCCAAGAACAAAGCGCCTCAAGTGCTGACAGTAAGGCCGCCGTCGTCACTGCCACGCCAAAAGCCAGTGGCACGCCTACCATAACCGCCACACCCAAGGCCAGTGGCGCACCTACCGTGACTGCTAGCCCCACACTCATCATGACCCCAGAGCTAGAAGCCTCTAAGAAGCGGGCTCTGGCTACGCCACCACCACCCAAGCCTGAACTGATCACAGTCAACAGCGACGACGGCGCCATAGCGACGGCCAAGTACTGGGTACAGCTTTATGGGTATATCTACACCACTGGTCGCACAGCTGAATATGAGGCTTTATGTCCTTCCGATTCAGTCACATGTGTTAATCCGGTAAAACATGCCAAAGAAAACCATGCTGCTGGCGGATGGATGGACCCAGTACAAAGACGGTTCACTAAAGCTTTCAGACGTGAAGATTTCCCAAACTCAATGGTAGTTCAGGTTAACTACGAATACGACGCTTTCAATCAATACCACGAAGATGGCACGGTGAAACATTTTGACAGCGGATATCGATGGGCTGCTGTTGAACTCCGCTATATAGATGGGCAGTGGACAGTAGTTAGGCACAAAGATGAACCGTTTAATTAATTACTGCAGCATACTGTTGACACCCGTTCTTGTGGTTATCGGCAGCACAGCTGTTGCAAATGTGAATTATTGGGATGATAAGGATGGAAGTGGTTGGGTAATTCATGGACACGAGAACGCCACCAGTCCTGGTGGTTTTTCGGCGGTGGCTGAGCCAGCCGGCCCGGTAGATCCTGAAGCAGCTAAACGAGCCGCTGAAGAATACGCCCAAAAATGCCTACTGCCACAGCTAGAAGTACTCATGACAATGGGGTTGACCCCGGGGCCTCCCCAAGAATGCACAGCCCAAGTCAACACTGGTGCGCCTTTGGCTGCCGGTCCTACCACGGTCAGTAACGAGCAAGTAGCCCGACTTATCCCACACGGCTCCGGTATCAATCGCTACCCGAGCGGGGAAATATTCGTTATTTTCAAACAACCCATGATGGTGTGGACCAGCCCAGATAAACAAACCTTCAACATAACTTTGTTGGGAACAGCAATCGAGGTTGAGGCTACACCGGTGTCTTTTAACTGGGACTGGGGAGACGGCCAAACCTTTGAGACCACTGACCCAGGCACACCCTACCCTAACTACACGGTCAGCCACCCATACGAAGTAACCGGCAACGGATACGTAATCAAACTACGTACTTCCTGGTCGGCCCGATGGCGCATAGCCGGCCAGGCCCAGTGGCACCAAGTCAACGGAACAGTCACCACCACCGAAACCTCGTCACCGTTCAACCTCTACTTCGCTGACTCCTACGGCACCACTCCATAGGGAATTCTGAGCTGTCGGTTCGTAAGAGCTTCTCAGAGCACTACTTCAAATTTTTCGGCAACGGCTTGTTGCAACTTTTATCAGATAAATCAATGCAGATTAATCATGAGGGAACACAATGAGGACACCACCAACTAAATGCAGTTTTCAGGCCGCATTGGCTTTAACTCTATTGGCATGTTCAGGCTTGACTGGGTGCGGTGACGGTCAAGAACAAAGCGCCTCAAGTGCTGACAGTAAGGCCGCCGCCGCCACGGCACACACTAAAGCAGCCACCGCCACACCCAAAGCCGGCGGCACACCTACTGTAACTGGCACGCCCAGCGCTACAGCTAGCCCAACACTCATCATGACCCCAGAGCTAGTGGAGGCCAAAAAGCAGGCATTAGCCACTCCTCCGCCACCCAAACCAGAGTTAATCACCGTAAACAGCGACGACGGAGCAATCGCTACCGCTAAGTACTGGGTGCAATTGGATTATTACATCTACACAACCGGAAAAACTTCCGAATACAAAGAACTGTGTCCAGGTACAAGCTACACGGCTACTACGCACGTTGAACACGCGAAAGAAAATCATGCTTTAGGCGGCTGGACTGACCCGGTCACAGTGAAATTCACTAAAGCTTTCCGCAGAGATGACTTTAAAGACACGGTAGTAATACAAGTTGAGTTTGAGCGTGAAGCTTTCACTCAGTATCACAGTGAAGGCAGGATTCAACACTACGAAAAGCAGTTACGCTGGGCCGGCATAAAACTTGAATACAACGAAACCCAATGGATCGTAATCGAGGCGGCTAACCGTGCAGATTAAAAGATTAATATATGTGCTAGTACCAATAATTGCCTTATCCCCCTCTGCGATGGCAAATACTGAAGGAGAGAGTGACGATAATGGCATTATTATCAGTAAGCGTGAGACTACGACTAGTCCTGGTGGTTTTTCGGCGGTGGCCGAGCCGGCCGGGCCCACTGGTACCAAGTCAACGGAACAGTCACCACCACCGAGCCATCAAGCCCGTTCAACCTCTACTTCGCTGACTCCTACGGCACTACTTCAAATTAGATGAATCAACGCAGATTAATCACGGGGAAACACAATGAGAACACCACCAACTAAACACCACCTTCAAGCAGCGTTAGCTTTAACCCTGCTGGCTTGTTCAGGCCTAGCTGGGTGCAGCGAGAGTCAAGAACAAAGCGCCTCAAGTGCTGACAGTAAGGCCGCCGTCGCCACGGCACACACCAAGACACCAAACACCACAGCCAAGGCTAGCGGTAAAGCCAAAGGCACCGGTGCACCTACCGAAACCAGCGCACCCACAGCGACCGCCAGCCCGACCGCGACCTTGTCGCCAGAACTTGAGGCTGCGAAAAAGCGAGCCTTAGCCACTCCCCCGCCACCCAAGCCTGAACTGATCACAGTCAACAGTGACGACGGGGCTATCGCTACCGCCAAATACTGGGTGCAACTGCACTACTACATCTACACCACTGGAAAGGTAGATGAATACAAAGCGCTCTGCCCAGGAAACGGCGACACAGCCACCAAGCCAGTAAAACACGCAACTGAAAATTATACTAATGGTGTCTGGAACGATCCAGTCACAATTACGTTCACCAAAGCTTTCCGTAGATCAGATTTCAAAGATAACGTAGTGGTGCAAGTTAATTTTGAACGCGAAAGCGTTAATCAGTATGACAGTAATGGCAAGGTTACATATCGCGAGAAAGAATCTCGTTGGGCGGGCGTAAAGCTCGAATATAACGGGACACAATGGATCGTAATTGAGGCGGTAAATCGTGAAAGCTAACCAACTGGTACATTTATTAGTTCCAGCGATTATTCTATCGCTTCCCGCTAACACAAATAATTGGGGAGAGATTGATGATGGTGCGAGCTCTTTCGTTATTGGTGAGAGTAAAGAAAGTTCAACTACTCCTGGTGGTTTTTCGGCGGTGGCTGAGCCAGCCGGTCCGGTAGACCCTGAAGCAGCTAAACGAGCAGCTGAAAAGTACCGCTTCCACTGCGTCGCAATACCGACATTAGCCGCCATCTTTGATAAAACCGAGATAGTCACCCCTGAAGAATGCACTGCCCAGGCCAACACTGGTGCGCCTTTGGCTGCTGGGCCTACCACGGTCAGTAACGAACAAGTCGCCAGGCTCATCCCACACGGATCGGGTATAAACCGCTACCCCAGCGGGGAGATTTTCGTTATTTTCAAGCAACCAATGATGGTGTGGACCAGCCCAGATAAACAAACCTTCAACATAACTTTGTTGGGAACAGCAATCGAGGTTGAGGCTACACCGGTGTCTTTTAACTGGGACTGGGGAGACGGCCAAACCTTTGAGACCACTGACCCAGGCACACCCTACCCTAACTACACGGTCAGCCACCCATACGAAGTAACCGGCAACGGATACGTAATCAAACTACGTACTTCCTGGTCGGCCCGATGGCGCATAGCCGGCCAGGCCCAGTGGCACCAAGTCAACGGAACAGTCACCACCACCGAAA
>ERZ772979.2049-NODE-2049-length-10610-cov-3.316532_pt1 | contig 10610 bp, 7 predicted proteins | sample MGYA00511130_ERZ772979 | MGnify/ENA primary metagenome ERZ772979 (study PRJEB29015, sample SAMEA2738103) | human oral metagenome | biome: human oral; feature: human-associated habitat; material: saliva | place: China | collected 2186 ... | reverse complement strand
GTAGGGGGTTAGTATGTGCACCACTTACTGAAAAGCGTTGTGCAGAACTTGATTTGCCAATGATGGTACAAAATAATACAGTACTGCACGAAACGCAGTTTACTGTATCGGTAGACCTCAAAGGTAATGGTTGTACTACAGGTATTTCAGCTTTTGACCGTGCTAAGACTATACAAGCCTTAGTAAACCCTGATACTAAGCCTTTTGATTTGGGTAGACCAGGGCATATATTCCCGCTTCGAGCTAAAGAAGGAGGTGTATTGCGCCGCACAGGACACACAGAAGCTGCTATAGACCTTACTCGCATTGCGGGACTTTATCCTGCCGGTATTTTGGTAGAAATTCTAAATGAAGATGGAACAATGGCACGCCTACCACAGTTGGTAGAAGTAGCTAAAAAATTTGACCTTAAAATCATCTCTATAGAAGACCTTATTGCCTACCGTATGCGCAAAGATACTTTGGTGATTAAGAAAGAGGATTTTGCACTACAAACTCCGTATGGTGAGTTTCGCTTGCGTGCTTATGAGCAAACTACCAATAAGCAGATACATTTAGCCTTTACTAAAGGTTCTTGGAAGGCAGATGAGCCAGTGCTTACCCGTGTGCATTCGTCATTTATCAGTAATGATATTTTAGAGGTATTAGCAGGTGATAAAGACAATCCGTTAGAGCGTATCTTTAAGAAAATCAACGAAGAAGGCAAAGGGGCTGTAATTGTAATCAACAAAGAAGGGTACTCTCAGAACCTGTTGCAGCGTATTACTGAGATGAAAGAGCACCAAAATGGACACCCACTGCCACAACTAAACAAAGATACTAAAGATATAGGTATGGGGGCGCAAATACTCAACGATTTGTCTATTAGAAAGTTACGTTTACTTACTAACTCTAAGAATGCTGCCAGCTACGTAGGTATGTCGGGCTACGGATTAGAAATTACAGAGGAAATACCTTATTAATATATGAAGAAAATACTATTTGTAGGGGCATTGCTGTGCTGTATCTTCACTAAGGCTCAAGAACTTAATGCCTTAGTGACAGTCAATACACAACAGGTAAACCAAAGCAATCGTTCGGTATTCAAGACTTTAGAAAAATCATTGCAAGAGTTTATCAACCAAACTCGCTGGACAGACCTAAAAGTGCGTGAAAACGAACGTATACACTGTAGTTTTACCTTAGTAATCAATAAGTTAGAAAATTCACATTACGAGGCGAGTCTGTTGGTGCAGTCGTCACGCCCTGTGTATAACACAGCTTATTATACACCAGTATTCAACCTACAAGACAAAGAGGTAGCTTTTGATTATCAAGAGTTTGCGCCTCTGACTTTCAACGAGAATACTTTTGAATCGAATCTTACTTCAGTAGTAGCTTATTATGTCTACCTGATATTAGGGTTTGATACAGATACTTTTTCGGAGAAAACAGGTCATCCGTATTTTCTGAAAGCTAAACAAATAGCCACTGCTGCACAGAATAGTGCTTATGCAGGCTGGGCTGATAATGGTAAGAATAATCGTTATTTGCTGATAAATGAACTTATATCAGAGAACTACGACTTATACCACAAGGCTTATTATCAATATCACCGCTTAGGTTTAGATGTGATGAGCTCACAAGAAAAAGAAGGCAAAGAGGCTATACAAAACGCTATATTGCTTTTGGAGAAAATACCCAGTTTAAGGCTTAATTCTTACGCTATGGTAGCCTTTTTTAGTGCTAAAGCTGATGAAATAGCTGCTATTTTTTCAGGAGGAGCTATTTTTGATACTAAACAGCTGAAAGAAGCCTTGGTGAAGCTATCGCCAGCGCAAATGACCAAGTGGAATGAAATAAAATAAAGACTATGCTCACAGCACTATCTATAAAAAACTACGCGCTTATTGACGACCTAAAAGTTGATTTTCCTGAGGGGTTTATCATTATCACAGGTGAAACGGGTTCGGGTAAGTCCATTATGCTTGACGCTCTTTCTCTGATATTAGGCAAACGCGCTGATATGTCGGCTTTGCGCAATAAGGAAGAAAAATGTATTATAGAAGCCGAATTTTCATTGCAAAACTATGAATTTCAGCCTTTATTTCAGGAGTTGGACATTGATTACGACCCACAGACAATTATAAGACGCGAAATATTGCCTTCAGGTAAGTCGCGCGCTTTTGTAAATGATGTGCCAGCTACCTTAGAGGTGCTCTCTCGTTTGGGACAAGTATTGGTAGATATTCATTCTCAGCATCAAACGCTTGCTCTTAGTGATACCTTCTTTCAGTTTGCTATTATCGATGCAATGGCAAATGATAAGTCATTGCTAACAGAGTACGTACAACTACACCAGTTACTCAAAAAAGAACAGAAAAAGTTAGAAGAACTTATAGAGTTTCAGAAGAACGCTAAAAAAGAGTACGATTATAATCTACATCAGCTTAAAGAGCTCAAATCGGTCACTTTAGAAGAGGGTATTTTAGAAGAATTAGAAGAAAGCTATGAGGAAGCCTCTAATATAGAGGATATAAAAGAGAATGTATCGGAGAGTCTTTACCTACTCAATGATGAAAATATAGGTATTCTCAATAATTTGCGCGAACTTAAGCGCTCTTTCTCATCGCTTACTGAGTATAAACAGCTTTACCGCGATTTATATGAACGTATAGAGTCTGCTTTCTTAGAATTAGAAGATTTGGCTTCAGAAATCAGTGATATAGATGAGAGCATAGAGGCTGACCCTGATAACTTAGAGCAAATCTCTAAGCAGCTAAATAAGATTTACTCGTTGCAAAAGAAGCACAGTGTAGCAACGGTAGAAGAGCTAATGGCTATTCAGCAAGAATTAGAAGAAGCAGTATCAAAAACAGAAAGTGTAGATATTGACCTCAATAAACAAAAGAAGATAGTAGAGGAACAGCATACAGCAACCCTCAAGAAGGCAAACCAGCTACACAAAGCGCGTGAAAAGGTAATCCCTGTCCTCGACAAAAAGCTTACTAGCTTTATGCACGAGCTCGGTATGCCTAATGGGCGTTTTTCGATTACCCTTACTGCTACTGATACTTTCTTTGCTAATGGCAATGATGAGCTCTCATTTTTGTTTTCTGCCAATAAAGGTGGTGATTTTGGACAGTTAAAAAAAGTAGCCTCTGGAGGAGAGCTCTCTCGTATAATGCTGGCAGTCAAGGCTATTATGGCAGAACACACTGCTCTCCCTACTATTATGTTTGATGAGATTGATACAGGGGTTTCTGGTGAAATCTCTCAGAAGATGGGTGATATTATGAAGCAAATGAGCCAAAACCGACAAGTATTTGCTATCACACATTTGCCGCAAATAGCAGCTAAAGGGGCTTACCATTTTAAGGTCTTTAAAGAAGATAGCAAAGGAAAGACCACTACTCATTTGAAACTTCTTACAGAAGAAGAACGCATCATCGAACTTTCAGAAATGCTCGAAGGTAAAAATAGTGGTGCTTCAGCTCGCAATCACGCTATAGAACTATTAAGAAAAGGATAGAAAATTTGATAATTTGTCAATTAATAAATAAAAAAGAGTCTATTAGTTTAAAATCTAATAGACTCTTTTTTATTAACTCATTGGCTAATTTACAAATTAGCTAATTGACTATAGTTAGCTTGGCAAATCGCAGTAGAATATTTTTTAAACCTCCTATCTCAAAGTTTATTTGTGCTTTTTTATCGTTGCCACTGCCTTCTAAGCCAACCACTTTACCTTTGCCAAAACGCTCGTGATATACATTGGTGCCTATATCTAAACCATTATAAACATCTTTGCTAGCTAAATTCTGCATAGCATTGATGGGTTTTAATTTGCGTAGCTTCTGCTGTTCTTCACCTGTAGGAGCGTTTTTAGCAGGAGGCGTACCACTAATAGGTTTCTGCAAGCGTAGCTTACTCTTATCTACTTCTCCAAATATATCTCTATTCACCAAAGGCTTATAACGATAGTTAGGATTAGATAGAGTAGGAGTGAGGTAACTCAAGTATTTTTCTTCTATCTCTTCTATAAACCTACTAGGTTCAGAGGGCGAAAGCTGTCCCCAGCGATAACGGTTCTCGGCATAAGTGAGGTAGGCCTGCTTCTCTGCGCGCGTAAGTGCAACGTAAAATAAGCGACGCTCTTCCTCTAACTCCTCACGCGATTGTATACTCTTAGCCAAGGGGAAAAGGTCTTCCTCCATTCCCACCACATATACGTATGGGAACTCTAATCCTTTAGCCAAGTGTATGGTCATCAGGGCTACACGGTCTTCATCGCCTATTTCTTTATCAGAATCAGTAGCTAATGATACATCTTCTAAATACTCTGTTAGGCTGCCTGTGCTATCAGCTATATCCTCTTGTCCAGCTACAAAATCCTTAATACCATTTAACATTTCCTCAATGTTTTCCATCTTAGCAATTCCTTCTGGAGTACCATCTTTCTTAAACTCTTGTAGCAATCCTGTTTTCTTAGCCACTTGTTCTGCTACTTCAAAGGCATTAGCCTCTTTGTTAAGCGCCTGAAAGTTAAGTATCATCACCACAAAGTCAGTTAGCTTCTGTCGAGTAGTACTATTAATGTGCAAATCAGGCAGTTTATTAATGTTGTACATCACCTCAAACAGCGATTTTTTATAATGATTAGCCGCTAAAGTGAGCTTTTCCATTGTAGTTTCACCTATACCACGTGCTGGGAAGTTAATAATACGTACTAAAGCCTCTTCGTCATTGGGGTTAATGATAAGCCGGAGGTAAGCCAATACATCTTTTATCTCTTTTCGTTGATAAAACGAAAGCCCGCCATAAATACGATACGGAATATCCCGCTTTCTCAGTGCATCTTCTATAGCACGCGATTGCGAGTTGGTACGGTAGAGCACTGCAAAACTACCGTTAGGCAACTGATGCTGCATCTTATTCTCAAAGATAGACCCCGCCACAAATCGTCCCTCATCAGCATCGGTAGCACTGCGATGCACCTTTATAGGTTCGCCTAACTCATTTTCAGTAAATACCACCTTATCTAAACGTATTTTATTATGCTCTATCACACTGTTGGCAGCCTCTACGATATTCTTGGTCGAGCGGTAATTTTGCTCCAATTTGTACTCCTTAGCTTCAGGATAGTCGCTTTTGAAGTTCAGAATATTGTTGATATTCGCCCCGCGGAAAGCATAAATACTCTGTGCGTCGTCGCCTACCACGCATATATTGTGAAAACGGTCAGCTAAAGCCTTGACAATCAGATATTGAGAGTGGTTAGTATCTTGATACTCATCTACCAATATGTACTGAAATCTATTTTGGTATTTAGCTAATACTTCAGGGAAAACATTTAGTAACTCATTGGTTCTCAGGAGTAAATCATCAAAATCCATTGCCCCTGCTTTGAAGCACCTATCTACATACTCCTGATAAATATCCCCAAAGCGCGGTTGTCGCCTGGCTGCATCTGCCTCAATCAGTTCCGGACTATTAAAATAAGCCCGTACAGTGATAAGATTATTCTTTAAAGACGATATTCGCTGCTGTATTTGCTTATATTTGTATACATCTTTGTCTAATTCCTTCTCTTTTATAATACCATTGATAAGACGTTGCGAATCTTGCGTATCATAAATGGTAAAATTCTGCGGAAACCCCAACTTATCAGCTTCAAATCGCAATATTCGGGCGAAAACGGAGTGAAAAGTACCCATCCATAGGTTCTTAGCCTCGTTATTGCCCACTATATCGGCAATTCGCTTCTTCATTTCGTTGGCAGCCTTATTGGTAAAAGTAAGAGCAAGTATGTTGAAAGCGTCTACCCCTTGGCGCATAAGATTGGCTATGCGATAGGTCAGTACACGCGTTTTGCCTGATCCTGCACCTGCTATTACAATGATAGGTCCTTCTTTTTGAAGCACTGCCGCACGCTGAGGAGCATTGAGTCGTTCTAATTCCTTTGAAAATAAGTCCATAAGTAGTGTGTTCTAAAAGGCTGCAAAGATAGCAAAACAATTCTCAATTCGCAATGTTTAATTATCAAAAACCTCAAAGTGATTATCCTCGTAAAAGAAAATAATCCGTTTAATCTTCTTGCGCGTATCTGTCAGCACAGAAAGTTTTTCTTCTATTATAGGAGGTGTAGCAGGCTCTTGTACAGCTTTCTCGTGCGCTGGGGTAGCTACAGTAGGCGAGGGGATAGGAGTCATCTCTATTTCGGGTATATCACTAAATAGGTCTGGTTGCTTTCGAGGAGAAATGCTATGCGTCTCTTCCTTGCGCGGAAAACTTCCTTTGCCCTGTGTAATCCAATACATATCTACCTCAGGGAATTTCTCGATGAGCTTTAGAATAAAATCTAAGCTGGGCTTATTGCGCTCTGATAGCAAATGCGAAATGCCTGAACGCTGAATTTCTAAGCTATCAGCAAAGGCAGCTGCATTAAGTCCGTAATAATCCATTACTTGTTGTAACCTTTGTGCAAAATCTGTTGTGTTTAACATTGTAATTATCGTTTAAAAAGTTAAGAATGCACAAATGTAAATCAAAAAAATGAGATATACAACTATAAACACAACTATTTTTTAAAGGTATAAAGTATTAATTTATAAAATATTTGTAACTAACTGATATAAATGAAAATACATTTTAATTATAAAAATAATCTATTGTATTACAACCTAATAAAATTCAGTAGTTACGCCGTTAATCTGTAGTTAATAATACCATCAGGATTTAAAATCTCCAGCAGGATAAATAATTATAGATTACAATTGTAAAATATCATAAATTACAATATTTTACTTTTGTAACTTATATGTAATACAAAAATAATCAGTATATTTGCCTCATTTAATAGCTTATAAAATTTCAATAACTATGGTAACAGAACTTCACGGGCGCTATATTAACTATCAGATGATAGCTCCTCTGCTTGCAGCATATCCCTTTCAGGAGGTTATTCCTCTTGGAAAATCAGTAAAAGGTACTGTATATGGAAGCAATGAAAATCCCTTTTATTCCCACATACGAAGTATTAAAAGAAAATCTTTATAGAATAGGAAAAGGGACTAAAAAAGTGCTTATATGGTCGCAAATGCACGGCAATGAATCTACTACTACTAAAGCTCTTTTTGATGTCTTCGAGCAGCTAAAAACAGCTGATTTTACCAAGAATCTAAGTATTTACGTTATCCCGATGCTCAATCCTGACGGCGCTGAAGTGTTTACACGTGTAAATTACAATCAAATCGACCTAAATCGAGATGCTTACGAGCTTACTCAGCCTGAAAGTAAATGCTTGCGTAAGGCTTATGATTTAGTACAACCTGATTTCTGCTTCAATCTTCACGACCAGCGCACCATTTTTAGTGTAGCACAAACCTCCAATCCAGCTACAGTCTCTTTTTTAGCTCCTGCTTACAACGAAGAACGCAGTATAAATCCAGTGCGCGAGACGGCTATGAAGCTAATTGTATTGATGTATCAATCCCTTGATATACCTAACCAAATAGCCCGTTTTGACGATGCTTTTAATATCAATTGCACAGGCGATAGGTATACAGCCCTCGGCACTCCTACTATACTATTTGAAGCAGGGCACTTCCCTAATGATTACAACCGTGAACAGACTAGAAAATATATTGCTCAAGCAATCTTCGTAGGTCTAAAAGGTATTGCTAATAATGAATTTACAAATGTAAATTATAAAGATTACTTTTGTATACAAGAAAATGATAAGTGCTTTGTAGATATTTTGCTGCGCGATAATACACATACGGCAGAGGTAGCCATTATGTATAAAGAAGTACTAAAAGACAACTGTATTTACTTTGAGCCTTATATAGCTGAAATAGGAGATTTGTCGCATAAATACGGACATAAAGAAGATTTTTTAATGAATTTCGTAAAACCTCCTTTTGATAAAAATAGCATTGAAAAGCAGTTAGATTTGCATAATCCTTACTTCAAAGTAGCAGAATAATGTGATTTTTTTTAAAAATTATCTTATTTTATTTGGAATATTAAAAAAATAACTGTTACTTTGCGCATTATAAAATCATCAATCTTTAATAACTATGGCAAGATACAAATTAGACGAGGTAGATCATCAAATATTGGATTTGATGATAGACAACACCCGCACTCCTTTTACCGATATAGCTAAGCAATTAAATATTTCGGCTGGTACAGTGCACGTGCGTGTGCGTAAAATGGAAGAAATAGGCATCATTACGGGTTCTACTCTTACAGTCGACTATGACCGATTGGGGTATACTTTTATCGCTTATGTAGGTATATTCTTAGAGCGTAACCATCAGGCGCAGTTCGTTTTAGAGCGATTAGAAGAAATACCTTTTGTAACGGTAGCACATATTACTTCTGGTAAGTACAATATTTTCTGCAAGATTAGAGCAAAAGACACCAAGCACGCCAAAGAGGTGATTTATATGATTGATGATATACAAGGCGTAGCCCGTTCAGAAACAATGATTTCTATGGAAGAGGCTATAAACGACAAACGCCGCTTGCTACATAAAGCGTTCCGCGAATTGTAAGTTTTTTTGAATCATATTTAAACACTTTGCCAAAGGTCGTAATTTATGACTTTTGGCAAAGTCTTTTTTTGTTACAAACATTTTGTCTCCCCTTACTTACCCTTTACATTCGATATAAGATGGATATAGGATGGATACAGAAAGAGCGAAGGATAAGCATCTTTTTCTTGTTTAATAAAAAATAAATTACTACCTTTGTTGCTTTAAAAAGTGAATACTATGAATGAAAAGATTAACAAGCTTATTGAGTATTATATCACCTTACGCAGAGAAGACCCTAAGAATGAAAATGAGGTCTATAAATGGTATGCTATTGATCATTTTCAGCAACACTGGGATATAAATGCTGTTGATTTCTATGAAATGTTTAAAGAATCTTTTAGGAAAAGAGGAAATTTAGTCTATCAAAATTCTTTTAGCTTCTTAGATGCTTTAGGTAAGTATTTCCCTGAACAGCTAAGAAATTTATTTATTATAGTCTACAGTTCTGATGATTTCTATATTAAATTAGATAAAGCTAAGAATTTTGCCGAAAATAGCATAGAAAAATTAAGGGAAAAGCTCAACAAAACAAATTTTAATCATCAATTTGATGAGCGTACCCTCTCTTTTTTGTTAACAATGCAAAATCCAAGCGAAAATACTTTCTATAAAAGTACTCTCTATAACCAGCTTTGTGATTATTTAGATATTATCCCACAGAAAGAAAGGAAATACAAGCACCATATAGAATTACTGTTCCAAATGGTTCCTTTTCTCAATAATCCTCAATTAAATTTGCTAAAAGAGCATTTTGTTCCAAAAGGAGTAGATTTTCCTTTGCTGTTAGCTCAAGATATAGTTTATCAAAATATGAATAACGAAAATGAAGATACTAAACGTTATTGGTTGTATAGTCCTGGTGAACAAGCTGTTAAGTGGGAGGAGTTTTATAATGAAGGTATTATGGCTATTGGCTGGGACGAATTGGGAGATTTGGAAAATTACACGGATAGAAAATCTATTCTTGAAGCCCTAATAAACAATTATGGAGGAGGAGAAGACCAACGTAATAACGTTTCTGCTATTGATGATTTTTGCAACGGAGAAAATAAAATAAATAAAGGCGATATTGTCATTGCTAAAAAAGGAACAAAAACTTTATTAGGTTATGGCAAAGTAATCTCTGATTATTATTTTGATGAAGAAAGAGCTACATATAAACATTATCGTAAGGTTAAATGGCTAAAAAAAGGAGTATGGGATGCTAATAATAACCTACCTACTAAAACACTTACTGATGTAACTACTTATAACTCTGATATCGAAGGAATTAAATATGCTCAATACTTACTAAATATTATGAACGGAAATACACAAGCTCAAGAGGACAACCTCGTTATTAAACTTTTAAAATACAAACCTCAAATCATTCTACAAGGTCCCCCTGGTACTGGTAAAACCCGTGAGGCTAAACGTATTGCCAAAGCTTTATTAGGTTTAGGTGAAAATGATAGTTTAGAGGGTAATGAGCAATTCAAACTCATTCAGTTTCACCCCAGCTATTCTTACGAAGATTTTGTGAGAGGAATTATAGCTGAAACTGTAGATGAAAAGATTAAATACTCTGTTAAAGATAAAATATTAGGATCTTTTGCTCAAGAAGCTTTAAAAGATAAAGATAAAACCTACGTTCTTGTCATAGATGAAATTAACCGTGCAAACCTATCAGCTGTACTCGGCGAACTTATCTATGCCTTAGAATACCGTGGCGAAGCAGTACAAAGTATGTACGCTATTGACAGAGAAAACAACCTTATTTTGCCCCCTAATCTCTATATTATCGGTACAATGAACACTGCCGACCGCTCTGTTGGGCATATAGATTATGCCATTCGCCGCCGCTTTGCTTTTGTAAATGTCTTACCTAAGGAATTAGAGAAAGATTTTCATAAAGAGTTATTTAGAGCAGTAGGTGAACTCTTTATTAGTAACTATGATGAATATATTAGTAACCCAGATATTGAATTAAAACGAGCCCTAACCTTATCGAATGAATTTAAATCTGAAGATGTGTGGCTTGGACATTCG
>ERZ772979.2042-NODE-2042-length-10631-cov-2.811649_pt1 | contig 10631 bp, 9 predicted proteins | sample MGYA00511130_ERZ772979 | MGnify/ENA primary metagenome ERZ772979 (study PRJEB29015, sample SAMEA2738103) | human oral metagenome | biome: human oral; feature: human-associated habitat; material: saliva | place: China | collected 2186 ... | reverse complement strand
TACCACACCGCGTCGTGAAAACGATGAAGTACAGATTTTATCTGGGGTATTTGAAGGTAAAACAACCGGTACCAGCATTGGAATGATCATTAAAAATGGTGATCAACGTTCACAAGATTATGGCGATATCAAAGATCGTTTCCGTCCTGGGCATGCAGATTTTACCTATCAACAAAAATACGGTATTCGTGATTATCGCGGTGGTGGTCGTTCTTCTGCACGAGAAACCGCCATGCGTGTTGCTGCAGGTGCGATTGCGAAGAAATATCTACGTGAGCAGTTTGGCATTGAAGTGCGTGGTTTTTTAAGCCAAATCGGCGAAGTAAAGATTGCACCACAGACTGTCGGCAAAATTGATTGGGATAAAGTGAATAGCAATCCATTTTTCTGTCCAGATGAAAGTGCGGTCGAAAAATTTGATGAATTAATCCGTGAATTGAAAAAAGAAGGGGATTCGATTGGTGCCAAACTAACCGTGATTGCAGAGAATGTCCCTGTTGGTTTAGGTGAGCCCGTTTTTGATAGACTTGATGCAGATTTAGCCCATGCTTTAATGGGGATTAATGCCGTTAAAGGTGTAGAAATTGGCGATGGTTTTGCCGTGGTTGAACAGCGTGGAAGTGAACATCGTGATGAAATGACACCAAATGGTTTTGAAAGCAACCATGCTGGCGGTATTTTAGGGGGCATTAGCTCAGGTCAGCTAATTATTGCGACCATTGCACTAAAACCGACGTCTAGTATCACTATTCCAGGTCGTTCCATTAATTTAGCGGGCGATCCTGTTGAAGTGGTAACAAAAGGCCGTCATGATCCTTGTGTCGGTATCCGAGCAGTCCCTATTGCAGAGGCAATGGTCGCGATTATGTTACTCGACCATTTATTGCGTTTTAAGGCGCAATGCAGATAACTCTTTTAAATTAAGCTTATTTTTTCTTTTATTGAAGATAAGGTCATTCGTTTTAGGAAATCTTATGAATAAATCTTTAGCAAAATTATTTTCAAGTGCGGTTGTTTTAGGGAGTGTTTTTTTCTCGCTACAAACAACGGCCTCGCCACAAGACTGGCAACGAATTAAACGTCCAATTCCAGCAACAGACGGTAAAGCGAATCCAATTGGTAGCTATTCGAATGGTTGTATTATTGGTGCTGAACCTTTGCCTTATAAAGGTGAGGGGTATCAAGTTATTCGTATGAATAAAAACCGCTATTATGGTCATCCGGATATGATTGCCTACTTACAGCGCCTTGGGCAAAAAGCGAAGTCAGCAGGCTTACCCACGATGTTAGTTGGGGATATTGCTATGCCTGGTGGCGGTCGCTTTTTAACAGGGCATGCAAGCCATCAAATGGGATTAGATGCGGATATTTGGTTGCGTATGGGCGCCATGACAGACAGCGAAGCGCTAAATTCTGATGGAAAAGGTTTGCTCGTGGTGAATCGTCAAACACAACGTGTTGATGAAAATGTGTGGAATAACAATCATGCAACGTTAATTAAATTGGCCGCGCAAGATCCCAAAGTCACCCGTATTTTTGTGAACCCAGCGATTAAATTAAAACTTTGTCAAACTGCAGGAGATGATCGTACCTGGTTACATAAAATTCGCCCATGGTTTGGACATGATTCGCATTTCCACGTGCGTATTGCTTGTCCGAAAGATGCCGCTTATTGTGAAGATCAAGCACCGGTACCAGCAGGTGATGGATGTGGTGATGAACTTTATTCTTGGTTTGAACCGGCAAAACCAGGTTCAGGCTCTTCTAAACCAAAAGTGACACCGCCAGAACCGTTCTTGTGCCAACAAGTGTTGAGTTCGCCAAATAGTAGTGAATGGTTAGAGTAGGAGTTAAATCATGGAGTTGGGGATTGATATATTAGCCATGCTTTTTGCAGGTGCCTTTATTGCCGCATTTATTGATGCGATAGCGGGTGGCGGAGGCTTAATTACAATCCCTGCCTTATTAATGACAGGTATGCCACCAGCAATGGCGTTAGGCACGAATAAATTACAAGCATTCGGCGGTGCGTTGTCGGCAAGTATTTACTTTCTGCGTAAAAGAGCGGTCAATTTATCGGAGTTTTCTTTCATCTTACTGGTGATTTTTATCGGCTCGGTGATTGGTACGTTACTCATACAAAATTTAGATGCATCATTAATTAAAAAAGGGCTTCCATTTCTCATTTTAGCGATCGGTTTATACTTTTTATTTACGCCTAAATTGGGTGAAAGTGATCGTAAACAACGAATTTCTTACGCTGTTTTTGCGTTATGTTTTGGTTCACTTTTAGGTTTTTATGACGGCTTTTTCGGGCCAGGGACGGGGTCATTAATGAATCTAGCTTGTGTGACGTTACTTGGATTTAACCTCACTAAAGCGACTGCGCATGCCAAAGTGATGAATTTAACCTCAAATTTAGCCTCATTAATTTTTTTCCTAATTGGTGGTCATGTGATTTGGACTGTCGGTTTAGTGATGATGGCAGGAAGCCTGATAGGCGCAAATTTGGGTGCCAAAATGGTGATGGCAAAAGGCAAACAATTGATCAGACCGATGGTGGTGATTATGTCGTTTATCATGACGATAAAAATGGCGTATGATCAAGGTTGGTTTCATTTTTAACAATTGATTATGACAGATTCTCAAAAAAAATTACGTATTACGGCACGAACAGGCTATGAACCACATTTTTCATGGTCATATTTGCACCCGAAAAATTGGGGTATTTGGCTTGGTATTTTTGTGCTTTTGTTACTCGCTTTTGTGCCATTTCGTTTACGAGATAAAATGGCTGAGAAACTGGCGCGTGCACTGACGAAAAAAATTGGTAAGCCACGCATTCGTGCTGAGATTAATTTGAAACTCTGTTTTCCAGATTGGACGGATGAGCAACGTAACAAAGTGATTGAAGAGATGTTTGTCACCGTCGCGCAAGTAATGCTTGGTATTGGCGAAATTGCCATTCGTTCTAAAAAACATTTACAAAAACGTAGCGAATTCATTGGCATTGAGCATATCAAGCAAGCCAAAGCAGAAGGGCATAACATCATTTTGATGGTGCCACATGGTTGGGCGATTGATGCCTCTGGCATTATTTTGCACACACAGGGCATGCCGATGACGTCAATGTATAACCCGCACCGAAATCCGTTGGTGGACTGGTTGTGGACTTTAGCGCGTCAGCGTTTTGGCGGGAAAATGCATGCTCGCCAAAATGGTATTAAGCCGTTTTTAGCACACATCAAACAAGGTCAAATGGGGTATTATCTTCCTGATGAAGATTTTGGTGCTGAGCAAAGTGTCTTTGTGGATTTTTTTGCTACTTATAAAGCCACACTTCCTGGGTTAAATAAAATGGCGAAATTAGCAAAAGCGGTGGTTATTCCAATGTTCCCACGCTATAACGCTAAGAGTGGCAAGTATGAAATAGAAATTCGCCCACCGATGCAATTAAACGACGATCCTGAGCAATCAGCCCGAGCGATGAACGAAGAAATTGAGTATTTCGTCACGCCAACACCCGAACAATATGTCTGGATTTTACAGCTTCTTCGTACTCGAAAAGACGGGGAAGATATTTACCCAGATTAATTCATTTTATTTACAAAAGTGCGGTCAAAATTCACCGCACTTTTCTATTTTTCTATGCTAGAATGCGAGCCTAAAAACAGGATTTTTTCTTACTCTTTTTTGAGCAATTATTTATGAACAAACAACTTGAATTAATCAAATCTTCTATCAAATCTATCCCAAATCATCCAAAAGAAGGCATTATTTTCCGTGATATCACGAGCTTGCTTGAAGTGCCTGCAGCTTTCAAAGCCACAATCGATTTGATCGTTGAAAAGTATAAAGATCAAGGTCTCACAAAAGTCATTGGTACTGAGTCTCGTGGATTTATTTTTGGTGCGCCAGTTGCATTAGCATTAGGCTTGCCATTTATCCCCGTTCGTAAACCGGGCAAATTACCGCGTGAAGTGATTGCACAGTCTTATCAATTAGAATACGGTCAAGACACTCTTGAATTGCATACAGATGCGATTTCACAAGGTGATAACGTGTTAATCATTGATGATTTGTTAGCAACGGGTGGAACAGTTGAAGCTACCGTGAAATTAGTTCAACGTTTAGGTGGTGAAGTGAAACATGCTGCCTTTGTGATTAATTTGCCAGAATTAGGGGGCGAAAAACGCTTACGTGATTTAGGCATTGATTGCTACACCTTAGTGAATTTTGAAGGCCATTAATTTTTAAAGGGATGCGATGAGCTACCAAGTTTTAGCCAGAAAATGGCGACCAAAAAACTTTTCTGAAGTAGTGGGGCAAAGCCATGTGCTCACTGCTTTGGAAAACGGCTTAAAAGAAAACCGTTTACATCATGCTTATTTATTTTCCGGCACCCGTGGCGTGGGTAAAACTTCCATTGCTCGTTTATTTGCAAAAGGCTTGAATTGTGTAAACGGTATTACTGCCGATCCTTGTGGTGAATGTGAAAACTGCAAAGCGATCGAAGCGGGCAACTTTATTGATTTAATTGAAATCGATGCGGCTTCTCGTACCAAAGTAGAAGATACCCGTGAGCTATTAGACAATGTGCAATATAAGCCGGTAGTAGGGCGTTATAAAGTCTATCTGATCGATGAAGTCCATATGCTTTCCCGCCATTCTTTCAATGCGTTGTTAAAAACCTTGGAAGAACCACCTGAATATGTGAAATTCCTACTCGCGACAACAGATCCTCAAAAATTACCGATTACGATTTTATCCCGTTGTATGCAATTTCATCTCAAAGCATTAGATGAACCGCAAATTTCAGCGCATCTTAATCGTGTGCTTACTGCCGAAAATATTCCTTTTGATGCACCAGCATTAGATAAATTAGCCAAAGCGGCACAGGGTAGTATTCGTGACAGTTTAAGTTTAACGGATCAAGCGATTGCCATGGGCAACGGTAAAGTGTCCACCGATGTGGTGAATACCATGCTTGGGCTGTTAGATGAAAACCAACCGATTGAGATCATTTACGCCTTACATCAAGGTAACGGTGAGCATTTAATGAAAACAATCCAAACGGTGGCAGAAAAAGCGGGCGATTGGGATGAATTATTGGCAGAAACAGCTGAGAAATTACATCAAATTGCATTAATGCAGTTACTCGCTAAAAGTACCATCGATGAAAACGATCACTTAGGTTTTCTGGCTAAACATATTTCACCAGAAGACGTACAATTTTTCTATCAAGTGATTGTATCGGGTCGAAAAGAATTGGCTTCAGCGCCAAATCGTCGAATTGGTGCAGAAATGACATTATTGAGGGCATTGGCATTCCACCCAAAGTTCCTTACGGCAGCACAAACGCCTAAACAAGGCGGGCTATCCCCTGAACAAAATACACAGAAAAGTGCGATTGAAAATCGGCCTGTTTCTGGTTATGTGGATATGCCGGTGCTGTCGCAAAACATCAAAGCAAATTATTCTGCACAAGCGCAAAAGCCGATGGCTCAATCAGCGGTTGTGCATTCTTCACCTTCTCAACCTGTTTCCACGCAAACCACATCTTCATTGAATTTAGCTAGCCTTGCTGCGCTAGAAGCATTGAATCAATTAACGAAAATTGAGCAATCAGAGCGCCAACATCATCATGATGAACAGCAAGCCGCCGTAGAAGAAACCTTGCATCATCTCCAAGCGTTAGATGAGCAAAAAAATTCACCAAAAATGACCGCACTTCCAGTGCGAGAGATGACACCACCAAAAGCGACGCAAACGAAAGCAGCGGTGCCAAACCCAATTACTCAACAAGCAGAAGCGTTAAAGCAAAGTGTTGAGACGGTTGAAAATACCATTGATGACAATGCTGAAATGGATGCGGAAGAGCAGGAAATTCTGGATGCAGAAACCTACCGTTGGGAGTGGAGTAATCCGGATTTAGCTAAAGTGGATAGCGGTGTGCGACCTTCTGATATTAAACAGGCGATTTTGAAAGATGTAACACCAGAATTGCGTGAGAAAATTATTCAAATTACGCAAAAACAAGATCCTTGGACGGATATTGTCGAACGCTCTGGCGTGATTGGCTTTTCAAAAGAATTGGCATTAAATTGCTTTATTAAGTCGCAAACAGAAGATGAGCTTCAACTCGGGCTTCATTCTGAGAAAGCCCATTTAAAACAAGATCGAAATATTAAAAATTTACTGGAGCATCTTGAACGTTTATATGAAAAGCCAGTCAAATTGTCGATTTTTGTTGAAGATTCCGATGTTTTAACCCCGATGGATTACCGCAAAAAAGTTTATCAAGACTTGCGTGAACAGGCGCGTACGGATTTACAGCAAGATAAAAAACTGCTTTTATTACAAAAAGAGTTTGATGCGAAGTTGGATGTCGAAAGCATTCGACCAGTTTAAAACTCATTTCTCTAAATTTTAACTTTATAAAGGAAAGAATATGGCGTTTAGCTCTCTTTTTACTCTCATTGATGACATTGCATCGATTCTTGATGATGTCGCCTTGATGACCAAAATAGCAGCCAAGAAAACCGTTGGTGTAGTAGGAGATGACTTAGCCTTAAATGCTAATCAGGTAACAGGGGCATCTTCCGATCGTGAATTACCCATTGTTTGGGCAGTCACCAAAGGATCGTTAGTCAATAAAGTCATTTTAATTCCAATTGCTTTACTGCTTTCTGCATTTTTACCTTGGCTGATCGTGCCACTTCTGATGATTGGTGGGGCATATTTATGTTTTGAAGGTGTAGAGAAAATTCTACATAAATTTATTGCTCATGAAGAGCACGAAGAAAAAACAACCTTTAATGAAGCCGCTAAAATTAAAGGGGCAATTCGTACCGATTTTATTCTTTCCGCTGAAATTATCATTATTGCATTGGGCGAATTAACCGAAGCGAGCTTGCTGACTCGCATCATCTCTCTTTCAATAGTGGGTATCGGAATTACTATTTTTGTTTATGGCTTTGTCGCATTGATTGTTAGAGCGGATGATTTCGGTTTATACCTTATCAAAAAAGGGGGCGTAGCGAAGTCAATCGGTAATGCAATTTTAGTGATTATGCCAAAATTTATGCGTTCACTTAGTTTTATCGGTACGCTTGCGATGTTCTTAGTCGGTGGCGGTATTTTTGTGCATAATGTGGATTTCATTCATCATTTGCTCGCTGATTATCAAGTAGCTGATGGCTTATTAGGTAATGTAGCGACGTTAGTCGTGGGTGTGATCGTAGGCGCGATTGCTTGTGCGATTGTATTACCCGCGATGAAATTATTTGGCAAACACTAAAAACGAGATAAAAAATAACCGCACTTTGATTGTTTCAAGGTGCGGTTTTTTTATGGGCGAAATAGATTATTTACGAGAAGTGTAATCGCCGACACAGACCCATTTATAACTGGTTAAGGCTTCTAATCCCATTGGGCCACGAGCATGAAGTTTTTGGGTACTTACCGCCACTTCTGCACCTAAACCAAATTGTCCGCCATCGGTGAATCGAGTACTTGCATTAACATACACGGCTGCCGCATCTACTTGATTGATAAATTGCGTGGCTAGTCGTTGATTTTCCGTCAAGATACTTTCTGAATGTTGTGTGCCATATTCACGAATGTGAGCAATTGCCGCATCCATATCTTCAACCACCACGACATTGAGATCGAGTGAGCCCCATTCTTGGCGTAGCGCTTGTTCAGTCACTTCTTGCACATCGACATTTGCAGCTTGAAGAATAGAAAGTGCGGTCGATTTTGCATGGAATTTTACTTTTTTCTCGGCTAAATATTTCGCGAGTTTTGGTAGGAAAGCATCAGCAATCGAGCGCTGAACTAAAAGTGTTTCCAGCGTATTACATGTGCTTGGACGCTGGCATTTTGCATTAGCAATTACCGTTAGGGCTTTTTCTTGGTCAGCACTTTCTTCCACAAAAAGATGACAAACGCCCACACCACCGACAATCACCGGAATGGTTGAATGTTGTTTACAAAGTTCATGTAAACCTGCGCCGCCACGAGGAATAATCATATCTACATAGCGATCCAATTTAAGCAGTTGCATCACAAGTTCACGATTCGGATCCGTAATAGCTTGGACTGCATGGCGTGGTAATCCTGCTTGTTCAAGGGCATTTTGTACCACTTCTACTAAAATTTGGTTGGAATGTTGTGTTTCCTTTCCACCACGTAAAATCACGGCATTACCGGTTTTTAAGCAAAGGCTTGCCACATCAATGGTGACATTTGGGCGCGCTTCATAAATGGTACCAATCACGCCAAGGGGAGTACGAACGCGTTCGATCTTTAATCCGCTATCTAAGGTTCCCCCATCAATGATTTTACCCACAGGATCGGCGAGCGAAATCACATGACGCACATCATTCGCAATGCCTTTTAGGCGATCTTCTGTTAATAAAAGACGATCAATTAATGCTTCGGATAAACCATTTTGTTTCGCAATTTCAATATCTTTTTGGTTTGCAGCAAGAATATGCTCCGCTTGTTGTTCTAATTGATCTGCAATAATGCTGAGCGCATGATTTTTTTCAGTGGTGTTTAACTGCGCTAAAATAAAGGCCGCATCTTTAGCCTGTTTGCCCATTTGTTCTAACATAATTATTCCTTTTAATTATTTTGTTTTCTTCGGTAATTTATCATTTGTTTCATCATCTTGCTCTTGGAAATCGAAAACAGGTAATCCCCAACCAAATCGAACTGCAAGTAAGCGCAATGCAAAACCACTGAATAACGTGAGTAAAATTGAAAGTGTGTGTTCAACTTGAATGTGTTGTAATGCCATATACATAGCGGCAGAGAAGAATGACACGCTGGCGTAAAGTTCCTTTTGGAACACAAGGGGAATGCGGTTACAAAGTAAATCACGTAATACACCGCCAAATGCCCCTGTCACGGTTGCAGCAATGGATGTAACAGTAAAGCCATAACCCATATCAATGGCAATCTGCGCACCGATGATGGAATACACGATTAATCCTAAGGCATCTAACACCAAGAAAATTGTGCGGAAGTAGCGCATGAAATGTTTGATGAAAGGTGCGATAAAAACGGTTAATACAGCTGCACCAGCCACCATAATGAAATATTCAGGATGTTTAACCCAGCCAACAGGGTAGTGACCTAGTAATACATCGCGTACTGTACCACCGCCAATCGCCGTTACACAGGCAATAATAATTACCCCGAAAATATCCATTTTTTCTCGTCCAGCGGCTAATGCGCCGGTAATTCCTTCGGCAGTTATTCCAATAATATAAAGTACGCTTAATAGCATTTTTTTGTGGTTCCTAAAGTGCGGTTATAATTTTGCTTATTTTAAAAGGGAATGAGTCAAAATGCACGAAAGCCATTAAAAAAAGCTGTAAATTTTGGCATAATGACGCCTTCTTTTTCTAATCGAGAATCTTATGTCAGAAGAACAATCCAAACCCTTAGCCGTATTTCTTGCTCTCTTGCCAATTGGGTTGCTATTAATTATTGAATTTTTTGCAGAGTCTTTGCAATCTGCTGAAAAACTGATTCCTCATTTAGCCTTTGGTGTACTGATTGCGCAGTTACTTTGTTTAGTTGCGTTTATTAAAGGCGAAATTTGTCCAGGACAACGCGGACGTTTAATCAAAGCAAATGTCTGTTTTGCACTTTATTGGTTAGTTTGGCTTGGAATGAGCTTAGCCTCCCCACATTATTATATGATGACTGATATTGTCAGTTTATGTGGATTATCTGCTGTATATGCAGTATGGAAACAACCTAAGGATGAAGTCGCTCGCCGTGGTTTTCTCTTAATGGCATCGTTGGTAAGTGGATTGGGTGTGATTGCGTATTTGATGATTTTCTTTGGCAATCCAACACCAAATTTCGTGCAATATAATCCATTGGCGCAAGCGGTGATGGGGGTATTATTGGCCAATTTATGTTTGTCTGTTTCTCGTAATCGTCTGCAAGGTTTCATTGCGTTACTGCCATTATTGATGATTTTACTGCTTGCACTGAATGCGTTGGCAGTACTGATCTTTATTATTTATCAAGGTGTAAGTGCGATCAGTTTTGATGGTGTTTTCGCATACGGTATTTATTTTGTTCTTCATCTAGTAATAGCAGGTGTATTGCTTTTGCACAGTGTTAATAAATGGAAACTCAGTTATAACAGCTTACTCATTTTATTCTTTATGGCGGCGAGTTTGGCTGTCTGGGCGATGTTTATTTAATGGATAAAATAAAATCTTATGCCGCCCCGATGTTAGTAGTGGGCTGCGTGCTATTTGGTTTAGGAAGCCTGATTGTTAAGTTTGTGCCAGTGGGTGGTTATGCCATTGCATTTTGGCGTTTACTTATTGCCTCTTTTATTTTCTGGTTCTTAATGAAATTAAAAAGACAGCGTTTCCCTAAAAGCCGTAAAGCGATGATGTATGCCGCATTAGCCGGGATCTTTTTAGCTTTTGATTTATCCTTTTGGCATGAAAGTGTATATGCGGTAGGGCCGGGGATTTCAACGTTGCTGAATAGCTTGCAGATTTTCTTTTTGGCCGCAATTGGCTATTTTTTCTTTGGTGAACGGCAAACGAAATTACAAATGTTAAGCCTTTTTTTAGCGGTTGCGGGTGTAG
>ERZ772979.2038-NODE-2038-length-10661-cov-14.231378_pt1 | contig 10661 bp, 7 predicted proteins | sample MGYA00511130_ERZ772979 | MGnify/ENA primary metagenome ERZ772979 (study PRJEB29015, sample SAMEA2738103) | human oral metagenome | biome: human oral; feature: human-associated habitat; material: saliva | place: China | collected 2186 ... | reverse complement strand
GCACGGACTTCGCTGGTTATCCCCTCGTCGCCTTCCCTTCGTCGGATGGCGAGACGGTCTACCTCCTGCGTGGGGCTAAGACCGCTGGAGAGTCTGCAAAGCTCTTCGTCGGGAAGTTCGGTGGTCTGAAGACCGTCACCGAATAGCCCCACCCCACCCCTCGGACGTATGCTCCGCCCGCTCGGCTTAGTCCTCCTCTTGGTAGGCCTCACGGCTCGCCTCACGGCGCAGGACTATCGCTACGAACTGGGAGGGAGCGTCTCCTCAAGCTACTATCTCGGGGATATCGGACGTCGGGGACTCATCGCACCACAAGCGCTGGGGATAGCGTTAGAGCTTAGACGCCCTGTGTCACTACGCTGGGCGCTTATGGGGGAGCTTGCCCTAAGAGGGCTGCGTGGTAAGGCGGACTATGCCGCTGATGCCTTCCCCTCATCGGCCGTAGGGAGCCGTGAGTTTCATCGCACCCTGCTGGACTTGGCTCTCGGAGGAGAGTTCAACTTCTTCCCCTACAGCGCACGCGAGCGCTACCTCGGCACACGCTCTTGGACGCCCTTCCTTGGGGTAGGTCTGGGGCTCGCAGGCGGGATGAGTGATCATCGCCTACAGCTCTTGCCAGGTGTGTATGCCCGTCTCGGACTGAAGCTGCGCCTCAGTACGCGCTGGGGACTCACGGCAAGCTGGTCGCTACGCCGCACATTCTCTGACCGACTGGAGGGGCTTGCGCCTTCGGTAAGCTGGATGACTGACCCCTTTGGACTCGACGGAGGTCGTAGCCTCAAGGGCCATGATAGCTACGGCTACTGGTCCGTCGGGGTGCACTACAGCCTCTCGCCACAGCGGCGGTACAGCTGTGACTAAAAGATATAGCTATATTTGTATAAGGTTAGGGGCATAGCCTCTGGCCTAATAAGACGATAAGAATAACGTGTCAACGACAATGTCCCCCCAGCCCTCTGCGCCCTCCACGGAGCTCCGCATCCCAGAGCACGTGGCTATCATCATGGATGGGAATGGCCGCTGGGCCAAGCAGCGTGGACTGCCCCGTACCGACGGGCACATCCGTGGTCAGGATGCTCTAAGAGCGACCCTGCGCGCTGCGGCAGAGTTCGGTATCCGCTATCTGACGGTCTATGCCTTCAGCACGGAGAACTGGTCCCGCCCTCAGGAGGAGGTCGATGCCCTGATGAGTCTGCTTGTCTCGGCTATCCACTCCGAGACCCCCAGCCTCATTGAGGAGGGCGTCCGTCTGGAGGCCATTGGCAATCTCAGTCGTCTACCCGAGGCCGCTCAGCAGGCCCTCCACGAGAGTATCCAGGCGACGGCTGCCTGTGAGCGCATCACGCTCATCGTAGCCCTCAGCTATTCCTCGCGCGACGAGATCCTGCGTGCCACCACCCAGATAGCCCGTGAGGTCGCCGAAGGTCGCCTCTCAGCGGATAGCCTTACCGAGGAGACCATCTCCGCTCACCTCGACACGGCTGCTTTCCCTGATCCCGACCTCCTGATCCGTACGGGGGGCGAGGAGCGTATCAGCAACTACCTGCTCTGGCAGGCTGCCTATGCTGAGCTCTTCTTCTCCTCGGTCTACTGGCCCGACTTCGGCCGTGAGGCCCTGCGTGAAGCCCTCGAGGCTTACACGGCACGTGAGCGCCGCTTTGGCAAGACAAGCGAACAAATACAACTGGAGGATTAGCCTTCGCTAAGGCCCTCCAGTACGACGATAATAAGATCCTATGCAGAGAATCCCCGCACTCCTACTCCTTGCCGCACTCCTGTCGGCAGGTGCAGTGGAAGCCGCACCCCATACCGCCCCTCAGCTGGCCGCTGACACGACGAAGACCACTTCGTCGATCGTCATCGCGCCCTCCATCAGCTACGAGCGCCCCGTGACGAAGACCATAGCTGAGGTTAAGATCACGGGCTCGACGAGCTATGATGACTTCGTCCTGAGCAGCCTCTCCGGCCTCAACGTGGGGGACGAGATCCAGATCCCAGGGGCCGCACTGACCTCTGCGGTGAACCGCTTCCTCCAGTCGGGTTACTTCTCCAATGTCCGCGTCCTCATCAATAAGTACGAGGGGGATAAGGTCTTCCTGGAGATCGCCCTGACCGAGCGTCCACGTCTCTCTGAGGCTACCTTCACGGGGGTCTCTAAGGGGGATCGTGAGGAGCTCGAGAAGCGTACGGGCCTGAAGAAGGGTGCACTCATCTCTCCCAATACCCTCGACCGTGCCCGCCAGCTCGTCAAGAAGTACTACGATGAGAAGGGCTTCCGCGAGATGAAGATGACCATCAAGGAGACTGAGGCTCCTGGCCAGCCTGGCTATGTGAACCTCACCCTCGACATCGACCGTAGCGGTAAGACGAAGGTGCGTAACATCTACTTCCAGGGGAATAGCTCCCTCACGGACTACCAGCTGCGTATGGCGATGGGGAAGACGAACGAAGGCTTCGCACTCTCGCGTGGTCGTGGTCTGTCTTCGCTGCTGAAGATCTTCAAGCAAAAGAAGTTCGTCGACGCAGACTACAAGGAGGACTTGCAGAACCTCATCAAGCGCTACCAGGCTGCGGGCTATCGTGACGCCGAGCTGGTGAGCGATAGCATCGTACCCGTCCCTGGTACCCGTAAGGTAGACATCTACCTCAAGGTCAACGAAGGGCAGAAGTACTATATCAAGGATATCCGCTTCGTCGGTAACACGAAGTACCCCTCCGAGCTGCTCTCGCAGCTTCTGGCTATCCGCCCGGGGGACGTCTACGACCAGAAGCGCCTCGAGAACCGTCTCTCCGTAGATGAGGATGCTGTCAGCAACCTCTACTATAATAATGGCTATATCTTCGCTGGCGTCGATCCCGTGGAGACCAACATCGTGGGCGACTCCGTCTCCCTCGAAGTGCGTGTCACCGAAGGACCTCAGGCGACCATCGACAAGGTGAAGATCCGCGGTAATGATATCGTCTATGAAGATGTCGTACGCCGTGAGCTCTACACGAAGCCCGGTGTGCTCTTCAGTAAGGAGGACCTTATGAACTCCTTCCGTATCCTCAACCAGCTCGGTCACTTCGACGCGGAGAAGTCCGTGCCCAAGCCCGTGCCCAATCCTCAGAGCGGTACGGTAGATATCGAGTATGACCTCACGCCTAAGAGCAATGACCAGCTGAACCTCTCTATCGGTTGGAGCCAGACGGGTATCATCGGGTCGATCGGCTTTACCTTCACGAACTTCTCGATCCAGAATCTCTTCCGCCCCAGCATGTACAAGGGGATCATCCCTCAGGGGGACGGTCAGAAGCTCTCGATCAATGGTCAGACGAATGCCCGCTACTACAATCAGATCAGCGTCTCCTTCAGTGACCCTTGGTTTGGTGGTAAGCGCCCGAACCTCCTCTCGGTAAGTGCCTTCTACTCACGTATGACGGCTATCGACCAGCGCTACTATTCGGGTCAGGCTCGCAACTACTACGGCTCGGGCTACTACAATCCCTATTATAGTGGCTACGGCTACGGTGGCTATGGCAACTACTACGATCAGACGCGTCAGGCTCAGAGCTCGCTCTACGAAGACTCCTACGACTCGGATAAGTCGCTCAGCATCCTCGGTCTGACCATCGCCAATGGTCGCCGTCTGAACTGGCCCGACAACTGGTTCCAGCTCACAGCGTCGCTGAACTTCACCCACTACCGACTCAATAACTGGACGTACAACACCTTCCAGAACTACCACCAGGGCTCGGCTAATGACCTCAACCTGGAGCTCCGTATCGACCGCAACTCTGTGGACAACCCCGTCTACACGCGTCGTGGCTCGGACTTCTCCTTCTCGGTCAGCTTCACGCCTCCCTACTCGCTCTTCGATAAGAAGGATTACTCCGATCCGTCTCTTCCCCTCTCGGATAGATACCGCTTCCTGGAGTATCACAAGTGGAAGTACTCTGGTAAGGTCTTCCTGCCGCTCATGAACCCCACGACTGTCAAGCGTACTCCCGTCTTGATGGCGCGTATCGAGGGCGGTATCATCAATAGCTACAACAAGTACAAGCGCTCGCCCTTCGGTACCTACTACATGGGTGGTGATATGATGTCTGGCTCTATGGGCAACTATATGAACGAGACCATCGGGCTGCGCGGGTATAAGAACGGCTCCATCGCTGGGGCTAACTACGACTACGCCTACTCGTATATGAAGGCTTCGCTCGAGCTCCGCTATCCGCTGATCTTCGAGCAGTCGACCACCGTTTGGGTCCTCGGCTTTGCTGAGGCAGGGAATGCTTGGTCGGATATCAGCCGCTACAATCCCTTCGACCTCAAGCGCTCGGCTGGTGTCGGTGTGCGTGTCATGATGCCTATGATCGGGCTCCTTGGGCTTGACTGGGGCTATGGCTTCGACCGCCCCAATGGCTACAACGAGCGTGGCGGTAGCAACATCCACTTTGTCCTCGGGCGTGACCTGTAGTGGCATAAGTCAAGGCCTCGGTGCGTAGAGCCTACGCGCCGAGGTGAAGTCTCACACTAAATCCTAAGATTGCAGTATGAAGAAGATTCTTTTCCTTCTGGCCCTGCTCCTGCTCCCTCTCGGAGCTGCCGAGGCCCAGAAGATCGCACTCGTCGATATGGAGTACATCCTCAAGAAAGACCCCTCGTATGCGGTGATGAACCGCCAGATCGAAGACCTGTCGAAGAAGTGGCAGGCTGAGGTCGCTGGCTACGAGAAGAAAGCCGAACAGGCCTACCAGTCTTATCAGAGCGAGGCTGCTCTGCTCTCTGCCCAGCAGAAGAAGCAGCGCGAAGAGTCTATCGTGGCGCTCGAGAAGCAGGCCTATGAGCTCAAGCGTAAGTACTTCGGTCCCGAAGGGGACCTCTTCAAGAAGCGCGAGTCGCTGATGAAGCCCATTCAGGATCGCGTATGGGCCGCTATGAAGGAGCTCGCTCGTCGCGGTGGCCTCCAGCTCATCATCGACCGCACCTCCTCTAAGATCGTCTACGCTGACCCAGGTCTGGATATCAGCGAAGCCGTCGTCTCAACCCTCGGTCTTGACCGATAGTAATAGTCAAATCAACTAATTAAACGTAATAACCCAAGACAATGAAGAAGTTCCTCATTTCCCTCCTCCTGATGCTCCCTCTGGCATTCTCTGCTAACGCTCAGCAGAAGATCGGGGTCGTCAACACCTCCGCCATCATGGAAGCCCTGCCCGATGTCAAGGCTGCTACTACGAAGATCCAGGATCTCGCTAAGCAGTACGACTCTGAGATCAAGCGTATGCAGGATGAGCTGAAGGTGAAGCTCGAAGCTTATCAGAAGGAAGAAGCCTCTATGACCGACGTCATCAAGAAGCGCCGTCAGCAGGAGCTCCAGGAGATGGAGTCTCGCACGCAGAATAGCTATCAGATGATGCAGGAAGAGATCCAGAAGGAGCAGGAAAAGCTTATGGCTCCTATCCGTACGAAGGTCACCGCGGCTATCAACAAGGTTTGTGAAGCCAACGGCTGCGCTTATATCTTCGAGTCGGGTGTGCTCCTCGCTATGGGTAGCAGCGCTCTCGACCTGACGCAGGCTGTCAAGGATGCGCTCGGCATCAAGGCCACGGCTGCCGCTGCTGCCGCTCCTAAGGCTACCGGCCGCAAGTAATCAGCGTCGTCGCTGAGCGCTCCATCGCTTCAGCGATAGACAAGGAATAAGCCCCAGGCACTCGCGATGAGTGTCTGGGGCTTGCTCTTTGTATGGGGTGGGGGAGAAGGCGTGCAGTGCAGGAATGCGCCCTCACGTGGGGATAAAAAGTGAGCGACGATCGCCTCTCGGTGATCGCCGCTCTTGCAGATTGATTCACATCATTGGATGTTCCTTAGGTGGGCCCAATAGGATTCGAACCTATGACCCCCTGCTTGTAAGGCAGGTGCTCTAAACCAGCTGAGCTATAGGCCCTAAGTGCTGTGCGTGAGACGTGCTCCTTCCTGATCCCCGGCGGTGTGGGCCCAATAGGATTCGAACCTATGACCCCCTGCTTGTAAGGCAGGTGCTCTAAACCAGCTGAGCTATAGGCCCGCTTGGGGTTTAGGAGGACGGAGCTGTCCTTTTTGCTCGGCAAAGGTATGAATTATTTTTGATAGAGCCAAGCCTGTCGTTTCGCTGCGCTGCGAAGTGCGCCTTCATCGCGGGGTTGCTTGGCGGGGTGCTAGGCATTTCCCTACCCTGGTTTGCTGGCTCCCATCGTGAGGGAGAGAGGTCTGTGATACGCTATCTATAAAGCTTCGTTCGGGAGTGGGGGAGCGAACTCATACGGGAAGGGGCGAGTAACCAGTACTGGTTAGCGTCGTGACCAGTAGTGGTCAGCGTTGCGACCAGTACTGGTTGATATAGGTGACTGGTACTGCTCCGCTCGGAGACCAGTACTGGTCACTTTTCTACCCTCGTGAAGGTGTGCTCCTGTCGGGTGTGGGGAGAGGAGAGTGCTGTGTGCAGGAGGTGCGTCCGTCTCTGTTTGAGAAGGGGGCGGTCTGATGGACAGGGTGGGGCGCAAGGAGTGGTGCTATGATATTGGTTTTCACTATATTTGTGCGAATATTCGCCATGGGAGGAGTTCGTGCCCTTCGAGCACTCCGCCATTGCCTCTAAGCCGTGCCGTTCACCCTTGCATGGGCATCACCAGCGCACCTCCCGATTGTTTTAATCTCATTGTGATGTATGAATACACCCACGAGCAAGCTTCACTACGAAGCCCCGTCGGTCGACTGCTTTAAGCTGAGCTCTCCGCCATTGGACCTCTGCATACAGTTCTCGGGTGACGCCGACTTCGAAGACTTTGAGGAAGGGGATCCCCTTTAGCAGCCCCCCTTCTCCAGGCGTGCGACAGGTGCGCCTGATTGATGACTAGCCCCCTTTGCCTCGGGATAACCCGAGCGAAGGGGGCTGGTCAATTGTTAGAATGTGTATCTTTTTATCATTCTATAGATAGAAATAATTGCTCAGATACCCGACTTTGATTATCTTTGCATCCGGTTAATTTACAAGATGTATCCTCTCCATGGTCCTCGAGGCACCGCTTTTGTGATTGAAATGGTGCTATTTATCTAGGCACTTGGAGGCTAAAGGATCCACTCTTTGATTGAAAGAATATAATTATAGTTATGAATAGAATCGATTCAAAGCTTCAGTATGAAGCACCCGCTGCTGAGGAATTTAAGCTCAGCTCTGTTCCCATGAACATCTGCATCCAGTTCTCTGGTGACGCAGATTTCGAAGACTTCGAAGAAGGAGAAGCCCTCTAAGGGCCCTCTTTCCCTCGAGGGATAAGAGCAGCGAAGGCACGATAAGTTAGCTCTCATTGCAGAGCCCTCCAGATATTGAGGCGCTACAGAGTCATCCGACTCTGTAGCGCCTTGTTTTTACACTTCGCTCTTGAGGATCGTGGGCTTTTCTTGGGAGGTATATGGCTGATATGTAATATGTATGTGGAGTATTGAGGTGCAGAAAGGTGCGTATACAAAGGGCTTCCGAAAGAATTTTATTAATAGTCGTGTGAATAATTGTTCGCATGTATCGCTTTGATTATCTTTGCAACGCAATTACAAGGGAGGGTATTTTCCTCATTGGCCCTTTTGGTGTCGCGCTCTTGCCTTTTATGCGCTGCCATTTACCCAAGCACAAGAGAGTTTTAGGGCTCTCTCCCCTTCCGCTCAAACAGTATTAATTTATAGTATGAACAGAATCGACTTCAAGCTTCCCTACGAAGCGCCTATCGCTGAAGGCTTCACGCTCAGCGCTGCTCCTATGAATATCTGTGTCCAGTTCTCTGGTGATGCAGATTTCGATGACTTTGAAGAAGGTGAAGCCCTCTAAGCTCCTCTTCTCAGAGCCCCTCTATTATTTCTACTCCGGAACATTAACAAGAATTCAATGAAGCGTAATTTACTCAAGATGTCTGTCCTCCTTTGCGGGCTCTTCCTGCTCGGCGCTTGTGCCCAGGAAGCTCCTCAGGCTGACAGCAAGATTCAGGTCGAAGAGGGTCCTCGTGTATCGGTACCCCTTAATCTCGAGGTGTCGGTCGATGCCTTCGATGCCCCCAAGTCTCTTGACCAGGAAGCTCGTGCTTACACGGGCGCTAAGACCCCTGTCACGGTCAAGGATGGTGCTAACAAGGAGCTGAACGATGACCTCTCTGCTTCTTCTGTGGCTCAGAAGGTCCTCACGCGCTCGAAGGCTGCCTTCATCGCGAAGAACCCTAAGCTCGATGCTGTTGCCCAGATCTACATCAAGAAGGGTGGCACTGTCAAGACTTACATCCAGCAGATCAAGCTGAGCTACGATGCTACCAAGCAGAAGTACACCTATGGTGGCGATGTCTCCATCGAAGATGCTATCCTCGAGAAGGCTAAGAGCGCAGACCAGTTCACCCTCACGCTTTATGCTGGTGGTGTTTCTTACAACTCCTCTACGAAGAGCTTTGAGCTTCCCTCGATCATGGAGGAAGTGAGCCTCTCTGCTCTCCAGTCTACTCCCGTTGAGCTGCCTCTGCTCTATAAGTCGGCTCCTGTAGCCTTCCGTGTGAACGAGGTGGGCGGTGTCGTGAAGGGTCTTGAGCCCGTTAGCCAGGCTGCAGCCAGCCTCAAGCCCCTCGGCTCACTCTTGCTCCTGACCTTCCGCAACAACATGCAGCAGGGGATCACCTTCGACGGGGTTACCGCTGTGTCGAACTCGTTCTTTGGTCCTAACAACGATGGCGACGTGACGACCTATAAGATCGAGGATGGTACGTTCTCTACTGACGCTGGTAACTACACGAATCCCAATGCTCGCTCATCTAATGGTGGTGCCGCCTTCACGTACTTCTATAAGGACTTCGCTTCTGCACGCTTCTTTGTCCCTGCTGGCGGTGCCCGCTCCGATAAGGCTATCCTCTTCTGGGGCTTCTATGAGGGTACGAGTAAGGCTGCCTCTGCTTCGAACAAGCTGACGGCTTCGAATGGTACCAATCTGCTGGCAGATGTCCTGACGCCTGCTACCTCCGTCCTGCACGTCTATGCGCAGAATGTCAAGGCTGCAGCAGGTCGGACCCCAAGCCGTCCTAACTACAACATCGCTCCTATCGGTGGTGCTAACCTCAAGCCTGAGAGTGGTAAGGCTTACACGCTGAACTGTGAGTTCTACGACCAGGCTCCTCAGATGCTCGGTTACTTCGCTAAGGGCTACCTCTATAAGGATAGCCAGTGGAAGCTCTATGACTTCGATGGGTATGGCTCTTCTGATCCCTCTATCTACCAGGGGATCGGGGACGATAACAAGCTCCTCGTAAATTCCAAGGATGCTAATGAAGTCCGCAATGGGGTGACGGTCTCCAGCTCTTCTCCTGATGGTCGTGGTACGATGTACATGCCTGACGAAGACTGGTTCTACCTCTTTGGTCTGACGGCTCCTCTGGAGTTCCAGACGGGTGGTGCACGCTATAAGGACCTTGCAGGCTTCGCAACGGGCTACCGTGGCTACGTCATCAAGACGGACCTCCCCTACAAGGATGTTGACAGTGAGTCGGTACCCTTCCAGAAAAAGAAGTTCGTCTATGCAGACTATCGTGTCGCTAGCCAGACGCTTACCGCAGGTGGTGGCATCGCTACCGTCTATCGTCAGCTCTACATGGAGCCCCGCAATAGTGCCGGCCTCCAGCCCCGTAGTAAGTACCAGACGATCATGCGTGTCATGGCTAAGGCTGTCAGCGATTATACTACGGGTGATGGTCAAGGAGGCTGGAATACTTATCCCAGTGCACTCACTATGGAGTCACTCTATGTCGGGAAGTACTTCGTCGGGAATGTCATGACGACTCCTCTCTACGTCAAGCGTGGTGCTTCACAGCCCTTCCTCTATGCTGAGGATGGTGATGCCTTCTGGCACAAGGCTGAGGTCGCTCTGGACCGTGTAGACCGTGCTACGCTCAATGTACGTACCTATGGCTATGGTCAGATTGCTCAGGCTGATCTGCAGAAGGCGTATCGTGCTCTTAGTACTAAGACGCGAGCAGAAGCGCACCTCTCGATCCATTGGTGTGATGGCGCTATGGAAGCTGAATTCATGGATAATAGCTCCTCTACAACAGCCCTGGGCAACTACATCAATAATACCCTTGCCGTTCGTGGTGAGAATGATAAGATTCGCAACCGTACGTATGGCTTTGCTGACGTCAAGGGTGGTATTTGGACGATCAATAAGCGAGTTGCTTCTGATAATATCGCTCCTCGTTTGCGCAGTAACTCGTTCCAGGCTCTTCGTCCCTACTCTACGAGATACCAGGGGAACAAGGGCTTTGAAACTGGCAACGACTAATCTCTCTTAGTAGAGTCCCTCTTATCATCGAGGCGCTGCCGAGTCATCCGACTCGGTAGCGCCTCGACTGCTTTTTGTGTATATGGCTTGGGGCGGGATACACTGCGGTACGACTAACTTCACGCTTGGGATGGATCATCCTACCGTAGGGCGGTAGAGGCTGAGCGTCTCGTGGAATTGATGATGTGTGTATTGCTTTGGCTATCTTTACTATCCGATATTATGGTGTGGATTATCCAGCTTCGCACGTCGCAGGTTGCATACAGCAAGCCCCTTGCTGGTATCTCCCCCCTTTCCCTGACTCCCTATCCGCATATATGATCTCCTCTCAATAATTAAATA
>ERZ772979.2033-NODE-2033-length-10678-cov-4.927422_pt1 | contig 10678 bp, 11 predicted proteins | sample MGYA00511130_ERZ772979 | MGnify/ENA primary metagenome ERZ772979 (study PRJEB29015, sample SAMEA2738103) | human oral metagenome | biome: human oral; feature: human-associated habitat; material: saliva | place: China | collected 2186 ... | reverse complement strand
CATTTCTTCCAGTCGCTCGGGCGTGAGTTGCCCTTCCGGCGCATGCTGCAAGATGGCTTGCAGGCGTTCGGGATCGGAAAGGGCTTGTTTGATGACTTCGAAACGACGCATATCGGCCATGCGGGCGTAGGCTTCGGCTTGTGTGGTGTTGAGGGTGTAGACTTGTGATTCGTATTTGGTCATACGGCTGGGAAAGGATTTCGAAGGAATCGAGTAGAAAAAAAAATGGAGGTTAGACTTCGGGCGTCCACGTCGAAGGGTTAGCGCGCCAGCGGGCAAGCAGGGGGAGCTGGCTCTCGTCGATGTAGCCCACGCGACAAGCGGTTTCGACCACGGCTTCGTAGTTGGTGAGCGTGGTGAGCGTCACGCCGGCAGCGGCGAAAGCTTCGGCGGCCACGGGGAAACCATAGGTGAAGCTGGCTACCATGCCCAACACCTCGGCCCCCTGTTGACGCAAGGCTTCCACGGCTTTCAAGCTGCTTCCGCCCGTCGAGATGAGGTCTTCTACCACCACCACCTTTGCTCCTGCGGGCAATTCGCCTTCGATGAGGTTGGCCAAACCATGGTCTTTGGGTTTTGAGCGCACATAGACAAAGGGCAAATGCAGCTCTTCGGCCACCAAAGCTCCTTGCGCAATGGCACCCGTTGCCACGCCTGCAATGGCCTCAACCTGAGGATATTGCGCCAGGATGGCATGCACCAGTTCCAACTTTACATAACTTCTGAGCTGGGGAAACGAGAGCGCTTTGCGGTTGTCACAATAGATGGGTGAATGCCAACCCGATGCCCATGTGAAGGGATTTGCGGGTTGTAGCTTGATGGCTTGCACCTGTAAGAGTTTCGATGCAAAATCTTTTTTCAGTTGATTCATGTTATAACGCTTCTAACGATTGTTTTGCAAAGATAGGTTTTTTATGGTAGAGCACCAATTTTTAGGCTCGTTTTTTCTGTTGAGGCGTAGTTGAGGAGGACGAAAAGTGGTGCAAATCAGTGGGTAATGTGCACCATTTTTCGGTGCAAAAGCATGGTGATTGTTGGGCAATCTCTACGATATGAGTTTATGCTATTGGCCAGGCGATAAGGTAATCGGTGTCGTAAGGAGTGACGGCTGTTGTCTCATTCAATAGCCATGCGGCTTGCTGGGCAACGGTTTGTGGCGCATGGGACAGATGGGGTTGCACCACCCTAAACCCATGATGATGTCGCCTTTGCCGTCGGTGCATGGCACAGGCGCAGCGCATCGGCTCTTGATGGGCATTGCAATCGTTGGGACAGCCTGTTTTTCGGTGCGGCGTTTCATTTCCGTAGTGTTTTATTTTGAAAGTCTTTCCTTTTTCAGTACCTTTGCAACAGCAAATGTTTCCGCAGGGCACTGGACTTGAATTGGTGCAGACCAAGTGCCCCATCAGGACGCGGAAACGTTGGTTTTGAGGAACGAAAAAGAATATAGAGACAAGAGAAAAAGCATGGAACAGAACTTTTTAATTTACAATACACTCACCCGTCGCAAAGAGTTGTTTAAGCCCTTGCATGCTCCCCACGTGGGGATGTATGTGTGTGGGCCAACGGTTTATGGCGACCCCCACTTGGGACATGCACGCCCTGCCATCACCTTTGATGTGCTTTTCCGCTATCTTAAGCACCAAGGTTATCAGGTGCGTTATGTGCGTAACATCACCGATGTGGGGCATTTGGAGCACGATGCCGACGAGGGTGACGACAAGATTGAAAAGAAAGCTCGTTTAGAGCAATTGGAACCAATGGAGATTGCGCAGTTCTATACCAACCGTTATCACGATGCGATGGACGCTTTGAATGTGCTTCGCCCCTCGATAGAGCCGCATGCTACAGGGCATGTCATCGAACAAGAGGAGTTGGTGCAGCAGATTTTAGACAATGGCTACGCCTATGAAAGCCATGGGAGCGTTTACTTTGATGTTGTGAAATATGATAAAGATCATCGCTATGGCGTGCTTTCGGGGCGCAATCTTCACGATATTATCAACCATTCGCGCGAACTTCAGGGCGTGGGTGAGAAGCGCAACCAGGCCGATTTCGCTTTATGGAAGCGCGCTTCGGCCGAACATATCATGCGATGGCCCAGCCCTTGGAGCATGGGGTTCCCCGGATGGCACTGCGAATGCACGGCCATGGGACGCAAATATTTGGGCGACCATTTCGACATTCATGGCGGAGGCATGGACCTTATCTTCCCCCATCATGAGTGTGAAATAGCTCAAGCTGTGGCTTCACAGGGCGACCAAATGGTGAAATATTGGATGCATAACAATATGATTACCATCAACGGACAGAAGATGGGCAAGTCGCTTGGCAACTTTATTACGCTTGAACAGTTCTTTACGGGCAATCATGAAACGCTCACTCAAGCTTACTCTCCAATGACGATTCGCTTCTTCATCCTATCTGCTCACTATCGTGGAACAGTCGATTTCTCTAACGAGGCACTACAGGCTGCTGAGAAGGGATACGAGCGTTTGATGAATGGCATTGAGGATTTAGCACGCATTCAGACTGCTGCTACGACGGATGAGAATACGAAGAAGTTTGTTGATGGCTTCCGTCTGAAGTGTTACGATGCAATGAATGACGACTTGATGACCCCTGCTGTCATCTCAACTCTCTTTGAGGCTTGCCACTTAGTGAACATCCTCATCGACCATAAAGCGCAGATTTCAGCCGACGACCTTAGGGAGTTAACAGAGGCTATGCAGCTCTTTGCCTTCGATATCCTCGGTCTTCAGAATGAGCGTGGAGCTAATAATGATGCCCGTGAGGAGGCTTACGGCAAAGTTGTTGACATGGTTCTCGACCTTCGTGCAAAGGCGAAAGCAGAAAAGAACTGGGCTGTCAGCGACCAAATCCGTGATGCACTTGCTGACGCAGGCTTCCAAGTTAAGGACACCAAGGACGGTGTTACGTGGAAACTTGACCGATAGGTATTAGCCTTACTCAGCCTCATCTCTATGATGGTTTGTCATCTGAAGTCAGCATGATGATAGTGGAGAAGATCCTTAGTCATCGATAAATATTATTCAAACCAAGGACAGCTATTCCAGCATTGTACCAGTGATATGATCTCACCACATGCGGTATAGCTGTCCTTTTCTTCTCCCTCTCTCGTAAGAAAGGTGTGCTCCTCCCTAATAAACACATCCTTTCTTGGATATAGCGAGCCTATTAGTTTGAACATAATCACTTACTTTCTTATAGATAGAAGTCCTATCGGCTGAACATAATCTCTTACTTTCTTGTTCATAGAAGTTCTATTGGCTTGAACGTAAACAACTACTTTCTTGGTATATAAAAAGTCTACTCTCCCTTTTCTTTTGACGTATTTTATAGTAGTAAAAGCTGTTTATTACAAGTATTCCTATCGTTTTTATTATCAGACAGCTCCCCCTCTTGCGAATTATTTTCATGAAAAAAAATATTTATTGTCATGAAGAAAAATATTTTTTTTCATGAAAATAATTTCTTTCTTACGTGAAAATAATTCGAAAGGAAGGGTGGTTTAGTCGTTCCTAATTCGTTTGCGAGGGGTAGAACAAGTAGGTAGAGAGAACTTACAGACGGCTATCAAGCGGAAAGAATACGCATTTTAACAATGCTATTAGCACTAAACAGAAGGCTGACTACAGCCTGCAAAGACCTTAACCAACAAAGTGGCGAAGGCCTGAAACAAACGTACGAGAGACGGGAATGATGTCTTCACAACCAGTGAGGAGCAACTGATAGCCGTTAGAATTACCTTTTGCAGATACGATGTTATTGACATTTACAAGGAAGGAACGATGACATTGGAAGACATTATCGTATGGAAGGTCATCCTTCAAGGCTGTCAATGTAGAGCGGAGCTCGGTCTTCTGTAACCTACCTTCCTTTATATAACAAACACAAACATTGTTTTTTCGTGCTTCGATATAGAGTAGATTGTTGATAGGTAAGGTCAGGTCGGTCCCTCGAAGGTTCTGGTCGTGCAGCGTGATGATAACATCCTCTTGCTCGTCTGTAGTCTTCTTTATCATCTCTTCCAGTCTGTTATTCAACATACGGTTATAGTTTAACAACGTAAAGATAGCCGTAACGATTACCCAAACAAGGAAGGTCCAATAAAAGAACACCCAAAAGAGCTGCCATGACAACGGTATGTGGAAGAAGAAAGCAGCATAGAGCGTCAGAGAGATAGCCAACGCAAACTCGATAGCAACACTGTAAATAATCATGTAACCATTGGTTACTGGCATCTTCTTCTGCGCTGGTCGTCTGAAGAAAAGAAAGGTACATAGCCACTGAACTCCTATGGTCATGACGCAAAAACCAAGACACATCAAGAAGATACTACCCCTATACCGACTGATTCCAAACGGCTGCAGGAGGTAAAGAAACAAAAAAATGCCAACTCCCAACGCAACACTTGTGCGCCAGGAACTGGCATTTGTATGTATCATATACTTGCTACGTAGAAATGAGGTTAGTCTACTCATGATGTCTTAAATGGTTGTTCTGCCCACAAAGATACATCTTTTCCTCTTTTCGTGCAAGTGTATTTCGTCTTAAATTTTTACTCTTTTACTTCCCAAATATCATTGGTTTCGAGCATCTCCATAAAGGTGTGGTAATGTTTCTGCGCCTTTACCTCCTCTATCTGCTGATTGACAGCAGCGTCGTAGGTAGGAGCCTCAACGTCACGAATAACTCCGAGGGCGATTGGGAAACCCTCTTCATTACTCATCATGGCAAGCTTCAACTGTAAAGTATTATCTTGACGGTGAGCGTCATGTATGAGGATATCATCACGGGTAACGCCATTCTCACCTATTTTCACTACTTTTAAGCCAAAGCCATCCTGCACGAGTCCAAACTCTTGATTGGCTCCAAAGATCAAAGGTTCGCCATGCTTGACGTAGATAGCATTCTCTTTACGACCTTGAGAGGTGTAGACAGAGTTGTGACAACCGTCGTTGAAGATGACACAGTTCTGTAAAATCTCACATACGGCAGCCCCCTTATGCTGATAGGCAGCCTTGAGGATAGCGATTGTCTCAGTATTGTCGCTAGCAACACTACGTGCGAAGAAGTTACCACGAGCACCGAAACAGAGCTCAGCTGGGCGGAATGGGTCCTCCGTTGTACCAAATGGACTTGACTTAGAGACGAAGCCGCGTGGACTTGTTGGGGAATATTGTCCCTTCGTAAGACCGTAGATGCGGTTGTTCAGGAGAATCATATTCAAGTCTACATTACGGCGCATAGCGTGGATAAAGTGGTTACCACCGATAGCAAGAGCGTCGCCATCACCAGAAACCTGCCAAATGGTAAGGTTCGGATTCGTGACCTTTGCACCTGTAGAAATAGCTGCTGCACGACCATGGATAGTCTGCATAGCGTATGTATTTGCATAATATGGTAATCGACTTGAACATCCGATACCACTAATAACGGCTGTCTCATAAGGTGGAACACCTAACTCTGCCATAGCTTTCTGTAGGCTGGCAAGGAAGAAATGGTCGCCACAGCCAGGACACCAACGTGGCTGTCCCTTCTTGAAATCTTGTGCTGTATATTGATTCATGACTTTTTTGTTTTAATTCATCATACGTAATTATGATTACTGCTATTCACTCTGCATTATCAACAAGTAACTCGTCATCCTGTGACTTGTTTACTCGTCAATATGCTTATTCAAGTATCTTCGTATAGAAAGTACCCGTTTCCTCCTTTGGTAGAGGCGCCTTAAGGAGCTTCTCAAAACTTGTAACCAACTCGGTGACAACGAAAGGTTGACCCTTAACTTGGTTATACTGATAAGGAGCGAAATGATTCATACGGATACGAAGGAGGGCAGCAAGCTGTCCAAGGTTCTGTTCTGCAACAACAACCTTCTTGTATCGAGCAAGTACTTCTGCAGTGTTCTTTGGTAATGGGTTCACATACTTGAATTGTGCCAAAGCAACCTTATGTCCCTTACCACGCAACACCTCCATAGCTGAATAGAGATGACCGTATGTACTACCGAAGCCTACAATGAGTAAGTCGGCATCATCCTCGTCGCCTAAAACTTTCAAGTCTGGCACAGGAATACGTGCCACCTTGTTCCAACGGATGTGGTCCATCTTGTCATGATTCTCTGGGTCAGTAGAGATACTACCTGTCTCTCCGTCTTTCTCCAGTCCACCCAAGATATGTGCATACCCTTCCGTACCTGGGATAGCCCAGTAACGTGCCAACGTCTCAGGGTCACGTTTGTATGGAGTGTACTTATATTTCTGATCTTCTGTGACGAAATGCGGATGAATCTCTGGCAACTCATCGATATTAGGTAGCTTCCAAGCAGATGAACCATTAGCAATGAAAGCATCGGTAAGGAGCACGACTGGCGTCATGTGTTCCAGTGCTATCTTACAAGCGTTATATGCTGCATCGAAACAATCGGTAGGACTTGTCGCTGCAATAACAGGCATTGGACTCTCACCATTACGGCCATAAAGCACCTGCAAGAGGTCGGTCTGCTCACTCTTCGTAGGCATACCGGTTGATGGTCCACCACGCTGTACGTCAACAATCACCAATGGGAGCTCGTCGATAAGCGCAAGGTTCATGGCCTCACTCTTCAAACAAATACCAGGTCCAGAGGTTGATGTGGCAGCCAAAGCACCAGCGAATGCAGCTCCGATGGCCGATGCACAACCAGCTATCTCGTCCTCACACTGAACCGTTGTCACACCCATTGACTTGTGTTTAGCCAACTCGTGAAGGATATCCGTTGCTGGTGTGATAGGATAAGAACCTAAGAACAAACGCAGACCAGCACGCTCTGCAGCAGCCATAAGACCATAAGCAGTTGCCTTATTACCCGTAATATCCATGTAACGACCAGGCTCTTTCACTGCAGATTCTACCCGATAGGTGTTTGGAACAGATGCATGAACATTGTGTCCATAGTCATATCCAGCCTGAACAACACGTATATTAGCCTCAGCAATAGCAGGTTTCTTCTTGAATTTCTTCTCAAGGTAATTATTAACTAAGGTGAGATCACGGTTGAAAAGCCAGCAAACAAGACCTAAGGCAAACATGTTTCGGCACTTTAGCATGGACTTATTGTCCATTCCAGTGTCTGCAAGACAGTCCTTGACCATCTTTGTTATTGGACAAGCTACCACCCGATCTGGGTCAATACCCATCTCTCCGAGGTAGTCATCACTACGAAACTCTGCCTTCTGAAGGTCACGCTGACCGAAAGAATCAGTATCAATAATGATTGTTCCATTAGGTTTACAGTGCCTATACTGCATCTTCAGCGCAGCAGCATTCATTGCTACAAGCACGTCACAACGGTCACCTGGGGTATAAACCTTACCAGCTCCGATGTGAACTTGGAACCCACTCACACCCGTTAATGACCCTTGCGGGGCACGAATGTCTGCCGGATAGTCCGGAAATGTAGACACACCATTGCCCACTGTTGCCGAAACAGTGGTGAAAATGTTTCCCGCAAGCTGCATACCATCACCAGAATCACCAGAGAAATGTACTACAACATTGTCGAGTTCTTTCACTTCGATTTGTTCTTCCATAGATTATTTCTTTGTTTATGTTAGTATAATCATTTTTATTCTGATATTATATACTCCCTCTACATTGCTGTTAGAAATCAGCTTACAGCAGATTTTGCAACTTGAGGAATATCTTTTTTCTTCTGATAAACACGTATCCAATCAATCCGCATCTCATATGTATGCATGACATCAGGCATCTTTGCCCATGTACCATCACCTACTGATTGATTGAGTATCAGGTAAAAATCAGACTTATCAAAGGGCCATTGCGCCTGACTATCGTTCTGTTTCTTATATTGATACACCTGTTTACCATCTGCAAAGAATGTCAAAACGTCCTTTTCCCATTCCAAAGCGTAGATGTGAAAACGGTCCATTGGTAAGTTCACATTACCAGAATGCGTCTCATCAGGGTGACTCTTCGTCCATGCAGAATGTACTGTACTATAGGCTTTCTGCTCCGTATTTATCTGTTCAAAGATGTCTATCTCGCCTCCTTTTGGCCATGCCAACGCCGTTTTTGGCATCATCCAGATAGCTGGGAAGTTACCGACAAAAGGGTTAACAAGTGCTCGACATTCTACACGACCATAACGAAAAGCGAACTTCTGACTACTGTTAATACCACCTGTCAGCATGTCTACATCATCTGTTAACCTGTCCGGATTAGGAATTGCACGCAGAACAAGATTCCCATCCTGTATGAAAGCAACCTTAGGAGAGTTGCTTAGGAAGCGTGCCCAGGTCACTTTGGGACGGCGCACACAAAGCGTCCACACTTCAGGATCGGGCAAAGTACCATCGGGTTTATTGAATTCATCACTGAAAACAAGCACATATTCCGAACGCGAAGTAGCCGATTCCGTAACGCACAACTCACCTTCACCAGCAAAGCTAACGGCTTGTGCTGATGAGACTGCTACAAATAAGGCTATTAAAACCATTGCGAGCATCTGCTTGTTGCGTTTCTTTCGTGACATATTTAACAAAGATTCCACTGTAACAGCATGAACTATGGAGATTATGTTCTACTCATATAAATGAGTTTTTCACGTTCAATATCTGGCACAAGATTGATTCATACACCTCAACATCACATGTCAGAAATGCCATTCCACAGATTGTCTTTTTGTTTATGTTAGTATAACTGAGGACAAAAGTGCGAAATATTATTGATATAACAAAATGTTTTAAGGAGAAAAACACCATGAATTGATATTTAAAGTGTGCTTTTTAAAGATTTTTTCCATTAGGACATACCTTCCCAAAGATACACATCTTTATTTATAAGGAGAATAATCTCGGTTTTTGAATATGACAAGATGATTTTATAAAAAAGTTTTTTACCTTTGTAAGCATCTACTAAGTACATCTATAAACATTATTAAATTAAAAACATAAGACAATAATTATGAAGACTTTAAACTTGAGACTCATATTGTTAACAGGGCTGTTTCTGTTAACAGGGACACTGACTGCCTCTGCACAAGAGGAACAATCACGTGACAAGAGTGTCTACCTGGAACTGTTAGGACCCAGCATGATGGTTGGAATCAATTATGATGCACGCTTCAAGGAGGGTTCTCCATGGGGCTATCGTACGGGTCTGGGCTTTGGATATTCCGAGTCTAACTGGTTCTTTGGCGACGCTACATCAACCCGCGTATACTCTATTCCGTTGGAAGTAAACTATCTCATCGGAAAGAGAAAGAGCAAACTTGAGTTGGGAGTGGGTGTAAATGTTGGGTTATACAATGACCATTACCGCGTAACTCAATATGAGGCCCCAAGCAACCCATCTGGTTCTTATGTTGCAAAGACCGTTAGCTTTTCGGAGAATAAGGTGAGTGCATTTGGCTATACAGACGTAGGCTACCGCTACACCTCCACTCGTGGTTTCCAATTCCGCGTGGGTCTGACAACTGCACTGACGCTTGATAAGACCCGACAGAGTGCCCACACGGTGATGGCAGCCCCTTATATTAGCTTTGGAAAGGCGTTTTAAGATATTTCAAACACACCTTATTATATATAGTAACAGCACATCTGTTTTCAGATGTGCTGTTACTATATTATTCCCATTGGGGGATTTTAAATGACACTGAAGTCCCTGCTGGATTATCTTTTAAGAAGTTACGACATCTTTTCTTCTGTGAAACACCACCCTTATAACCACATGTCACCTGTCCCTCTATGGTGTTTCTGCATTCTTTCAACTATCCATTGTCCTCGCTTCAGTAGCTATTAGGAATGTGTTAAGCGCTTAGCACGACTGGTGCTTACCATCAACTCCATATGTGCTGGGCTGCAACACTATTGGTGCTAGGCTGCAACACATCAGAAGGAAACGACAACAAACAGGCTTTCCAACCGCCACAAGGTGTGCTGTAAGGCGGTAATGACCACGAATAAGGAACGTTTTTACGAACCAGTGACAATTATGTAATACACAAAGGCAATACCCGACAACTTAAATTTGACATCCTTTACTATAACAATAGTTACAGATAAGATATTTTATTGTAACTTTGCAGGAGAATAAATAAAGGAAACTGAAATGATATTGCTGAGCTTTGACACGGAAGAGTTTGATGTTCCACGCGAACATGGGGTAGACTTCTCACTTGAGGAGGGCATGAAAGTATCCGTTGAAGGTACAAACAAGATCCTCGATATACTGTTGGCTAACGACGTACATGCCACATTCTTCTGCACAGGAAACTTTGCTGAACATGCTCCAGAAGTAATGCAACGCATCAAGAACGAGGGACATGAGATAGGGTGTCATGGTGTTGACCACTGGAAACCACAGCCGGAAGATGTGTTCAAGTCGAAGGAAATCGTAGAACGAGTAGCTGATGTGAAGGTCACTGGATACCGTCAGCCACGCATGTTCCCTGTCTCTGACGAGGATATAGAGAAGGCTGGATACCTTTATAACTCATCTCTGAACCCTGCTTTCATCCCCGGTCGGTACATGCACCTTACCACTCCACGCACCTGGTTCATGCGTAATGAGGTCATGGAGATACCTGCCAGCGTCAGTCCTCACCTCCGTATCCCTCTCTTTTGGCTTGCTTTGCATAACTTCCCCGAAT
>ERZ772979.2032-NODE-2032-length-10680-cov-14.995953_pt1 | contig 10680 bp, 8 predicted proteins | sample MGYA00511130_ERZ772979 | MGnify/ENA primary metagenome ERZ772979 (study PRJEB29015, sample SAMEA2738103) | human oral metagenome | biome: human oral; feature: human-associated habitat; material: saliva | place: China | collected 2186 ... | reverse complement strand
TGACGCGGGCCGTTGGCGTACGGCCAGGCGACTGCGGACAGGATGTGGGTCATGGGGGTCAGCCTATCCGGTTCCCGGCCGCTTCAGTCCCCACCGGCCGTGGCTCGCCGCTCGGCGCACGAGCCGGTACGCGCCAGTGCGCCCCGGTCCGTACGTTCCCACACTGCCGCCAGCATTCAGAGGGCCCGGCCGGGCAAGGCCGCGCGCAACACGGCAGCCGCGTCCTTCTTGCCCGAGCCCCTCTCCTCGGCCCGAGACCGGTCCGCCCGTGCGGCATCGGATACGACCTGCGCGGGCGGACCGGTACCCGGTAGTCTGTCCCGAGTCATGCGGCGCCCGCTCAGCGCTCGTCTTGGATCGTCCTGGTTAGCATCGGCATGTCCTCGCATCGCGTTCGAGCCGCGTACGCCCTCATGACGTGTTCCCACACGCCTCCACATGGACACGTATGGACCAGGAAGGCCAGTTATGTCCCAGTACCCCGGCTCCGCGTACTCCGCGAGCTCAGCAGGATGGTCGGCGAACGGCTACGACCCGGCCCCGCCCGGCGGTCAGCCCTCGCAGTACCCGTCGGCCACGCCGTTCCAGGCCCCTCAGACCAGCTACTCGAGGGCGGCGGGTCAGCCGGCAGCATCGAAGAACCTGACGGCTCCGACGATTTTGGCCGTGGCCGGGCTCGTCGTCCTTCTCATCGCCATCATCGGCGGGATCGGCTCGGCGGTGACTCGTGGCCAGTTCGATGCCACTATCGCCGATCTGCCGGACGAGCAGGCCGCCACGGTGGGGCTGGACAAGGGCAGCACCTACGGGCTCTTCTACAGCGATGGCGACGATGCACCGGACTGCTCGGTCACCTCGCCCGGCGGCGACGACGTCGCTACCAAGTCCAGCTCGTCGTCCACGAAGGTCAAGGGCGGCACGCTCTTCACGACCTTCTCCTCCAGCGAGTCGGGCTCTTACACCGTTGACTGCAACAACGCCTCGGGAGTCTCCGTGGGCGAGATCGTCGCCCCCTCGTCGGCGAAGGCGACCTTGCTGTCGCTGTTCGGAGTCGTCGGCTCGATCATCCTCGCCGTTCTGGGACTCGGGATGGGCGCCGGCGGCATGGCCTGGCGCTCCAAGCTGGCTGCGGCTGAAGCAACGCCCGCTCCGGCCGCAGCAGGCGGATCCTTCGACGCGGCGACCGGGACGGCGGCCGGTTCCCCCGCCGTCTACACGCAGGGCGCATGGCAGTCCGGCCAGCAAGCCCCCTACGAGCAATACGCCCAGCAGTCTCAATTCCAGCAGCCCGATCCCGCAGCGCAGCAGGCCCCCTACGCGCCCTCGGCCGCCGGGGCGGAAGCGCCCCAGTACTCGCCGATGGCTCCTACCACTCAGCTCGGTTGGGCGGGCCAGCAACCGGCTCAGCAGCAGGCCCAGCCGGAACAACCGTCGGTGTTCACCCAGCCGGTGCAGCCGGGCCAACCCGGTCAGCCAGGCCAGTACCAGCCGGGCCAGCCGAACCAGTACCAGCCGGGCCAACCCGGTCAACCGGGCCAGTACAACCAGCCCGGTGGCTGGCCGGCGCAGTAGCGCAGCTTGACGTCGCTCGGGCGCCCTTGCCGACTCTTGCTCGGCAAGGGCGCCCGTTGCTCAAGCGGCGCGGTCTTGACGACCTCAGCGCGAGGGCGTCAGCTCGATGCCGGCAGCGCGCATCTGGACTTGGGCGGCGCGCCCCAGCTCGGGGCTGACCGGCTCGGTCAAGTCTGTCAGGACCCGGACCCGGTAGCCCTGCCGGGCCGCGTCCAGAGCGGTCTCCTTGACGCAGTGGGACTCGGCAAGGCCGACGATGTCGACGGTCTCGATGCCAGCAGCACTCAGGGCGTCTGCCAGAGCGCGCCCCTCGTCGTCGATCCCCTCGAACCCGGAATAGGCGGCGGCGTACTGCCCCTTCTTGACGGCGACGTCCGCGACCAGACCGTCCAGGGCGGGGTGCAGCCGGGCCTCAGCGGTGTCGGCCACCCCGTGGACGGGCCAGGTGTCGATGAAGTCGGGCTCGGATGAGAAGTGCGCACCGGGGTCGATGTGCCAGTCCTGGGTGGTGATCACCAGGTCGTAGTCCTCCCGGCTGGAGGACACGTAGGCGGCGATCCGTTCGGCAACGGCATTGCCGCCGGCGACCGGCAGGGCGCCGCCCTCGCAAAAGGTGGGTTGGACGTCGACGACGATGAGGGCCCGGCGGGTACCGGCAGCCGGGCTGGTGTGCTGCTCGCTCATAGCCCGACCATAGCGCGATGGCGGGCCAATCGGTTCTCCGGGAGCGAGGATGTCCGCGCCGGGCGAGGTGCACCGAGGCGAGTCGAGGCGAATCGGCGCGAATCAGTGCGGGGCGGAGCCGTCCCGGCTCAGGCGTTGGTCTCACGCAGCTCGAGGGCGGCGCGGTAGACCTCGTTGGGGCGAAGGCCGACCTCGCCGGCCACCTGGGCCGCCGCGGCTTTGAGACGCATGCCGGTCTCTGCCAGCTCCATCGCCCGGCGCGCGGCCTCCTGCGGACCGGCGGGGGCGGGCTCGGCACCGGCGACGACGAGGACCACCTCTCCCAGGACACCGTCGGCCGTAGCCCGGACGAGCTCGGACAGCGGTGCCCGCAGCACCTGCTCGTGGGTTTTGGTCAGCTCCCGGCACAGCGCCGCCGAGCGCTCGCCGCCGAGGGTCTCGGCCATGGCGACCAGGGCGTCGTGGACGCGCCGGGGCGATTCCAGGAAGATCATGGTGCGCTCCTGGGTGGCCAGGGCTTCCAGGGCGCGGTGCCGTTCCCCCGACCTGCGGGGTAGGAAGCCTTCGAAGCAGAACCGGTCCGAGGCCAGCCCGGACAGGGCCAGGGCCGCCAGGACCGCAGAGGGGCCCGGGGCGACGGTGACGGGCACCTGGGCCTGTACGGCGGCCCGGACGAGTCGGTAGCCGGGATCGGAGACCGACGGCATACCGGCGTCTGAGACGACTAGGACGCGCCGACCGCCGCGAGCGGCCTCGAGCAGCTCGGGAGCGCGCTCGCGCTCGTTGTGCTCGTGGAAGGCGATGATGCGTCCGCGAGGCTCGACGTCGAGGCGTCGCGCCAGGGCGCGCAGCCTGCGCGTGTCCTCGGCGGCGATGAGATCGGCCTGCTCCAGGCCCCGCTGCAGTCGCCGGGAGGCGTCGGACGCATTGCCGATTGGGGTGGCAGCCAGAGTGATGGTTCCGCCACGCAGGTCAGGGCTGTGGGCGGTGGGCACGGCATCGGCACTGCCAGCGGCATCGGCGGCATCGGCCTGGCCACCCTCGTCGATCCTGTCATCGTGGCGGTCCCCGACGGCGAGGTCCTCTGCGGGTGGGATGCTCTCGGTCATAGGACACAGTATGTCTCCGCCGTCTCGATCACGCGGCCGCATACACTCGGAGGGTGACAACTCCGAGCGCGCTGTCTCCTGAACAATCCCACGAGCAGTCCCGCGACGGTTCCCCCGGCCCGTACGCGGAACAGGAACCGGCCCCGACGCGGGCTGAGACACCGGATACCGCACCGGCCGAGGCCTCCGCCGGTGCCGACAGCGCCGCCGAATCCACCATCGGGCAGACCGACGGCGGGGAACGCACTGAGAACGAGCTGCGCACCGCACTCGGGCTCGGCCCGCTGGACTGGGGCATGCCTCGCGCCATGAGGATCCATGGTTGGATCTTCACCAGCGTCGTCGGTGTCATCGCCGCACTGTTGCGCCTCATCGGGCTGAGCCACCCCAAGACGCTCATGTTCGACGAGATCTACTACGTCAAGGACGCCTACGCCTTGTGGCACCTGGGCTACGAGGCGAACTGGGCGAAGGACTCCGACGCGGCCTTCGCCTCCGGAGACTTCTCCGGGATGTCCACCCAGGCCGCCTACGTCGTCCACCCGCAGCTGGGCAAGTGGCTCATCGGCGCCGGCATGGAGGTCTTCGGGCCGCAGTCGTCCTTCAGCTGGCGCGTCATGCCGGCCATTGCCGGGATCGCGACGGTTCTGCTGCTGACGCGCCTGACAATGCGCCTGACTCGTTCGCCGCTGCTGGCCGGCCTGGCCGGCCTGCTTCTGGCAATCGACGGCGTGGCCCTGACCGAGTCGCGCATCGGGCTGCTGGACGTATTCATCGGCTTCTTCGCCACCCTGTCCCTGTACTGCCTGGTGCGAGACCGCGAGTGGTCGCGCGCCAGACTGGCTCGTCTGCTGGCGGGGACCAGGCCCGGGGCGAGGGCGCCGCGCGCCACACTCCGCCCCTGGCTGTTGGCCACCGGTATCGTTCTGGGTCTGACCTGCTCCATCAAGTGGTCGGGGATCTACCTGCTGGCAGTCGTGGGTCTCGCCGTCGTCATATGGGACACGCTCGCGCTGCGACGGGTAGGGGCCCGGGCCTGGTTCCTGGAGGGGACGGTCGCCCAGGGCGTGAGCGACTTCCTGCAGACGGTTCCGGTGGCCGTGGTCGTCTACGTCGGGTGCTGGTGGTCCTGGTTCACCCATCCCAGCGCCTACAAGCACGGATGGACGCTGGAGCAGATCAGGGATCACCAGCCAGTACCCTTCCCCTCATTGCCCAACAGCATCAACGATTTCATCGCCTACCACCAGCAGATGTACGAGTTCCACGTCGGCCTGGCCTCACCGCACACCTACCAGTCGAAGCCCTACGGCTGGCTGCTGCAGACACGGCCGACCTCCTTCTTCTGGGAGGACAAGGCCCAGGTCCCGCAAACCTGTTCGGGTGGAGACTGCGTCCAGGCCATCACCTCGATCGGAAACATCGCCATCTGGTGGTCCGCCGTGGTGGCGTTAGCGGTCATCGTCATCATTGGGGTGAAGAACCGCGACTGGCGGGCGTGGGTGCCCCTCATCGGTTACCTGGGCATGTACGTGCCGTGGTTCCAGTACCGGGACCGCACGATCTTCACCTTCTACACGGTCGCCTTCGTCCCCTGCGTCGTGCTCGTCCTCGTGCTGGCATTGGGCATGGGAGCCGGTCTACTGCCCCCGTTGCCGGGCTCTGCGGGAGCGGAGGCGCAGGTGGCCGCCCTCAGGAACGGGCAGATCGGCGCCGGCATCCGTCCTTGGCGCGGGGTGGGTGCCCGGTTCCTGGGCTTCGGCCCGCAGTTCGGACGCACACCAGTGTGGACACCGCCGGTAGTGGAGACCGATCCTGGTATGTACCGCATCCATACCAAAGCGGATGATGACGACCCCGAGGTCCCCGTCGCCGTCGCCGTCGCCAACGCCGCCCGCCAGGCCGACACCGCGGGGGCGCGAGCCATGGCCGAACTGACCGGGTACCCGGCCACGACGACTGCGGTAGTGCCCTCCTCCGACGGCGGAGACGACGACCTGGACGACACCGGCCAGCGCAACCGGTGGGCGTGGTTGGCCAACTGGACGTCGGTACCCACATGGCAGATCCGCAGCGAGGGTGTCTCCCTCATCATCGCGGTCACCGCCCTCGCCTGCACCGCTGCGGCCTTCTGGTGGCCGATCTGGACCGGGCGGACCGTCTCGCGCGCCTTCTGGCTGACACACATGTTCCTGCAGTCCTGGATCTGAAGCGCATACGGCCCGGCAGCACCGTCGCAGGACCGGGGCAACCGAGGTGCAGCAAGGCAGATCGAGGCGCCCAACTGGGATCAACGGTCTCTCCGCGACCGATGGTCAAAGACAACCAGCAAGCCGATGCCGGCGAGGATCCACACGAGTGGGACGAGGTAACCCCACTGCCATCCTGTGCCCTCGAAGTAGGCCTCATTGAGCACCGCGCGCACCACATTACCGGTGGGAAGCAGCCTGCTGATGACCTGATAGGGCGGTGTCAGAAACGGCATCGGCAGGATTCCGGTGGCTGTGGCGTTGCCCAGGGTCACGAACAGGACCGCCGTGACCACCTGTCCCAACGGCCCGACGACGTCGAGCATGGCCGAGCCTGTCGTCACCGCTGATAAACACAGGAGCGAGACCATTGGCCAGCTACTCCAGAAGGCGCCAGGAGCGATAGCGAACCAGGGATCGAGCATGAGGGACACCAACAGTCCCGCGACTGCGGACACCCCCACCATGACCATCAGTCGAGCCCGCAGCGATAGCCCACCCTGGGAAGCGACGGAGGACAGGGCCTGGGAGAGAACAAAGCCGGTGAGAGCGGTGCCGAACACCGCGAAGAACACGCTGCGGCCCGGAGACGCGTTCGCGGCCACACCCGGGGTCGTGTTGGAGATCCGAAGCGGCATCCCCGATCGCTCCGAGATTCGCTCGGCGAGCGGCCGCATATAGGACAGCACGGAAGTCCCATCCACACTGGTGTAGGACAGCTCGATACTCCTGCCCTTCCCATCCAGCGCAATGACGCCGTAGACCTCGTGACGGGAGAGTCGATCGAGCCCCTTCTGACGATCAGTCACAGGAACCAACCGGTACCCGTCGCCCACAGCATCCTGCAGATGTGCCGTGTCAGCACCTGCGACAGCCACAGGCAGACGGTGCGGCTCCGGCGCGTTGAACACCTCGATGTAGAAGTAGCTGAAGAGTACCCCGGTCAGCAACGCGGAGATGGCCACGGTGAGTACCGCACGAACGACAGTCGCGCGCGGAATGATGCGGGCCTCCGAGGCGATCTCGTCAGACGACATGACATGCAACCTCCTGTAGTCATTGACTGATAACCAGACGAGATTATCAGTCAATGACCACATGCGCCACGGCGTCTAGACTGGCCCCATGAAGGAGCCGCCGGCATCCAGCGATACTGAGCCAAGGACATCGGGACGCGAACGCATCCTGGACGCGGCGCTGCACCTGTTCAGCAGATACGGGTTCGCTCGCATCACCACCGACCGCATCGCCCGCGAGGCCGGCGTCAGCCAGGCCTACGTGGTGCGTGCCTTCGGATCCAAGACCAAGTTGATCCGGACCCTTTGCGAGCAGGCCTCCACACACATCGAGGAGCTGTTCCGCGACACCGCTCCCTTGAGCGACCCCGGCCAGCGCCGCGAGTTCGGCAAGCGTTTCCAGGAGCTGGCCTTCTCATCTGACGAGCTCAGGCTCCTGGCCCAGCTGTTCGTCTGCGGCACCGATGAGAAACTCGGCCCGCTGGCGCGTGAAGGATTCACTCGAGTCAGCCACCTGCTGCACGACGACCTGGGTATTCCGCGGGATGAAACCAGAAGTCTTCTCGCCGTTGGCATGCTGGCGACGACCTTGTCAGCGCTCGACTACGATCGCCCGGCGGATCCACTCATCGAGTATCTCTTCACGGGCAAGGCGCCCACTGGAGACGACTCCGCTGCTGGGAGCAGCCGCTCTTCGCGGCCCTAACCGCAGCGTGAGGGACGGGGCGGACTCAGTCCGCTTCCGCCGACTTCTGAAGGCGGCGTCCAGGACACCCGTTGTCAGCCCTGACAGCTCATCCTCTCGGCCAGAGGAAGGACGGAGGGCGACCACGACGGCGTCGTTCTGCCCCCAGCCCGGCAGCTCAGGCCTTCATCGACTCCGTTCCAGCGCCTTATGGCAGTCTCCCTACTCACCGACGTTTTCTTCACGGACAGCACGTACCGCGTTGCCCACGAAGAAGACGTCGGTGTTGAGGGCCGGCCTGGGCCGCTGAGAGGCAACAGGTCCGGATCACTCGGGCTGCACCGCTACTTGTGGCACAGGGTGGCGTCGACAGCGTCCTCGATCTGCTGGTACTTCTCCTTGGCGGAGCTCTCCAGGTTGCTCTGGTCCGCGATGGCCGAGGGCATGGCGGTCACGGCGATGGTGACGGCGGTGCCGTCGGGTCCGACGGCGTCGTTGGTCTGGTACCCGTGGATCGTCCCGCCGTGGCCCCAGGAGGTGCCTCCGCAGCTGAGCGGAGTACCGATGAGGCCCAGCCCGTAAACCACACCTGGCCCGAAACGTGAACTGGCGTCGACGCTTTTCTTCATCTCATCGATGCTGGCCTGGGTCAGCAGCCTGCCGTCGAAGACAGCCTGGAAAAAGGTATTGAGCTCACTGGGGGTCGACACCATCGCCCCAGCCGCCCACCCCCAAGCCGGATCCATCTCGGTAATGTCCTCCAGCTTGCCCTCAGCACTGAGATGGTAGCCCTGAGGGTGAGTCCCTTTGATGCTCCTATCCCCCGGGGCCGGGAAATAGGTGTGGGACAGTCCCAGTTTCTTGATGATGCGCTGGTCGATCTGCTCGCCCACCGGCCGCTGAGACACCCGTTCAATGAGCATCCCCAACACTACATAGTTCGTATTGGTGTAGGCCCACTGCGTCCCCGGCTCAAAGGCCGCCGGCTTACTCAGAGCCGTGTCCAGTAGATCCCGCGGCTGCGCGTAGTGATCCTTGATTTGGAAGATATCGCTCCTTCCGGGAGTGATATCGGTGTACTCAGGCAGGCCGCTGGTGTGCTGGAGGAGCTGGCGCACCGTGATCTTCGATCCGTCGACGCCCTCGCCCTTGATGAGGCCCGGCAGATAGGTCTCGATCGGCTCATCGAGCCCCACCTTGCCCTCCTGGACCATCTGCATGACCACCACGGCCACAAAGGTCTTCGTGTTCGACCCAATCCGCACCTCGCCGTCCATCGGCGGGACCTGACCCGTCTCCAGGTTGCCCTTGCCCACGGCAACCCCCGCCGACTCGCCCTTGCTGTCGGTCACCGCCGCCAGAGCCGCCGGGTAGCCGGCGTCCACCAGCCCCTGAGCCCGGGACTTCAGGCTCTCAGCCTCCCCCTTCGACGGCGCCGCCCAGGCCGTACCCCCGGCAACCCCCAACGCAATCGCCGCCGCCACAGGCACCGCCAGCACCCGCCACACCACCGAACGACGACGAGACGAGCGGGACGTCGACGGGCTGGTGGCAAGGTCTACGGATTGAGGGCTGTCATGAACTGTTCTGCTGCTGTTGCGTGTGTTGCTCATGACCCCAGTGTCGACAATTCACCAACCAGTTACCTCCTCCCACAGCACAGCACCCACTGTCCATATGGACAGTCCAACTTGGAACGCCTTCACTCGGCACAACCCTCCTCCCGATCGAGAAATGGCCAACAAACACGGCGCCACCGCGGCTCGTGGGAGCCTCGGTGGCGACTGCACCCGGACGACGGAATCAGGCACGCGGCTGGGCACGCTCCGAGTCAAGCACATGCGCAACCGCGAGGTGCCCGAGTCCGTCTCCGAGCCCATCACTTGTGGCACAGAGTGGCGTCGACGGCGTCCTTGTTCCGCTGGTGCTTCTCCTTGGCGGAGCTCTCCGGGTTGTTCTGGTCGGCGATGGCTGTGGGCAGGGCGGTCACGGCGACGGTGACGGCGGTGCCGTCAGGTCCGACGGCGTTGTCGGTCTGGTACCCGTGGATCGTCCCGCCGTGGCCCCAGGCAGTGCCCCCACAGGACAACGACCTACCGATCAGGCCCAACCCGTACACCGTCCCCGGTCCAAGGTACGAGCTGGCGTCAACCGCTCCGTTCTTCATCTCGTCGATGCTGGCCTGGGTCAGCAGCCTGCCGTCGAAGACGGCCTGGAAGAACATGTTGAGCTCGCTAGGGGTCGACACCATGCCACCGGCGGCCCAGGTAAGTGAGGTATCCAGATCGGTGACGTCCTCCAACTTACCCTCACCATTGATGTGGTAACCCTGGGGGTGCGAACCACGGATCTTCTTCTCACCGTTCCCCGGGAAGTAGGTGTGAGACAGACCCAGCTTCTTGACGATGCGCTCATCGATCTGCTCACCCACCGGCCGCTGGGACACCCGCTCAATGAGCATCCCCAGCACGATGTAGTTCGTATTGGTGTACTTCCACTGAGTGCCGGGCTCGAACTGCGCCGGCTTACCCAGAGCAGTATCCAGAAGGTCACGCGGAGGAACATAGTGCTGCATATTCTCAATCACCTCAGCGTTGCTGGAACGGTAGGTGTCCGCGTACTCAGGCAGGCCACTGGTGTGCTGGAGGAGCTGGCGCACCGTGATCCTTGAGCCGTCAATACCCTCGCCCTTGATGAGGCCGGGCAGGTAGGTCTCGATCGGCTCATCAAGCCCCACCTTGCCCTCCTGAACCAGCTGCATAACCACCACGGCCACAAAGGTCTTCGTGTTCGACCCGACCCTCACCTCCCCGTCCATCGGCGGAGCCTGACCCGTCTCCAGACTGCCCTTACCCACAGCCACACCCGCGGACTCACCCTTGCTGTCGCTCACCGCCGCCAGCGCCGCCGGGTAACCGGCCTCCACCAGCCCCTGCGCCCGAGCCTTCAGGCTCTCAGCCTCCCCCTTCGACGGCGCCGCCGACGCCGCACCACCAGCAGCACCCAATGCGATCGCCGCCGCCACAGGCACCGCCAACACCCGCCACACCAGCAACCGGCGACGGCCGGCTCGGGTCCCGGCGGCCCCTACTGCTTCGGGGCTGTCAGGAGTGACTGCATCGGAACGGACAGGACTGAACTTCTCTGCTTTACCCATGCCTCCAGTGTCACGAGCCAGCAGGCCGAATACCCCCGCCCAGGGCACAGCCCCTGCTGTCCATATGGACAGTGCCGGGCCCGCTCTGCTCCCAGTCGGACCGTTCAGATCGTGACGGCCCGGGAGGCCTGGTAGGCGGCCCCGACAATGCCGGCCGTGTTGAGCAGCTGGGCCGGGACGATCGGGGTCTTGAGGTCGAGCAGCGGCA
>ERZ772979.2029-NODE-2029-length-10681-cov-17.219838_pt1 | contig 10681 bp, 8 predicted proteins | sample MGYA00511130_ERZ772979 | MGnify/ENA primary metagenome ERZ772979 (study PRJEB29015, sample SAMEA2738103) | human oral metagenome | biome: human oral; feature: human-associated habitat; material: saliva | place: China | collected 2186 ... | reverse complement strand
GTCGTCGAAGACCTGGGAGACGAGGCCGAGGTCCTTGTAGACCAGGATGTGGGAGCCGTCGGTGGAGGCGATGCCGGCGGCCTCCTGGCCGCGGTGCTGGAGGGCGTAGAGACCGAAATAGGTCAGGCGGGAGACCTCCTCGCCGGGAGCCCACACCCCGAAGACGCCGCACTCCTCGACCGGGCCGGGCTCGAGCTCGGCCCGGCGGTCGGCCGGGGCGGCGAGGTCGGCCACGGCTGGGGCGTCGTCGGACGAGACAGCGCGGATGGTGGTCGGGGCTCGGTCACCGAAACTCACGTCGTCAGTCTTCCACACGCGACCCTCTTCGCCCGAGAGCGGGCCGCGGGGCGCCCGGCAGCGGCGCGCCTCCGCCGAGATCGGCTCGGTTCCGGTTCGAGATCGGCTCGATCCAGCGACTCGGCCCCGGAGACGGAAGAATCGATCGGAACTCAGCGGCCGAGCGCCTTGTACAGCTTGAGAGCGAGAGCGGTGCGATCCCTCTGCCCGAATTTCCTCAGCGGCGCTGAGACGTCGTTCTTCACGGTTCCCCCGGCCAGGACTGACGAAGCGGCTATTTCCGAGTTCGTCAGGCCACGTGCGACGAGTTCCGCAACAACGCGTTCACCATGGGTGAGGATTGCGAGCGTCCCATCTCTCATTCCATTCGACTGCACGACGGCGCGCACCGCTCGCGGATCGATGACCATTCCGCCGTTAATGACGGTCGCCGTTCCGGTTGCCGTAGGGGGCGCGTCCGCTCCCTCGTGTCGAGCGCGACGCCCAGCGGCGACTCCGTGGTGGTATGGCCCGTCCACGCGATGCTGCTGGGCCTGCTCGCCTCGTGGCTCGCGTTCCTCCTCATCCTCCTGGTGCCCGTGCTGAGGCCGCTTCGCCACGGCCCCGGCGAGCACCTGCGCGATCAGGATGTCTGAGGCATCCGAGGGCTCCGGCGGTGCCGGGCTCATCCATCGGGGCCTCCCGGCCGAGCACCCCGCCGCGGTCCGATCGCGGCCCGATCGCGGTGCGGGCGACGGCCGCGGGAACGGCCGGGACGCGGCGCGCCGGGACGGGCCGGGCGGGGGGCGTCGCCGCGACGAGGCGCGGGCTTGGGGGCGGCGCCTTCCGCGGGCTTGCGACCGCCGGGCTTGGGCGCTGCGCCTTCTGCGGGCTTCCTGCCACGAGGCTTGGGCGCGGTCTCGCTCTTACGCGCGGCGGGCTTGGGCGCGCCGGGCTTGGGGGCTGCGGCCTTGGGGGCTGCGGCCTTGGGAGCTGCGGCCTTGGGAGCCGGAGCCTTCGGGGTGGGCGCCTGGGGGGCGGGGGCCGGGGCCTGCTCAGCCGGTGCCTTGGGGGCAGCGGGCTTCTTCGGGGCGGGCTTGGCCGCGCCGGGCTTAGGCGCCTTGGGGGCGGGCTTGGCGTCCGCCTTTTTGGTCTTGAGTGCCGCCGCGAACTTCTCGCGCATCTGCCGCACGACGGGCGGCTCGAGCGAGGACGAGGACGACTTGACGAATTCACCTGCTTCCTTCAGGTGACCCATCAGTTCTTTGCTGGTGATTCCGAGCTCTTTGGCGAGCTCGTGGACACGCAACTTTGCCACATTTCTCCATTCCGGAAGCGTCTCCGGTGTGGAGACGCCTTACTGATATTGCTGGCAGCTCATCGCTGGGTACTCATCGGGTGCCCATCAGCTTCCAACCCGCTTCCATTATCTCGGCGTTGATGGCGCGCGGCCATCATTGGGTGGTGATCATCTCCTCCACGTCTTCCCAGACGGCGTCCGTCACGGCGCCTGTTCGGAAGGCACGCGCGAGGGCTCGTCGGGTTCGGGCGCGTTGCACGCACCCCTGGTCGGGGTGGATCCACGCGCCTCGGCCTGGAAGAGTCGCCGTCCGGTCGAGGTGAATCTGTCCGTCCGGCGAGCGCACGATTCGCACGAGGGCGTCTCGGTGCGCGCGAGTCCCGCATCCGATGCAGGTGCGCCGGGGCCCTGTGGTGGGCTCGGGCGGCACGGGATACGACACAATCCCCTAGCTTAGTCGAGCTAGGGGATTGTTCGTCTCAGTTTCTATGAGCGACTTGTCACGTCGTCGGGGGTGGAGACGCGCGAGGCGGTCGCGTCGTCGCCGGTTTCCGTGTCGGCGTGGATGTCGATGTGGTAGTTCGTCAGGCGCGCGGCGAGGCGGGCGTTTTGTCCTTCCTTGCCGATGGCGAGGGAGAGCTGGAAGTCGGGCACGATCGCGGTGGCCGTGCGGTTGTCGACGGAGTGGACGACCACGCGGGTGACGCGCGCCGGGGACAGCGAGTTGGCGACGAAGCGCGCCGGATCGTCGGAGTAGTCGACGATGTCGATCTTCTCCCCGCCCAGCTCGGCCATGACGGAGCGCACGCGCGCGCCCATCGGGCCGATGCAGGCGCCCTTGGCGTTGATACCTTCGCGGGTGGCGGCCACGGCGATCTTCGTGCGGTGGCCGGCCTCGCGGGCGATGGCCTTGATCTTGACGAGGCCCTGCTGGATTTCGGGGACCTCGCGCTGGAAGAGTCCGGCGACCAGGTTGGGGTGGGTGCGCGACAAGGTGATGCGAGGACCGCGCTCGGTGCGCTCGACGCCCACGATGTAGGCGCGGATGCGGTCGCCGTGGCGGTAGGACTCGCCGGGCACCTTTTCGCCGTCGGGCAGGACAGCCTCGAAGTCGTCGGAAACCTGGACCATTGTGGGGCGACCGGGGCGCGGTGCCTGGACGGTGCCGGTGATGATCTGTCCTTCGCGGCCGGCGAAGTCGCCGAAGACGCGCTGGTCGTCGGCGTCGCGCAGGCGCTGCATGATGACGGAGCGCGCCGTGGACTGGGCGATGCGGCCGAAGTTCTTGGGCGTGTCATCGAATTCACCGATGGGGTTGCCGTCTTCGTCCTCATCCATCGCCATGACGGTGACGCGACCGGTCTTCTTGTCGATTTCGATGCGGGCCTGGGAGATCGCTCCGGGCAGGTTGTGGTACGCCTTGAGCAGGGCCTCTTCGATGGCGTCGACGAGGGTTTCGAGGCTGACGCCCTTCTCGTTTTCCACCATCCGCAGAGCGGTCATATCGATTTCCATGGTCTCCTACTTCCCCGTTTCACAGTCGACGCGGGTGCGCGCCTTCCTCATGTCCTGATAGTCCATGGTAGTCGATTCATCGTCTTTGGTGGTCGTTGCGCTAGTCTCCCCCGCTGTCGGCGCAGATCCGAGAGTCGTGCGCGCGCCGAGAGGGGACGAGGCCGGGGCGGGGCGGGCGGCCACGGCGTCGGGCACGCGCCCGGTTCCCCAGGGAGACAGGTCTGCGTCCCTGCGCTGCTAGAAACCGAATCAGGGGCCTTGTTCGAAGGAGCACTATCCCATCAGACAGTCATCGCTGGGGCCGCCGCGCATGGCGCCACGCCAGACACCCGGGTGATCGCATATCAAATGGGTCACACAAATGTGCCCGACTGCATGGCGCAGCCGGGCACATCACGATGAGAAGAGGACCTACTCCCCTGCCCCGAAGTCGACGCGAGCGCGCGCCTTCCTCATGTCCTGATAGGCGACGGCGGTTTCCTCACCGTCAACGTCGATCACCGCGCCGGTCTCGTCCGCGGAGACGACGCGGCCGGAGACGTAGCCTCCCGCTCGCAGCTTGATGCGCACGAGACGGCCGACCTGACGCAGCCAGTGACCAACCTTGGTGAGCTCACGCTCAGCTCCGGGAGTAGAGACTTCGAGCAGGTATTCGCCGTCGATGGGGTCGGCGGCGTCAAGAGCCTTCGACACGGCGCGAGACACGTCCGCGAGGGTGTCCGAATCGACGCCGTCACCTCCGATCGGGGCGTCGACGATGACGCGCAGGAGGGGCATCGCGTCGGAGCGCGTGCGGGTCACCGAATCCAGTTCCAGGCCCGAGGCTGCGACCACGGGTGCCAGCAGTTCCTCAAGCGATGTGTCCGTCGTGGACGATCCCATAGGCGCCTATCTTTCTTTTCTTGAACGCGGGTCAGTTACCTATCCTACCCGGGGGTGTGCGATGATGCGGGTGTGCGTTTCGCAAATCTGACTATGACTACACGCCGCTTACCGAGCCTCGTCGCTGCCGCAGCGGTGGCCCTCGCGCTGTCCGCATGCTCCGGGCAGGTGCAGCCGACCCTGTCGGGCTTTGCTGCCGCGCGCGACCAGGCTGCTCGTACGGAGGCAGCGGCGTCCGCGCGTGCTACTCAGCTCGCTGAGAATGCCACCGAGTGTGCGGCCTGTTCGACCGCCCTGCGTTCAGTCGCCTCGGCGTCGGACACCCGCCTACAAGCCCTCGGCGGACTGTGGGATCCGTGGGGCGGGCCCGCACCCGAGGGGAAGTCTTCACCCCCGGCTGTGTCCGAGGCCCCCACGGAGCTCGCCGCTTTCGTCTCGTGGCTGGCCCGCACGGCCACCCGCGACCTGGCGATCGCGGCCGATCCGAAGCTGACGAGCAGCGAGGATGCCCGCATCCTCGCGGCCTCGGCTCTGGGCCGCTACTCGAGCGCCGTCAGCGTGGCCAGCGCCTACGGCATCAGCCTGAACGCGGGCGCGACGCAAGCCGCCGCCATCAACGATCACGTCAATGCCTCCTCCCTGGATGGCGTCCAGACCTGGTCGATCGACGCATTCTCTGATTCGACGATTTCCACGACCTTCGCGCCCTCGGGCACGGACGTGGCGTCCTCACAGGAGCTGTCCGCAGCCGTGGCCCTGTGGGATTGCACGGCCTCCACGCTCCCCAAGGCACATGCCAGCGCGGACACCCTGAGCGTCGACGACACCTACAGCGTCTCGGGCGAACTGTTGACGCGTGCGCAGATTGCGCTGCAGGCGGGCGCAGCCGACACGCGCACGCCTCGCTGCGAGCTGCCCTACCTGGACGCGGCGACGCTGTCTACGAACCTGCTGGCCGCCGATACGGCTATGCTCGCCTCCGACTCCGAGGCCGTGCGCTCCGCCGGCCTGAGCGCGGCGCTCGTGGACATCGAGCAGTGGGCCCCTCACACGACCCTGCCCGCCCTCATCGGCACGAAATAACGCAGCCCGCGCTCCTGCACCCGGCTGACGCTCCTGCGCCCGGCTGAAGAGACAACAGGGCCGCTCCCCCACCGGGGAGCGGCCCTGACTCTACGTGTGCGTAGCGTACCCGTTCATAGGCGAGCTGCGATATCGTCGCCGATCTGCGAGGTGGAACGCACCAGAGGCGCACCGGAGGCAGCGGCCTGCGCGCGCGCCGCCATGTCCGCATCGATGGCGGCGCGCACGCGCGCAGCCTCATCCGCGAATCCCATGAAGTCAAGCATGAGCGCCACCGACGAGATCGTGGCGGTCGGGTCGGCCTTGCCCTGGCCGGCGATGTCGGGGGCCGAGCCGTGCACGGGCTCGAACATCGAGGGGTACTCACGCGAGGGGTTCAGGTTGCCCGACGCGCTCAGTCCAATGCCGCCCGTCACAGCCCCGGCCTCGTCGGTGAGGATGTCACCAAAGAGGTTGTCCGTGACGATGACGTCGAAGCGCGCGGGGTCGGTGACCATGTAGATGGTGGCGGCGTCGATGTGGCAGTAGTCGATGGCCACGTCGGGGAATTCCTCCCCCACCTCGTCGACGATGCGCCGCCACATGTGTCCGGCGTTGACCAGCACGTTGTGCTTGTGGACCAGGGTCAGGTGTTTCTTGCGCGAGGCGGCCGCCTCGAAGGCGTAGCGCACGACGCGCTCGACGCCGTAGGCGGTGTTGACGCTGACTTCGGTCGCGATCTCGTGGGGGGTGCCCACGCGCACGGCGCCGCCGTTCCCGCAGTACAGGCCCTCGGTTCCTTCACGCACGACGACGAAGTCGATGTCGCCGGGGTTGGCCAGGGGGCTGGGCACGCCCTCGTAGTACTTCGAGGGACGCAGGTTCACGTAGTGGTCGAGGGCGAAGCGCAGCTTGAGGAGCAGGCCGCGCTCGAGAACGCCGGAGGGCACAGACGGGTCGCCGACAGCACCCAGGAGGATGACGTCGTGGCGCTTAATGGCCTCGAGGTCCTCGTCGGTGAGCGTGTCGCCGGTTTCGTGCCAGCGCTGCGCTCCCAGGTCGAAGTGGGTGGTGGAGTAGTCGACGCCGCGATCGGCCAGGACTCGGTCGAGCACCTTCAGGCCTTCGGGAACGATTTCCTTGCCGATGCCGTCACCGGGAATTACTGCGATGTTCAGTGTCATACATCCATCTTCCCCCGCCCGCGCGCACCGGGTCGGGCCCATTCCAACCCGTGGTCTGTTTATGCAGTGACGTGCCCCATAGACGAGGCCGAGGCCGGGAGTGCGCTCACGCCCCAGGCCTCGGCCACGTCACGGATGGGTCAGACCCACGCCCCCGAGGAGGCAAAGTAGTACCAGCGTCCCGAGATCATCGTCCAGCCGGTGGCCATCTGGCCGTCCTCGCCAAAGTAGTACCAGGTGATACCGATGTTCTGCCAGCCTGTGACCATCGCGCCCGAGGGGGCCAGGTAGTACCAGGCACCCGCGTGCTGCCAGCCGGTGAGCATCTGGCCGGAGGCCGAGAAGAGGTACCAGGTGGGGCCAACCTGGACCCAGCCGGTCGCCATGGCACCGGTGGCGGGATCGATGTAGTACCAGGAGCCACCCGAGCCAACCCAGCCGCTGACGCGAGCGCCGTAGGCGTTGTAGTAGCTCCACACGCCGTCGGCGTTATCCCAGCCGGTGACCATGTATCCGTCAGCGCCGAAACGGTAGGTGGACTCGCCGATCATGATGGTCTGGTTCATCGCGAAGGTGGAGTCCTCCAGCTGCCACTTCCAGCCCGACCCGGTGTTGACCCAGTGCGCGGGGGTCACCGCAGGCGTGGGATCCGGGGTGGGTTGCGGGTCGGGAGTCGGGTCCGGGGTGGGCTCCGGCGTCGGGGCGGGGTCCTCGCCCGGGTCGCTCAGGTGCAGGTAGGCGGCGTCCACGCGCATGAACTCGATGTTCTTGTAGCCACCGGACTCGTAGAGCAGGCCCCACGTGCCGTCAGGCAGGGCGTGCAGGGTCGAGTAGGCCATGTCGCCGCTCTCGAAGACGACTCCGTCGTTCCAGGTGAAGCCGTCGTCGTAGGACACGCGAATCGTTCCGTTGGCGCGGGCCGAGGAGGAGTCAGCGTTGGAGAAGAGCAGGACGCGGGCGCGCGCGGAGCCCTCGGGGGCATCCGGGTAGGCGCGGATGATCGAGGCGTTGTTACGCGGGTCGGTCAGGTCCCAGTTGTGGCGGAAGGGGCCCCAGGTCTGGCCGCCGTCGTAGGAGATAGATTCGAGGCGCTGGCCGGCAGTGCCCTGTGTGCGCGAGTTGAGGAGCAGGCGCCCGTCGGAGAGCTCGACGACCTTGTTTTCGTCCGCGCTGCCTTCGGTGGGCTCGCCGGGCTTCCAGGTCGCGCCGTGGTCGTCTGAGTAGACGGAGACGGCCATGAGCGAGGTCGTGCCGGAGTTGGCGACGGCGTACTGCTGGATGAGGCGGCCAGCGTGGGCGCCATAGCGCAGCTGGATGCCCTCGCCGGAGGAAGCGAAGCGGGTGAACCACTGGCCCTCGTAGCCGGTCGTCACCTGGTCGGTGATGGTGCGGGGGTTTTCCCAGGTCATGCCGTTGTCGCGGGATTCGACGACGTGGGCATGCAGGATATTGCGCGCGGCGGGGTCGGTGCCCAGGTGGGACTGGAAGAGGCCCGCGTCGTAGGACTTGACCGAGAACATGAAGATCGTGCCGGTCGTGCGATCCACGACGAAGGAGGGGTCGGAGTAGCCGATCTTCGCGGTGCCGGGGGTGCCGACCAGTGCGGTCATGATGGGTGTCCAGGACTTACCGCCGTCCTTGGAGATGCGGTAGACGATGGAGTTGGCCTGGGGCGCATCCTGGCAGGTGTCGGGGCGCCCGTCCCAGGCCGCGATAATCCAGCCGTTGGTGGCGGTGGTCAGCGCGGGGATGCGGTGGCAATTGAAGCCGGCCAGGCCCGGGGAGGCCAGGCGAACCTTGTCGCCGATCGCGTAGTCCTGAGGCGTCTCGAGCGGGTCGGGCGCGGCGGGGCGCGTGCCGGCAGCGACGGTGATCGGGTCGGTGGCGGCGACGAAGTCTCCGGCGATGACGTCGGTACCGTTGCGGTCACGGGTGGCGGCCCAGGTGGCGCTGGGGATGAAGGTGCCGGCCGCAACGTCCTCGGCGGTCACGGTGTGTGTAGCCGAGGTGCAGGACTTGGTCGTGTGGGCGGCGAGGTTGTGCCAGCGGCAGTTGGGGGCGCCGGTCGTCAGGACGCCGCTCAGGTTCGAGGCCGTGGGGAAGACGGTGAGGGTGCTGTCCGTGTTGTTCGTGTAGGTGAAGGTCACGGTCACGACATCACCGGCGTAGACGGTGTCGCCGACTGTGTCGGTGCGCGTGGCGACAACGCTGATCGGGGCTGACTCGTCGTCGATTGCCGAGGCCGTGGTGAGCGCTGCGTCGTCGGTGTCACTGGTGGGGGCGGCCAGAGAGGGGGCGGCGAGGCTCGCGCATAGCAGCGCGGCTCCCGTGGCTGCCGCGAGGGCTCGCCCGTAGTGGCGGAGGGTCATCGTTGTTCTTTCCGGGGAGGGGTGTCAATCTGCGGTGAATGAGCTGTCACTCACCCTCCGCACGATTCATCATAGAAATGTAGATGCCGACTAACCACTTATATAAGAAGGGTGTCACACGCCTCCCATCTTAATTACCAACAAACCACGCAGATGGAAGACAATCTGACACACCCCTACCCGCGCGACACGACCTCAGAAACTAACCGAGAATAAGACTCTTCCAGCCGATCGATGCACTCACGAATGTCATATCGCGCGCCAACCGCCACATAGCGACGCGCTTCGCGCGCACGCGCCGCACTCCCCCGTTCAACCCAGCTGTCAATCGCGCGAGCGAGCGCACGAGCATCCCCGGCCTCGTACACACTGTCCTCACTCAGGGCAAATTGACTGGTCGCCGTCAACGGACCGCGAGCAATGATGGGCACGACACCATATCGCAGCACCTCCAGGGCACTCAGCCCTTCAACTTCAATGCGCGCCGCATGCACATACAGGTCAGAGCTCGACACCTCACGGACGAGCTCATCCGCACTCAAGAAAGCAAACCGGACAGGATGGGCGATCACGTTGCTCCGCAAGAGACGCCGAGCCGAGGCACGCAGGGAGCGTTCAGTCGGACCGCGCCCAGCAAGAGTCAGCTGAATCGAGCGCGCATGAGCGCTATGGCGCAAAGCGCGCAGGATGGTCGCCTGGTCTTTTTCGCGCGAGAACCTCCCAACCGCGAGGATCCGAATGAGGCAAGATTCCCCCACCTGACGACCATCACCACCCACCTCCCCCTCGAGAGGCACACCGTTTGACACAAGCAGAAGAGACGGGCGCACACGCAGCCGCAACACGCGGTCATACACGGACTGCGAGGGACATTGAATGAGGTCACAGCGATTGAAGATGAAGCGCTTCCACACCTCGAGGATCACCCGATTCAGGAGGGGGCAACGGTCGAGATACACGGAAGCCGTCAGGTTTTCCGGATGAATGTGATAGGTCGCCAGAGCTGGCACTCCACGAGCGCGCGCACGCCGAGCAACGAAAGCCTGCAGCATAAACGGCTCTTCCAGATGCACCACGTCCGCCCAGTCGAGTGCCCGGTCAACCTGGCGACGATCCGAACGGGCAAAGGCGTAGCCCTGAGAGGCAATGAGCGGCGCAACAAGCGGGATACGAAGGTGCGGAAGCGGATAATCAGGCACACCAACACCACAATCATCACCATGACGCGGAGGAGCAGACAGCACGCGAACATCGTGCCCCCGCTCTCGCAACAGCGAGATCGTCCGGCGCGCGGAGGCAGCAAGCCCGTTACCGCGCGTATAGAGGTCATTGATGACGAACAGGATCTTGAGCCGGGTGGACGCATCCGCCCCCTGAGCAGCCATACCCCGATTTTACCCAGGAGACTGCGACGAGAACCATTGACGCAGACAGAGACAACTCCGGCAGCCAATGCAAGACATCACAAAGAGTTGCTCAGAAAGTAGTTACTAATAAACTGATGCTGTCAATCAGTCTTTCACAGCAAGGAATTACCGTGCGCCCCTCCCGTCGAACTCTGACACGCGTCACCTCGGCCGCCGTCGCTTCCCTCGTGATCGTTGCACCGATCTCCACCGTTTCCAATGCGGACGCCCTCTCCCCCGCCTCCCTTCCGTGGACGAACGGCTCCGACGAAGCGGCGGCGAACTAACCCTCGCGGGAACACAGTCGAACGTCACCCGCGCCTTTGAGCACAAAAGAGCCCCGACCTCGTCCCTTCAATCAGGGAACGAGGTCGGGGCTTGGGTCTATCCGACATGGACAGCGAGATCAGCGCGCGGCGCTGCCCTCGGTGTAGTCCGCATCGGAGTCGGTCCAACCGAAGGCCTTGCGCAGCTTCTGGCCGGTCTTCTCGATCGGGTGGGCCTCTTCCTCGGCGCGCAGCGCCTTGAACTCGAGAGCGCCGTTATCCTGGTCCGCAATGAACTTGCGGGCGAAGGTGCCGTCCTGAATGTCGGCCAGGACAGCCTTCATGGCCTCCTTGGAGGACTCGCCAATGACGCGCGGGCCGGAGACGTAGTCGCCGTACTCGGCGGTGTCGGAGCAGGACC
>ERZ772979.2028-NODE-2028-length-10685-cov-32.405080_pt1 | contig 10685 bp, 8 predicted proteins | sample MGYA00511130_ERZ772979 | MGnify/ENA primary metagenome ERZ772979 (study PRJEB29015, sample SAMEA2738103) | human oral metagenome | biome: human oral; feature: human-associated habitat; material: saliva | place: China | collected 2186 ... | reverse complement strand
GATAGAGTTCACCCGTGCCTGCAACACGCCCCATGACCCCGTTCTACCGCTTCGCTGCGCGCGGGGCGATCATTCCGTTCCTCAAGATGGTCTCCAGGCAGAAGGTGACCGGCCTGGAGAACATACCCCGCGAGGGCGGCTTCATCGCCGTGGCCAACCACCTGACGGATCTCGACTCTCTCACGGCCATGCGCGCACTGGTCGACGCCGACGTGCCCGTCTACTCCTTGGCCAAGTCCACCCTGTTCAAGGTGCCGGTGCTCGGCTCGATCCTGAGGGCCGGCGGACAGATCCCGGTCCAGCGGGGAACCCAGAACGCGGCCACGGCCCTCAAGGCCGCCGGTGATGTCCTGGCTGACGGTGGAGCCATCATGATCTTCCCCGAGGGCACCCTCTCCCGGGACCCCCTCAAGTGGCCGATGGTCGCCAAGACGGGCGCGGCCAGGCTGGCGATGACCAGCGGGGCACCCGTCCTGCCCATGGGGCAGTGGGGGGCTCACGAGATCCTGGACACCTACGGGCGCTCCTTCCACCCCTTCCCGCGCAAGGAGGTGCGCGTGACCATCGGCGGGCTCATGGATCTGTCCAGCTTCGGGCAGGACACCCAGGACCGCGAGGCCGTGCGCGCCTGCACGGCCGAGATCATGCGAGCCATCACCGTTCTGGTGGAGGAGCTTCGGGGCGAGAAGGCCCCCCGGCCCTTCGACCTGCGCTACGACGGGGACCCCGGCAAGGGCAGGATCGGCGTGCGCCGCCCCGACCCGTTGCCCGAGGCGGACAGCAGGGAGGACGGTCAGTGAGCGGAGCCGGAAACGCAACGAGCATGGCGCTGGTGCAGCGGGCGGCCGTCATCGGCTCGGGCGCCTGGGGAACCACCTTCGCGAGCCTCCTGGCTCAGGCCGGTGCCCCGACGACGATCTGGGCCCGGCGCCAGGAGATCGCCGACGAGATCAATACCGGCACCAACGAGCGATACGTCCCCGGCCACCGCCTGCCGCCGGGCGTGACGGCCACCACCGACCTGGCCGGAGCCGTCAAGGGAGCGGGCGTTGTCGTCGTAGCCGTGCCCTCCCAGGAGGCCCGGGGGGTTCTGGAACCCGTCCGCGGCGCCCTGGCCGACGACGCCGTGGCCGTCTCCCTCATGAAGGGGGTCGAGCTGGGCACCGGGCTGCGAATGAGCGAGGTGCTGGCCGAGGTCCTGGGGATCGACCGATCCCGCGTCGTCGTCATCTCCGGGCCCAACCTCGCCGACGAGATCGCCGCGGGCCAACCCACCGCCACTGTGGTGGCGGCCGACGACGAGCGGGTCGCCGCCCGGATCGCCGCCATGTGCGCCACCGGCACCTTCCGCCCCTACACGAACACCGATGTCCTGGGCGTCGAGCTGTGCGGGGCGGTCAAGAACGTCATCGCCCTGGCCGTCGGCGCCGCCGCGGGCCGGGGCATGGGGGACAACTCCAAGGCCACGATCATTACCCGGGGCCTGGTGGAGATCACCCGCCTGGGCCTGGAGCTCGGCGCCCGCCCCGAGACCTTCTCCGGGTTGGCCGGAATGGGCGACCTGGTGGCCACCTGCTCCTCGCCCCTGAGTCGCAATCAGACCTTCGGCCGTCACCTCGGCGAGGGGATGAGCGTGGCCGAGGCCGCCGCGGCCTCCCGAGGCGTGGCCGAGGGGGCCAAGTCCGCTCGCGCCGTCCTCGACCTGGCCCGGGCCCACGGGGTGGATATGCCGATCACCGCCGGGGTCGTCACCGTCGTCGAGGGCGCCGCCAGCGTCGCCCAGGTGACGGATGCTCTGCTGGCCCGTCCTCGCAAGGCCGAGGGCGTGCACGCCGCCGCGTCTCAGACGTAGCCCGGTCGCGTCTCGCACGACTGCGGATGCCCGGAACTCTCGCCGCGGCACGGCGCTGGGCCGGTCCTCAGTCGTGGGCGATGTCGATGACCAGGCGCGTGGGACTGGACAGTCTGAAGATGCGATAGGTCTGGGAGTCGGCGCCTATCACGACCTGGAACTCGCCCTCGAAGCCGGGATCGATGTAGGCCGAGTCAATGCTCCTGTCGTCGTTCGCGGAGTCGTCGAGCTCGATCTGCCTATGGCCGCTGACCCTTTGCCCGTCCGGGGGGACGTCGGCTACGCCGCTGCCCCGGATGACCATCGTGTGCCCTCCTTGAACCTCGATCGGGTCGCCCTTGCCCATGGTGGAGGCCGGAGCATCCCACTGGGGCGGGCTCCATCCCGGAGTCCCCTGACCGTCGAACTCCACCACGAGCCGGCTGTAGCCCTCCTCCGGGTGGTTCCCGATTCTGACGTCGGCGACCGTGAGGGTGCTGCCCTCTGCCGCCTGCTGCCCCTGGGAGCCGGTTCCCCAGTCCGGGGCGTCCGAGCTGTTGTGCCGGGGGTGGCTGGATGGCGCTGCACTTCCCGCAGCCGGAGCCGTCCCCGGCGTTCCCCCGGTGCCGACGTCGGTGGTGGTGGGGGTGCCCGAGGGGAACGACGTGCTCAGTGAGCAGGAGCTCAGCACCAGGGTCGCGCAGGCCAGCAGGGCGAGCAGTGCGACGGGGCTGCGGTGGGGCATCGTTGCCTCCTTCCAGGGGCGTACGGGGCGCCCGCTTTGATCCGGGATCCTTGCGCATTATCAGCATACGGGGCTCCGCGCGGTAGCGTGTGGCCTATGACAGACCTCCAGGAAACCGGCCCCTCCGTTCCCAGTTCTGACAAGTCCAAGGTGCGAGTCGCTGTCGTCTTCGGCGGGCGCAGCGGGGAGCACACGATCTCCTGCGCCACCGCCGCCGGAGTCCTGTCGGCCATCGACCGCGACCGCTACGAGGTCCTTCCCGTGGGCATCACCCCCGAGGGCCAGTGGGTGCTCGTCGAGGACGACCCGGCCGCTCTCGAATTGAGCGACGGCCGACCGCCGGTGACGATCACCGCCGACGCGCTGGGTCGGGGAACCCTCACCGCCCCGCTGGGAGGCGGCGAGCTGACCGTGCTCGGTCCCACTGGTCCCCGAGTGCTCGGCCGGGTCGACGTCGTCCTGCCGCTGCTGCACGGGCCCTACGGCGAGGACGGAACCATTCAGGGAATGCTGGAGATGATGGGCGTTCCCTACGTCGGCTGCGGAGTGCTGGCCAGTGCCGCGGGCATGGACAAACAGGTCACCAAGGTGCTCCTCGGAGCGGCCGGCATCGCCACGGCTCCGCATGTCGTCGTTGGCCCCCACGCCTGGAAGCGTGATCCCGAGGCGATCCTGGAGGCCTGCCGGTCCCTGACCTACCCCCTGTTCGTTAAGCCCGCCCGCGCCGGCTCCTCCCTGGGTATCAGCAAGGTCGACCGCCCCGAGGACCTGCCCGGGGCCATCGAGGCTGCCCGGGCCGTCGACCCGAAAGTCCTCGTGGAGAGCGGTATCATCGGGCGTGAGATCGAGGTCGCCGTCCTGCAGGGCCGCGGCGACGACGCTCCCCGGGTGGCCGAGCCCGGCGAGATCGCCATGGACGTTGCACAGGGCGCCGGCGAGTTCTACGACTTCGAGACCAAGTACCTGGCCCACGACGCCGTCGCCATGGTCTGCCCGGCCCGCATCGGTCCCAAGGAGAGGGCCCTCATCATGGACACCGCCGCCCGAGCCTTCGAGGCAGTCGGCTGCGAGGGACTCGCCCGCGTCGACTTCTTCCTCACCGACACCGGCGAGGCGGTCGTCAACGAGATCAACACGATGCCCGGCTTCACCCCCTTCTCCATGTTCCCCTACATGTGGCAGGTCTCAGGGCTGGAGTACACCGACCTGGTCTCCGAGCTCATCGAGTTGGCCCTGTCGCGCTCCAGTGATGTCAACCGCTGAGCCGGTTCTTCCCGGCGGTGATGCCGCTGATGCCGCGAGAGTCGGCGACCTCAGCGAGGAGGAGCTCCTCGCCCTCATCACACCCCTTCTGCCGCGCGCCGCGCAGACCCCGGTGGGCAGCGGGGACGACTGTGCGGTCCTGTTCTTCCCCGACGCGCGCACGGCGGTGAGCACCGACGTCTTGGTCGAGGGGCACCACTTCCGCACCGAGTGGTCCACGGGGCGCGACGTCGGCGAAAGGGCCGCGGCCCAGAACCTCGCCGACGCCGCCGCCATGGGGGCGCGGCCTGTCGCCCTCGTTGTCGGTCTCGTCATGCCCCCGACCACGCCGGTGGCATGGGTGCGGGACTTCGCCGAGGGCCTGGCCCGGGGCTGCGAGCCCTGCGGGGCCGGCGTCGTCGGCGGCGATCTCAGCGGAGGGGAGTCGCTGGTCGTGGCCGTCACGGTCCTGGGCGATCTCGAGGGGAGGGCGCCGGTCCTGCGAAGCGGTGCCCGTCCCGGCGACCTCGTCGTCTACGCCGGTACCCTGGGGCGCAGTGCGGCCGGACTCGCCCTGCTCAGCGCCGGGAAGCAGACTGCGGCGGAGCAGTATCGGGACCTGTCTCAGGTCCGGGACTGCCTGGCCGCCTTCCGGGCACCGACTCCGGCCCTGGTGGCAGGACCCGCCCTGGCCGATGCCGGAGCCACCTCCATGATGGACGTCTCGGATGGATTGCTGCGCGACGCCGGACGGATCGCCCGAGCCAGCGGCGTCGTCATCGACCTCGACGATCCGGGGAACCTGCCTGATATGTCCTTCCTCGAGCCGGTCGCCGCGCTCGTGGCGGGCGGCCGCGGACCGGCAGCACGCGCCCTGGCCCGTGGCTGGCTGCTCACCGGGGGAGAGGACCACGGAATGCTCGCCACCGTCCCGCCAGAGGTCGCAGAGCGTCTGCCAGCAGACGCCGTGGTGATCGGCCGGGTGCTGGCCCCCCAGAGCCCGATGGCCGACGGACTCGGCCATCGACCGGGTGTGCTCGTGGGCGGACAACCGGCTCGCGAGCACGCCGGGTGGGACCATTTCGCCGGAGCCTGAGTCACCGCTCCCCGAGTGGAACCGGAGCACGACAAAGGCCGCCGACTGCAGATGCAGCGGCGGCCTCGCGCTCGAAGGACTCGAGGCGGTGCGCTCAGATGTTGCGCGTCACCTTGCCGGCCTTGAGGCAGGACGTGCACACGTTGAGGCGCTTGGGGGCGCCGTTGACGAGAGCACGCACACGCTGGATGTTGGGGTTCCACCGGCGGTTGGTCCGCACGTGGGAGTGCGAGACGCTCTTGCCGAAGATGGGGCCCTTGCCGCAAACGTCGCACACAGCAGCCACGGTCTCACTCCTGATCTTCAATGCTTCAACGCTCAGGCCCGTGCCTGGCGCCAGGTCTTACCGCCCAGGCGCAGGGCTCTGGGCAACCCGAACACAATAGCGGAACTGTTGGCCGGCTCCCAAGCCACGAAGGCGTGGGTTCGGGCACACGCCGGGACGATCGGAGGTCCGCCGACGTGCGACCGGCGGGTTGTGAACGTGCCGGATCTCACCATATGGCGAACGTTTGCCCGAACGGGGTGCGGTGGTAGGCGGTTTGACCAGCGTGTTGGTGGTTCGAGTCTCCAACTGGCGCTCTAGCGCCCAGAACGGGACGTTCCGCACGGTGTTCGCTCCGGTGGGAGGAATGTGGTTGTGCGGGTACTCTGAAACTACATATCAACACGGAGGCTCGGCCCAGCCGCGAACCAGGCTCGCTGAACGCCAGCACATATGCAGATCATGCAGTGGAACAGAAGGTGTTCGCAGCGTGAGACGCATGTGGTGCGGTGGTCGCAGCCAGGACGCAGGGGAGGCGAAGATGGCGCAGTCGCAAGGACACCGCCCCGCTACCCCTGTCCCGGAGACCTACGTGCTGCAGGGGGCGGCGGTACGGCGCTGGATCGGGCTGGCGGAGATCGTCGCCGATCAGACCCGGGACCTCGTCGACGTCCTCAATGTTTTCCCCGTGCCGGATGCGGATACGGGAACCAACGTCCTGCTGACCCTGCGCTCGGCCTCAGACGCTCTCCATCGCCTGGGACGGGCCGCGGACGCGGCCCAGGTGGCCCGGGCGGCGGCCGACGGTGCCGTGCGGGGCGCGCGCGGGAACTCCGGCCTCCTGGTCTCCCAGGCCTTGGCCGCCTTCGCCGATGTCTGCGCCGACGCCCCCGACCCTAAGGGTCTGCGCCCCGTCGAGCTCGTGCACGCCTATGAGGCCATGGCGGACACCACCTGGGCCGCGGTCTCCCGCCCGGTGACGGGCACCCTGCTGTCCGTGGCCAGAGACGCCGCCACGTCCGCCCGCGCCGCCCTGGAAGAGGCGACCGCGAGCTCGCCCGCGACCCTGAGCGTCATCGCCGCTGCCGCCGCCTTCGGCTCCCAGGAGTCCGTCGTCGAGACGGCCGGCCTCGGGCACGGCCCGGTGGATGCCGGGGGCGCGGCCTTCATGCTGCTTCTCACCTGCCTGTTAGACACCATCGACTCGGTCCCGGACGCCGGCGGCGGGGCGGATAATGCGCTAGAGCTGCGCCAGGGCCACGAGGACACCGACGAGCACGCCCCCTACACCGCCGTCGCCCGCCAAATGCTCACCGATCTGGCTGAGGGCGGGGCCCCGCACAGCCTCGGTTCCGAGCCGCTGGGCATGTCCACCGGTGAATTCGAGGTCATGTACCTGCTGGAGGCGACCTCGGTCCAGGCCGGGCAGCTGCGCCGGGACCTGGAGCGCATCGGCGACTCGGTGGGCGTCGTCGGCACTCCGGACGCCCTGGACGTGGGGCTCTACCAGGTCCATGTCCACACCGATACGCCGCGCGCCGCGCTGCCGCACGTGGGCCGAGCCCGTCAGATCTGCATCCACCACCTCCACCCCACGGCCCTGGTGACCTCCACCGACGAGCCCCCGTCCCCGTGGGGGCCGCTCGTGTCCGACCCCACGGGCCACGTCGTCTCCTTCGAGCGCCTGGCCGCCCGCAGAGCCGAGCGCAAGGCCAAGTCGGTGCGCATGCACCCCTCTCAAGCGGCCGTCGCCCGACCCGCCCCGGCGGAGACGCCGCGCATCGCCGCGCGCTCACGGCAGGCCGGCGTCGGCGTCATCGCCTGTACACGGGCACCCGGCCTCATCGAGCAGCTTGCCCGCTCCGACGCCGCCGTCGTCCTCAATCCCGACCGGGAGGGGATCGCCCGTGCCGCTGCGGACCTGGGCTCCTCCCAGGTCATCGTGCTGCCCTGTGATGCCGCGTGCACTGAGGCGGCCCATGACGCCGCCCGCTTCCTGGCGGCCCGTTCCGCCGTCTCCACCGTCCGTGCTCCGGCAGGGACCTCCCGGAACGCGGGCGCCGCTCGAGAGGCTGCCCGCGCCGGGCTGCAGTCGGGTAGTCAGCCGGAGCGATACGCGGCCGAGGGCATTCAGCTCCTCGTGTGCGACACCGACGACGAGGCCCGAGTCCTGGCCGCCACCGTCTCCCTGGCGGGCAGGAGCGAGGGCGCGGAGCTGGCCGACCTTGCCCGTCGGGCCTGGAGCGCCGCTGCGGGCCTGCGCACCATCGCCCTCAACGACGCCCAGGCCGACGCCGACGCAGTGGCCCACGCCGTGGCGGCGGCGCTGCGTCCCTCCGATGAGCTCCTTACCGTCATTACGGGGCGCAACGCCGGGCGCGACGTCGGGGCTCTGGCCGCCAGTGCCGCGGTGGGCGCTCGCGGGCAGATGGTCGGTGAGGACGTGGAGGTCGCCGTCCACGCCGGCGGCCAGGAACGCCCCGATGTCCTGATCGCCATCGAATAGCCATCGAGTAACCAGCTCAACGCCGCTGCCCGGCCGCGGAGCCGCTTTGGCTCGCGTGCGAACCGGCTCGGGTCGTGAACGGATCCGAGCCGCCTTCGGCATAGGGTGGGCGTCGTGCCCAGCTCGCCTGATCGTTCGACCCGCGCGCCTCGACCCGGCAGTGCCGGCGTCCTCGAGCGACCCATCACCCGGCTGCTGGGCAAGCGCACCGCCGCTCAGCTCGCCAAACAGGGAGTGGAGACCGGCGCCGACCTGCTGCGCCTCCTGCCCCGCCGCTACGACACCTGGGGGGAGCTGACCGATATGCGCACGCTCGCCAAGGGCGAGCAGGCAACCATCCAGGCGCAGATCGTGCGGGCCTCCTCCCGCCGCACCCGCTCTGGCCGGGCTCCGGCCATCATGGAGGCCACCGTCACCGACGGCGTCTCGACCATGGACGTCGTCCAGTTCGGCGCGGCGGGCCAGATGCGCGCCCGCGCCACCCAGCTGGCCCCTGGAACCACTGTTCTCATGAGCGGCAAGGTGGGGCTCCACCGTGGACGCAGGCAGCTGTCCAACCCGCGCCTGTACGTCCTCGACGAGCTCGACGAGGCCGAGCGCGAGGCTCTGCTGGCCCGGCCCATGCCCATCTACCCGGGCACCGAGGCCCTCCCCTCCTGGTCGGTGGCCAAGGCGGTCAGAACCGTGCTGGACCAGGTGGGGCCGGACGACGTGCCCGACCCGCTGCCCGATGAGCTGCGGCGCTCGTGCGGACTTGTCGACGTCTACACCGCCTACCGGTGGGTGCACCGGCCGGACGATGCCGACCAGTGGAAGGCCGCCCGGAAGCGCCTGCGTCACGAGGAGGCCCTCATCCTTCAGGTGGCCCTGGCTCAGCGCCGTGCCCTCCATGAGGCCACCCGCACCGCGGTGGCCTGGCCCGAGCCGGAGGCGACCGGCTCCCTGAGAGCTGACCTCGACGCCGCTCTGCCCTACGAGCTCACCGTCGGACAGGTGCGGGTCGGCCGGGAGATCGCCGCCGACCTGGCCCGAGCCGTCCCCATGCAGCGGCTCCTTCAGGGCGACGTGGGCAGCGGCAAGACCCTCGTGGCTCTGCGGGCCATGCTTCAGGTGGTCGGCGGTGGAGGACAGGCGGCCCTGCTGGCCCCCACCGAGGTGCTTGCCGCCCAGCACCACTCCTCCCTGGAGTCGCTGCTCGGCCCCCTGGCCCGCTACGGGATGCTCGACGGCGCCGAGCGCGCCACCCGGGTCCATCTGCTGACCGGCTCCACTCCGGCCGCTCAACGTCGCCGGATCCTGGCCGACCTGGCCGCCGGCGAGCCAGCCATTGTCGTGGGGACCCACGCCCTGCTGTCGGACACGGTGCAGATCCCCTTCCTCGGGCTGGTCGTCGTCGACGAGCAGCACCGCTTCGGCGTCGCCCAACGCGACGCCCTGCGCGAGCGCGGGGGCGTCACCGACCCGGCCACCGGCCAGCGCCACACCCCCCACCTGCTGGTCATGACCGCCACCCCGATCCCGCGCACCATCGCGATGACGGTCTTCGGCGACCTGGCCACCTCCGTCCTGGACGAGCTGCCCGCCGGGCGCGTCCCCGTCCCCACCCATCTCGTCCCGTGGTCGCGCACCCCCTGGGTGGAGGGCATCTGGCAGCGCGCCGCCAAGGAGGTCGCCGGAGGTGGGCGCGTCTACGTCGTCTGCCCGCGGATCGAGGCGAGCGACGACGAGCCCGGGCAAGAGGCTGCGATGGTCTCCGACGCCGTCACCGCCGCCGATACCGACCAGAACTCGAGCTTGCTCGAGCTCGAGGAGACCGGTCCGCGACCCGACCGCCCGCCGGCCGCCGTCGAGGAGTGGAGGCTACGCCTGGGGGCCGAGCCGGCCCTGGAGGGCATCGACGTCGGGGTGCTCACCGGGCGCATGAGCGGCGAGGACAAGGCAGCCGCCATGGCGGACTTCGCCTCCGGCGCCACCCCCGTCCTGCTAGCCACCACCGTCATCGAGGTCGGGGTGGATGTGCCCGAGGCATCCATGATGGTCGTCCTGGACGCTGACCGCTTCGGCCTGTCACAACTTCACCAGCTGCGCGGACGGGTCGGACGCGGCGGCCGGGAGTCGATCTGCGTGGCGGTCACCGGCGTGGAGGTCGGCTCCACCGCCTTTCACCGCCTCAAGGCCTTCGCCTCCACCATGGACGGGTTCGCCCTGGCCGAGGCCGACCTTGACCTGCGCAGTGAGGGCGACGTCCTGGGAGCCTCGCAGTCGGGGCGAACCTCCGGGCTGGATCTGCTGCGCGTTACCCGCGATGCCCGGCTCATCGCCGCCGCCCGGAGCCAGGCGGAGCGGATCGTGGCGGCCGACCCGCAGCTGCGCGAGCACCGGGCCCTGGCCGCGGCGATCGCCGAACGCCTCGACGAGGAGTCCCGGGCCTTCCTCGAAAGAGCGTGACGGGCCGGAGTCAGAGAGGCTCGGCGAACCAGAGCGTTGTCTCGCCGTAGCGCTTGTCTGCGAATCGCCCCAATTCCTGCGGCCACGCGGGCTCCGGTGAGCGCGTGGAGCGCTCGACGACGACGACGGCGCGAGGGGCCAGCCACGGGTTCTCGCTGCGGGTCAGGGGGCTGAGGATCGCGGTGAGCTCCTCCTCGGCCAGCTCGTAGGGCGGATCGATCAGCACCAGGTCCACCGGCGCCCCCGCCGTGCCGGTCAGGAAGGCGGCCGCCTTCGCGGTCACCACCCGCAGCCCGCGCAGACCCAGCGCCCGGATATTGCGTCGGCAGATCTCGGAGGCCGCGCGCGAGGAGTCCACGAGCGTGACGTCGCCGGCCCCCCGGCTCGCCGCCTCTAGGCCCAGGGCTCCTGAGCCCGCGCACAGGTCCAGCACCCGGGCGCCGTCGAGCACCCCGTAGTGCTCCAGCCGGGCGAAGAGGGCTTCGCGCACCCGCTCAGAGGTGGGGCGCGTCCCGGACCGGGGCACCTCGATCCTGCGCCCACCCACGGTTC
>ERZ772979.2026-NODE-2026-length-10698-cov-3.473551_pt1 | contig 10698 bp, 7 predicted proteins | sample MGYA00511130_ERZ772979 | MGnify/ENA primary metagenome ERZ772979 (study PRJEB29015, sample SAMEA2738103) | human oral metagenome | biome: human oral; feature: human-associated habitat; material: saliva | place: China | collected 2186 ... | reverse complement strand
CTAGATAATAGCCATTTTCGCTAACACCTTTTTCCTGATACCAGTTCCGAACTTTCGCATCTTCTGCCTTCAGGCTTGAAGGAGCAGTATCCGTTCCATAGGCAATATAGGTGGTCTTTGGTTGATACTGCTTATAGTCCTCTCGGATATATCTTTCGATATTTTTGCTATCACATACCAGTAAATCAGCATGCTTGACCATGAGTTGCTCTGAGAATTTCCAGTACTTACGAACTGGCAGACTCCATTTTGCTCGCAACCATTCATGACCATCAGGATTTACTAGCAAACGGCCTCCAATGGCACGAATTTTTTTCTTAAGTCCAGAAATAAAAGGACCGATGCGACAAGCTAGAATGTAAAAAATGGGAGCCTCGTCCTTGTTTTTCTTAGCCAATTCAATAGCCTTATTGACCGCTGCAATATCGTAAGCGATAGCACGAGCAGGGCCAATATTAGGCACATCAATGTTGAAACAAATAGCTCCATTGTGCTCAAACTGGTCATCCGTGATACCAGATTTAGCTGAATTTTCACGCATACAAGCAACATAGTATTGTATGTTGCTGTCTTTTTGATATTCGGTTAATTTTTCAACAAAGGTTTCAAATCCTCCATACTTAGCAGGAATCCCCTTTGAACCAATAATATAAACTGACTGTTTCATTTTTCTCCTAACAGGCTAAAAGACACAAATCACTTCGCCCCTTCTCTCATAAATACCACTTTGACGGTCTTTAACAATATTTCAATATCTTTCCAGATGGTCCAATCATCAATATAAGCTACGTCCAGCTTGACAACATCTTCAAAGTTCGTGATTTTACTACGACCACTTACCTGCCATAGGCCAGTAATTCCAGGTTTAAAACTGAGACGGCGTTTCTGTTCAGGAGTATATTTCTCGTACTCATCCACTGTTGGAGGACGGGTACCCACCAGACTCATATCTCCCATTAAAACATTCCAAAATTGTGGCAATTCATCTAGGCTAGTCTTACGGATAAAGCGACCTATTGGTGTGATACGAGGATCATCATCGACTTTAAACATACCACCTTGCATGGTATTTTGTATCAAGAGTTCTTGCTTTCTCTCCTCAGCATCTACACGCATAGAACGAAATTTATAGAAAGTGAAATGTCGACCATTCTTTCCAATACGAGTTTGAGAAAAAATCGCTGGTCCACCATCTTGTCTGATCATCGGAACCAGAACAATACTCACCAAACCACAGATAATCAATCCGACAATCGCACCACAAATATCAATGATCCGTTTAGCGACCACATGACTAGGTTTATAAAATTTTGTTGAAAAAGTTACGACATTCAAACCTGCCATTTCACGAATTTTTTTATCACTACCTAAATTATCGTTAAAAGCATTAAGATTGACTGTCACATCTATCCCCATTGTTTCAAAGAGCGAGATAAATTCCCCAATATCATACTCTTCACTAGGTAGATTGATAAAGACTTCATCAACAACTTCATGGGTTGTATAGTCTAAAATATTTTCAGCAGGAATAACTTTTAAATGTTCATGACGGAAGTTAGGCTGATCTAAAACACTAACTGCTTCTAACTCCCATAAAATGTCACTAGCCTCTATCAGTCTATCCGTTACTTTCTCAACTCTAGAAGTTGCCGTTATCAAAAAGACTTTCTTTCTTCCTTTTAAGTTTGGGAATAGGCGTTTCCAATAACGTTTGATATATACATTCATCAGATAAAGCAAAATGGAATGTATTATCAAAAAATAAACCATCCCTCGTCTTGAAATGCTAAAACGCTCTTCTAAGAAAAAATTCGAGATGCTAATCGCTAAAGCAAAATAAATGATATATTTTGCTGTTCTGATAAACTCAGCCAAGTACCCTCTTTTGAAAAAATCTTGTCCATAATCACTAATATGAAAGACAACATAATGGAGAATGTACAGAATTACCATTGAGGTATATACAATATCTGTTTCTTTAACAAAACTGAGCAAATAAGCTAAAATAATGACAAGAAAACTCTGGAAAACTGCCAAAGAAATCTTCAATCCCTTTTCTTCCATAATATCTTCCCTAGGCTATTTGTTATTTTTTGCCATAATTTCCGTAAGAGCCATAAGCACCGTAGGAACCATATTTTTCAACAGATGTATTCAATTTATTGAGCACAATTCCTAAGAATGGTTTGCTTGTTTGTTCGAGCTGCCCTTTCGCCTTTTGAACATCACGTCGATTTGTTTCACCTACTGCCGTTACCAAAACAGAAGCATCACATTTTTGAGTGACGATAGCTGCATCGATGACGACTCCGATTGGCGCTGTATCCACGATGATGTAATCAAAGTACTTACGCAAGGTATCAAGCATGGTTGCAAAATTTTCACTTTGTAGCAAGGCTGTTGGGTTTGGTGATATAGAACCCGCTTGAATAACAAACAAGTTTTCAACATTGGTATCACATAGCCCTTGTGATAGGTCTGTCGTCCCAGATAAGAACTCTGTTAGTCCAGTAATCTTCTCGCGTGATTTAAAAACACCTGACATGACAGAATTACGAATATCGGCATCGATTAAAAGCGTCTTATAGCCCGCACGCGCAAAGGCCCAAGCAATATTTGTAGAAGTAGTTGACTTCCCTTCACCCGGTTTCACAGACGTGATAGAAATAACTTTCAAATTATTCCCACTCAATTGTATATTGGTACGAAGTGCATTGTAATACTCTTCAGCTTTTCTTGCCAAATCTATTTTTTTTTGTACAATCTCTAATGTTGGCATCTCTCTCTCCTATTTCAATTTATCCAAATTTGGAACTACTCCCAATAGCGCAATTTGCATCACATCTTCGATATCTTCTGGACGTTTCACTCGTGTATCCAAGAGCTCAACTAGGAGAACAGAAACAACCATTACAACCGCTCCAGCAAGAAATCCAACCATGGTATTGCGACGGATATTTGGAGACGATGGGGATGTTGCAGGACGCGCTTCTTCAAGCATCGTCACATCTGAAACTCGCGTGACACTGATGATTTTTTGAGCAGCAACCTCTCTCAAAGAGTTAGCGATACGGCTAGCTTCCTCAGGTGCACGGTCTGTAACAGAGATAGATACAATACGCGTATCCACTGGAACTGTTACCTTGATTTTAATAGCTAGATCTTTTGGAGGGAGTTCTAGTTTCAAATCAGTCGCAACCTTTTCTAAAACGTCTTGTGAGAGAATGATTTCACGATAGTCTTTTACCAAGTAAGATCCCGCTTGCAAGTCTTGGTTAGTCAAACCAGGCTTATCTCCCTGATTACGGTTGACCACATAAATGCGGGTCGTACTGGTAAACTCTGGTTTCACAATAAAACTACTGTAGGCAAATGCTACTGCCCCTGTCACGAATGCTACCAAGACAATCAGCAATTTTCGTTTCCATAGAATTTTTAACAAGTGGAATACATCAATTTCCATAACATTCTTTTCTTTCATTTTTTCTCCTAAATTAGTTGATCCATTATGATTTTTCTTGGGTTCTCTTTAAAGAGTTCCTTGGCCTTGTTTTTACCGTATTTTTTGGCAATGATATCATAGGCTTCTTCCATATGAGGCGGTCTATGATCCAAGTTGTGCATATCACTAGCGATTACATGAACGAGGTCACGCTCTAAAAAATACTGAGCTCTCTTTTTCATGAATTTATAAGTTTCTCCGAAGAGTTTAGGTTTCAAGACATGAGAACTATTGACTTGAGTATAACATCCCATGTCAATCAGCTCTTGCACGCGCTTTTCATTATTTTCTAAAGCATCATAGCGTTCAATGTGGGCAATGACTGGCGTAATACCCAGCATTAGAATATCACTCAATCCCTTATGCATGTCTCGATAGGGTGTATTCATGCTAAATTCAATCAAGGCATAGCGACTATCGTTGAGGGTGGGGATTAATTTCTTTTCCAACTTCTCAACGACATCCGGAGTATAGTAGATTTCGGCCCCATAGGCAATGATTAGGTCATTAGCAACTTCCTTAGCCATTTCTCGTACCTTGAGAAAGTTGGTTGCGATCTTTTCTTCAGGAGTTTCAAACATTCCTTTTCGTCTATGCGATGTTGAAACGATTGTTCGCACTCCTTGACTATAGGCCTCTCTTAGAAGGTTTTTACTTTCCTCTATCGACTTCGGACCATCGTCTACATCAAAAACAATGTGCGAATGAATATCGATCATTCTACTTCCCCTCCATCACATCATTGATAGCAGCTTTCGAAGCGGCTAAACTACTATCGTCGATTTCCATCATATAGAGGTTGCTATCTGGCATGGCGTAAGAAGGAAGATCCATACGACCAGTTCCCTTCAAGTCTTGAGAGTTGACTTTGTAATTTCCTCCACTCTCTAACTGAGTATTGACTAGATCCATCATGGTTTCCAAAGGCATATTGGTTTGAAGAGAATCTTGCAATCCTTTAATGATATTGTCATAATTCTTCAAAGCCTCAGTTGATGTTAATTTCTGAATAACAGCTACAATAACCTTTTGTTGGTTTCGTCCACGGTCACGATCTCCATCTGCTAGAGAGTAGCGCTCACGAACAAATCCCAGAGCCTGCTCAGAATCTAAGTGGACATTTCCTACTGGATAGTACTTCCCATTAGTGTGTGCAGTAAATTCTTGATCATTATAAACATCAATCCCACCTAAAAGGTCAATCAGCTTCAAGAACGAAGTGAAGTTCAAACGGACATAGTAATTGATATCAACCCCGTATAGATTTTCCAGGGTATGAATCGACGAGTCTACTCCATAAATCCCTGCATGGGTCAATTTATCCTTTTGATTGTTTCCTCCATCTGCGATTGGTACATAGGAATCACGAGGAGTTGTAGTGAGAAGGATTTTTTTGGTATCACGGTTCACCGTCATCAAAATATTTACATCTGAACGTGAAACTGAGCTAATCGGACCATAGGTATCAATACCACTCACATAAATATTGAAAGCTTTATTCTTCGATACCTTAGGCGCAGCAACTTCTTTAATCAAATTTTTAGTGTAAATTTTCTTGATTTTAGAAGCATAGTCAGGATACTCTGCTTCAATAATATTTTCAAAGACACTATTTAAGACGATTGCTTTCGTTTCACCAGAAAGCAGACTCTTATAAGCTGCTAGGTAAGAAGTCGCATTCTCAACTGTCAAGTCCTTACTTTGGCTGGTCTTAATATCTGCTAACAACTTTTGAATATTGTCATTGTCTGTCTCTGTTGGTCCCGTAACCGTATCCAGTTGGGTCACATTATTGATCTCACTATCTTTCAAAACGACCACACTAATCGAATACTCTGAGTAATTTGACGTCGAATTGATATGATTGGTAAAACCGACAAACTGTTGCAAAGCATAGAGAGAAAATGAACTAACTAAGATGGCAAGCGTCAAAAAGAAGACCGTAAACTTCTCAGCTTTTTTATAAACAATCAGCAGTAGTCCTACTAAAGCAGCTAATAAAACGAGAACTGCAGAAATAATATTCAGGTATCTAAAAGCTAAAATGTTGTGTCTAAAAATCAAGAACAGCAAAAAACCACCCAACAATAGATAAATGGTTAATAAGACTATGTTAATATTTCGTTTCATGTTACCAGAACGAGTTCTCTTTGAACGTCTATTCATGTTAATCCCCTATACGTTAATAATTAGGATTATTATATCACAATTATGAAAGAAATTCCATTTATTCCCGTCATTCTCAGCGTTTTCATTCACTTCTGTGTTCTTTATTTGCTTTAAAATTATACTAACTTCATTTTTCAATGACAAATTAAAAAGACAAGGGCATTTTATCGTGCCAGCTTGTCTTTCATTTTTATTTAACGTGGTTTGAAAATTCTTTTTGACTCTTTTCGATAGCCTTTTTACTTTCTTCTTCCCACTTAGACTTAGCTTCATCAAATTGTTTCTTGGTAACAGGATCTTTTTGCAGTCTCATGTACTTGTAGTTGTTTCCATCACCTTTGATTCCCACTAGAGAGTAGGCACGTGTAAAGGGAGTTACTTTGGTCACAGAGGCTGTACCACCATTTGACATCGTAGACATGATCAGAGAATTATCAATCATCCAAGCTTGAGCTTCAGCATATTTTTCATAACGCTTAGCGACATCTTGATTCTCAGCGTCTGCTTCTTTTAAAAGTTTCGTATAGGTATCAAGTCCTAGACTCTTGATGAGTTCTTGATCTTCCTTAGCATCTAGACCGAAAATTTTGAGATAAAAACCATCTTCGGCGTTAAATGGATCCAGATAAGTTGATGGATCTTGGTAATCACCTACCCAGCCATCAAAGTTCAAATCGTAATCACGAGCTGCTGGATTTGGAGCTAGGAAAGCGACATTCCCAAAGTCATCCGTTGAAAGTTGCTGAACATCAATAACGACATTATCAGAACCTAGTACTGTTTCAAGTGTCTGTTTAAGCGAATTCATACCTGAAACGGCATTTTTATTGGTTTGATCAACCGGGATGTCCAAATGAATCGGGAAGGTCACCCCTTGGGCTTCCAATTCCTTTTTAGCTTCCGCAAATTTTGCTTGGGCTTTTTCCTTGTTGAAGTAACCGTCTTGGGCATCCGCCAAGTTGATTTCTGACCACTCTGTTCCATACTCAACAAGTTTAGAAGAAACGACTTCTCCAAAGCTCTTATCTCCCACTTGCACAAATGTAGGGGGAACAAGGGTATTACGAAGGGTCTTACTTGCTGCTTCTTGCCCGTTAGATTGAGCAGAGTAGGCTGTCCGATCGATGGCAAAGTTCAAGGCCTGACGGAAATTTTTATTTAAAATCGCTGTTTGCGTTGATTTCTTTTGCTGGTCTGAGTTTTTTGCAGTATGGTTATAGGCTTTACGGTTAACGTTAAAGTTGAAGTACCAAGAAGTCTTGTCTTGTAAGCTATAAACAATATTGTCTTGGTATTTTTCTTTTGTCTTGGCATAGCTCGAGCTATTTGGATAGACTCCCGCAAGCGTATAGGCACCACTTTCAAAGTTACGAATGGTCATCTCCTGATCAGAGCCATCAAAGTAAGCCAATTTAACTTTTTCAATGGTGACTTTCTCATGATCATAGTAATTAGGATTCTTCACATACTCGATTGAAGATTTTGATGTGAAATCTTTTAACAAGTAAGGCCCATTGTAAAGGATGCTGTTTGGCGTCAAGGTTCCAAATTCTTTATCCTTTGATTTCAAAAACTCTTCGTTAACCGGGAAAAGGATACTGTTGGTTGTCTTTGAGTTCCAGTAGGGCTCTGGTCTAGTCAAAGTGTACTCAACCGTATAGTCATCCAAGGCTTTGACACCAACTGTTGTGAAGTCTTTGGTCGCACCTGTTACATAGTCATTCAATCCCTTGATAGAGTTTTGGATGAGATCCATGGCTTGACCCTTGTTATCCGCAGCATACTTAATCCCAGTGACAAAGTCCTGGGCTTTGACTGGAGCGTACTCTTCTCCATCAGCAGTGTACCACTTGGCATCTTTTCTGAGTTTATAGGTATAGGTTAAACCATCCGCCGAAACTGACCAATCTTCAGCTAGAGCTGGCGTTAGATTCCCATAGCTATCATTCTCTAACAAACCATCCACAAGATTTGTAATCACTGAAGTGTTATCTGCATAATAGTCTAAAAGATAGTTAAATGTCGTCGGATTTGCACTAAATGTTGATGAGAAAGTGCTTGTATCAGTATTTGACTGTCCACAAGCTGTCAATAAAATCCCTGTCGCTAAGACAAGACCTGTCTCGATTAGTCTTTTTTTCATTTTGATCATCATCCACTCCTTTATGTCACTTTTTATAACATAGCCATATTTTATCAAATTTATCCTAAATTGTAAAGTTTCCGACTCTTTTATAGATGAATGATAAACCTAGTCAAATAAAAAGAAAGGAAGCACAGTTACCTGCCTCTTCCTTTCTTATAGATTATTTAACGTGTTTTTCTAGCTCTTTTTGGTATTTGGCATTTGTTTCAATCTTTTCTTTCTGCCATTTCTTGAGAGCTTCTTCGTATTCTTTTGTAGTCACGACATCATTTTGCAATTCTAAACCTTTGAACACAAATGGATCTCCCTTGATTCCGACTTGAGAATATGCTTTTGTGAATGGCACAGTACGGCTAACCGTTGGAGAACCACCTGAAGAAGCAACTGGGATCAAGAGCGAACTATCCGATACCCAGGCTTGAGCTTTAGCGTATTTTTCGTAACGCTTATTGAGGTCGCTTGTTTCAGCTGCGGCATCATCCAAGAGTTTCTTGTATTCGTCTAGACCGACTTGAGCCATTACTTCTGGATCTTTTCCACGAGTGATACCCAAGTGTTTAAGGGCAGAACCCTTCTTAGCATCAAGAATGTTTAGGTAGGTAGCTGGGTCTTGATAGTCTGGTCCCCAACCAGTTCCATTCAAGTCGTAGTCTTTTTGTGCTGGAACCTTAGCTTGAGAAGTAATGCTCATTTTCTCATTATCGGTCATTTGAAGGACATCGACAATGACATTCTCCGTACCAAGTGTTGATTCGATAGACTGCTTGAGTGAGTTCGTCTGTTGAACGGCAATGACATCAGTCTGCTCAACTGGAACATCCAAACGGATTGGGAAGGTCACACCCTTAGCCTGCAATTCTGCCTTAGCCTTTGCAAAGGCTGCCTTGGCTTTTTCAGGACTGTAAAGCGTATCCTTACCATCAGTAAGGGCAACATCTTTCCATTGGTCTCCATAAGAAACCAGCTCTGCTTGTGCCAACTCTCCAAATGTCTTTTCACCCACTTGAACGTAGTCATGAGGTACTAGACTGTTACGGATAATTTTGTCCGCACCTTCTTCACCATTCAACTGAGCCGTGTAAGAATGACGGTCAAGGGCAAAGTTCAAGGCCTGACGGAAGTTTTTGTTGAGAAGAGCTTCTTTTGTTGATGTTTTTTGAGCCTCGTCTGTTTTGGCTGTTTTATTATAAGACTGGCGGTTTACGTTAACAGTGAGATAGTAGCTTGTCGCTTCTTGTGGACTATAGACAATCTTATCTCCGTACTCTTTCTTAGTTGACTCAAAGTTTGAGCTTGTTGGGAAGAGACGAGCTGTTGTATAAGCACCCTGCGTAAAGCTTCGAATCAAGGATTCTTGGTCGGAACCATCATAGAAAGTTAGTTTGATGTTGTCAATCTTAACATTGTCCTTGTCCCAGTAGTTTGGATTCTTTTCATATTCGATGACTGATTTTGAAGTCAATGATTTCAATAGGTAAGGACCGTTATAAAGAATACTTGATGGTGTTGGCGCACCGTAGTCGCTCCCTTTAGAATTCAAGAATTCTTCATTAACTGGAAGCATGGTAGCAGTTGTAACCTTAGAATTCCAGAAACTTTCTGGTTTGTTGAGCGTGTATTCTACTGTGTAATCATCAACAGCCTTAACTCCTACAGTAGAGAAATCATTGCTTTCTCCACTGATATACTCTGCCAAACCTTTGATAGAATCTTGAAGGAGAGAGAGGCCATCTGATTTGCCATCAGCCGCGTGTTTCAGACCAGTAACAAAGTCCTTGGCCTTGACCTCAGCATACTCTTCTCCTTCAGAAGTATACCATTTTACACCCTTACGAAGTTTGTAGGTATAAGTCAAACCATCTTTAGAAACGGACCAGTCTTCTGCAAGTGATGGAATTAAGTTTCCATACTTATCATTTTCCAAAAGGCCATCGACAACGTTGGCTATAACGTCAGAAGTTGAGCTCTTGCTCGTCACGCTGTAGTCCAAAGATGATGGATCCATAGCGTAGACATATGAAAATGTCTTGGGAGCATCAGCCTTTTTTTCACCTTGCCCACAAGCTGTTAACAGAAGGGCTGCACTCAAAACAGCACCTGCTCCTAAGAGCCACTTTTTCGATCTCATAAGTAATCTCCTTTAAGATAGTATTTTCACCATTATACCCTATTTTTTTATAAAAGCAAGGGCTTTCGCATAATTTTTTAGAAAATTCTAACAAATATTTTTAAAGATTTTTCAATACAATTTTTAGTAAAAAACCTCAAGCTTTTGAAGCTTGAGGTTTGTTCATTTAGTCAGTCAGTTCCACACAGAAAGCATCCCATGGAGCCAAGACCTGTTTTTCAACTGCTTCTTGAGTCACAGTGTTTTCAATCAAGACAGATTTAACTTTTCCTTCTACTGTTAAGTCTTGCTCTTCATTGGATAAGTTGGCCACAACTAGGAAACGACGGTCACCATCTTTACGGATATAAGCAAAGACCTTGTCAGCTGTTTCCAATAGTTCAAAGTCAGCTCGAATCAGCCAGCTGTTCTCCTTACGAATTTGGACCAACTTCTGATAAGTATAAAAAATAGAATCTGGATTTGCCACCGCTTCCTGAACGTTGATTGCTTGATAGTTTGGATTCACTGCTAACCAAGGTTGACCTGTCGAGAAACCAGCGTTTTTGCTTTCGTCCCATTGCATTGGGGTACGGGCATTATCACGTCCAATGACACGGATACTGTCCATGATTTCTTCCATCGGAACGCCTTTTTCAAGAGCTTCACGCGCATAGTTGAGAGATTCAATATCTTCTACTTGGTCCAGCGTTTCAAACGGATAGTTGGTCATGCCAATTTCCTCACCTTGGTAGATATAAGGAGTTCCTCTCA
>ERZ772979.2024-NODE-2024-length-10707-cov-17.424240_pt1 | contig 10707 bp, 7 predicted proteins | sample MGYA00511130_ERZ772979 | MGnify/ENA primary metagenome ERZ772979 (study PRJEB29015, sample SAMEA2738103) | human oral metagenome | biome: human oral; feature: human-associated habitat; material: saliva | place: China | collected 2186 ... | reverse complement strand
GCTACGCGACCGCCCTGCGCGCTGCGCAGCTGGGCATGAAGGTCGCCCTCATCGACGGCGATAAGGTGGGCGGCACCTGCCTGCACCGCGGCTGCATCCCCACGAAGGCGTACCTGCACGCCGCCGAGACTGCCGAGGCCGTGCGCGAGTCCGCGAAATTCGGCGTCAACTCCACCTTCAACGGCATCGACATGGCCCAGGTCGGCAAGTACCGCGACTCGGTCATCTCCGGCCTGTACAAGGGCCTGCAGGGGCTGCTCAAGTCCCGCAAGGTCGAGCTCATCTCCGGCTGGGGCCGCCTGGCCGACGCGAACACCGTCGAGGTGAACGGCCAGCGCATCACCGGCCGCAACATCGTCCTGGCGACCGGCTCCTACTCGCGTTCCATCCCCGGCCTGGACATTGGTGGCCGCATCATTTCCTCCGATCAGGCGCTGCAGATGGACTGGGTTCCCTCCTCTGCCGTGATCCTGGGTGGCGGCGTCATTGGTCTGGAGTTCGCGTCCGTGTGGCGCAGCTTCGGTGCCGAGGTCACGATCATCGAGGCGCTGCCACACCTCGCCAATAACGAGGACGAGGCCATCTCCAAGCAGCTTGAGCGCGCCTACCGTAAGCGCGGCATCAAGTTCCACACGAACACACGCTTCGCCTCCGCGACGCAGTCCGAGCAGGGCGTGCACGTGGCCACCGAAGACGGCAAGACCTTCGATGCGGACGTCCTGCTGGTCGCGGTTGGCCGCGGCCCTGTCACCGAGGGCCTGGGTTACGAGCAGGTCGGCATCACGCTGGATCGCGGCTTCGTCATCACCAATGATCGCCTGCACACGGGCGTGGGCAACATCTACGCGGTCGGCGACATCGTCCCCGGCCTGCAGCTGGCGCACCGCGGCTTCATGCAGGGTATCTTCGTGGCCGAAGAGATTGCTGGCCTGAACCCGACCATGCAGGCTGACATCGACATCCCGCGCGTGACCTTCTGCGAGCCCGAAATTGCCTCGGTCGGCATGACGGAGAAGCAGGCCCGCGAAAAGTACGGCGATCAGGTGCGCACGGTCGAGTACAACCTCGCCGGCAACGGAAAGTCGTCTATCCTGGCAACGTCGGGTCTCATCAAGCTGGTCTCGGTTGAGGGCGGTCCGATCGTGGGCTTCCACGGAATCGGCGCGCGCATCGGTGAGCAGATTGGTGAGGGCGAGCTCATGGTGAACTGGGAGGCGTACCCCTCGGACGTTGCGTCCCTGATTCACGCGCACCCGAGCCAGAACGAGTCGCTCGGCGAGGCAGCTATGGCGCTGGCCGGCAAGCCCCTCCACGTCCACAACTGATACAGCTTTATTAGGAGAACACACATGGCAACGTCAGTGACCATGCCCGCTCTGGGCGAGTCCGTCACCGAGGGCACCGTTACGACGTGGCTCAAGCAGGTCGGCGATACCGTCGAGCTCGACGAGCCCATCGTTGAGGTGTCCACCGACAAGGTCGACTCCGAGGTCCCCTCCCCCGTCGCCGGCGTCCTTCTCGAGATCCTGGTTCCCGAGGATGAGACCGTCGAGGTCGGCACCGAGATCGCGCGCATCGGCGACGCGTCCGAGGCTTCGGCCCCCGCCGCTGCGCCCGCCGCCGCCCCGGTTGAGGCTCCGGCTGCTCCCGCTGCCCCCGCGACACCCGCTCCGGCTCCCGCGCCCGCGCCTGCCCAGGGCACCGAGGTGCGTATGCCGGCGCTTGGCGAGTCCGTCACCGAGGGCACCGTGACCACGTGGCTCAAGGCCGTGGGCGACGCCGTCGACGCCGACGAGCCGCTGCTCGAGGTCTCCACCGACAAGGTGGATTCCGAGGTCCCCGCTCCCGTGGCTGGCTTCCTCACCGAGATCCGCGTGCCCGAGGATGAGACCGTCGAGGTCGGCACCGTCGTCGCGATCATTTCAGCGACCGCTCCTTCCGCCGCGCCCGCAGCCGCTAGCGCCGCGCCCGCTGCTCCGGTTGCCCCCGCGGCTCCGGTTGCCCCCGCTGCTCCGGTTGCCCCCGCGGCTCCGGTTGCCCCCGCTGCTCCGGTTGCCCCCGCGGCTCCGGTTGCCCCCGCGGCTCCGGCCCCTGTGGACCCGTTCCCGAACGCCTCGACGCTGGCCGCCAAGGCGAGCGCCGCTCCGGTCGTCGCGTCCCCCGCGGCCGCGACCGGCAGCGCGTACGTGACCCCGATCGTTCGCAAGCTCGCGCGCGAACTCGGCGTTGACCTGGCCACCGTGTCGGGTTCCGGCGTTGGCGGCCGCGTGCGCCGTGAGGACGTCGAGGCTGCTGCCGCCGCCGCGCGCGCCGCTGCTGCTGCTCCAGCTCCGGTCGCCCCCGCCGCTCCCGCTGCCAAGCCCGAGGCCACCCGTGAGCCCTCGCCGCTGCGTGGCACGACTGAGAAGATGTCGCGCCTGCGCCAGACGATCGCTCGCCGCATGGTCGAGTCCCTGCAGACTGCCGCCCAGCTCACCACGGTCATCGAGGTGGACGTCACCAAGGTGGCCGCGCTCCGCGCCCGCTCGAAGGACGCCTTCCTGGCCACGCACGGCACGAAGCTGACCTTCCTGCCCTTCTTCGTGAAGGCCGCGACCGAGGCGCTCGCCTACCACCCGAAGATCAACGCGACCATCAACGACAAGGAGGTCACGTACTTCGATTACGAGCACGTGGGCATCGCCGTTGACACGCCGCGTGGCCTGCTCGTGCCCGTCATGAAGAACGCCGGCGAGAAGGACATCCCCGGTATCGCGGCGTCCATCAACGATCTGGCCGCGCGTACGCGCGACTCGAAGATCGGCCCCGACGAGCTGTCCGGCTCCACCTTCACGGTGACGAACACCGGTTCGGGTGGCGCCCTCTTCGACACGCCGGTCCTGAACATGCCCGAGACCGCGATCATGGGCGTTGGCACGATCGTGAAGCGTCCCGTCGTCATGAAGGGTGCCGACGGCGCCGATGTCATCGCGATCCGCTCGATGGTCTACCTGTCGCTGTCCTACGATCACCGACTGGTCGATGGCGCGGATGCCTCTCGCTTCCTCATGGATGTGAAGAAGCGCCTCGAGGCCGGCGAGTTCGAGGCTGACCTGGCTCTCTGATTCGTCTCCACACGCACTGATGGGGTGGGCCCGCGGGCCCACCCCATCAGTGCGTCTCGTGCATCCGCCGCTACTGGCCCGACTGCGCTGCGGGCGCATCGGCCAGGCGCGCGGAGACGACTTTGCCGGACACCGGATCGACGCGAAGAATCAAGCCGCTGGAGTTGGGGGCACCGTGCTGATCACACTCGCCGTCCTTGCACGTCTCCGACTCGGTGACGACAAGCGTCGCACTGACGTCCACGGCCCCCGGTTCGCAGGTCACGACGGTCAGGTCCTGGACCGACGAGGACAGCTTCACCACCTGCACTCCCTCTGAGCGCATCGTCTCGATGCGCCCCGTGTCCTGTTCCAGCAGCTCACCGCCGAGGACGTCGTTGAGCTTGGTTTCGTCCGCGTCTTTCATCGCTTGATCGCGCGTGGCAATCGCGTGATTGATGAGGTCGGTGGCCACTGCGGGATCGCACAGATCGGGTTCGGTGTCGGCAGACTGTTGCGTCGTGGCCTGCACGCTGGGCGTGCGAGGGGTGCCCAGAGCGGACCACGCCCATATACCTACTGCGCCGGCTCCGATGCCGACAAGCGCAAGGCACGCGACGAGCAACCAAGCCCGACGGTGACGACGGGGACGCGACGCGCGATCCGACTGGGTTGAGGCACGCAGCTCTTCTTCAGTCAGGGTATCTTCGCGCAAGGCCGCCGCACGCAGGTCGGCGATCACCTGCTCGGGGTCGACGGGCTCACGCGAAATAACGTGCTCATCGGGGTCTGGGATCAGCGGGGTGCCTCCTGACCCCACGCGCTCGGCAGCATCGAAACCCAAGTCAGCCAAGGCCTCGTCCATCTGTAGCAGGGAGGCGATCTGGCGCAGGCACTGCCGGTCCCCCTCCATGCCTGAGTGTCCCAGGCTCCATCCGGGGGTCCCCTCCCCCTGCCGGATCTCGTCAATGAGGTCGATGATGACCGCACGCCCCTGCGGTGTCACGATGATGTTTGCAGGCGTCAGGTCCCCATGAACGATGCCCGCCCCGTGCAGCGCGCTCAGGCCGGCGGCGATGCCCTCGATGATCTGGCGGCGCGTGGCTTTGGGGCGCAGGTCGGCCGAGCCGATCTCGACGTCGAGCGGGCGGCCGGCAACAAAATCCTGGACGATCGCCCAGCGCCCGTCCTCGGATCGGGCCACGTCGCGCAGGGCGACGACGTGGCGCGAGGACACGGACGCCCAGGCCTTCCATCGCTCAAGCGAGGCCTGCCCGTCCGCCGACGACCGCAGCGCGATCAGCGCCTCGCCGGCGCTCGACCGTGTCTTCCATAGAGGCCCGCGCGCTCCGACGTGGAACACCTGGCCGATCTCATAACCCCCGATATCCATGGGTATATTGTCCAAACTCACACAATGTGATGCAACTCATTTCACATAGCGTCAGGTCGGACGCGTGGACTTTCTCGGGGTTTATACACGTAGAATGGTGATGCTATGAGTGAAAAGAATCCCCCCGCTAAGAGGCGCTTCTACCAGAACATCCTCGACGCGTATCGACTGACCGCACGCACGTATCCGGCACTCCCGTGGATGCTCCTGGGAACTGCCGCGCTCGTCATCGTCCTGTTCTTGCTGCTGGCGTTCCTGACGAACACTTCCTGGATTGGCTGGCTTGTCGTCGGCATCATGGGATCCATCACCGCAGCGCTCGCACTCCTGAGTTTCCTTGCGCGCCGCGCGCTCTACGCCCAGGTCGAACAGACCACCGGCGCCGTGAAGGTCGCGCTCTCTCAGATCCAGCGCGGCTGGATCATCCCCGAGCAGCCCGTCGCCTTCACCCGCGAACAGGATCTCGTCTGGCGCATCGTGGGCCGCCCGGGCATTGTCCTCATCTCCGAGGGCCCCGCATCTCGCGTTCGCGCTCTCCTGAACACCGAGTCCAAGCGCGTTACCAAGATCATGCGCAACGTGCCCATCCACCAGATTCAGGTGGGTCACGACGAGGGCCAGGTCGCCCTCAAGGATCTGCAGCGCGAGCTGCGCAGGCTGAAGAACGTCCTGACGGCCGAGGAGGTCCCCCAGGTGTCGGCGCGCATTAATGCGCTGCGCTCGGGCGAACCCCCGATTCCCAAGGGCATCGACCCTCTGCGGGCACGCACGTCGCGTCGTGCACTGCGCGGAAACTGAACCATACAGTCAAGTGGGCGAGCACATAGTGCTCGCCCACTTGTGCATCCAGGATATGAGACCCCCTGGACATGCATAGTATGCATCTGTTTGCATAATCAGTATCAGCGAGCACCTCCAATACAGATACTGAGGAACATAACCATGCACACGACGAAGATTCTCGCAGCGCTGACCGTGGCCACCTCGGCGGTCGCACTGGCGGCTTGCGCCGACCCGACGACAAACACGACCAGCGCCGGACAGTCCGCTACCGCCGCCTCGTCGAACACCGCCGCATACGACGTGTCCCAGATCCCCACTGACCCGACCATCGCAGCACTGGTCCCCGAGGAGGTCAAAAAGCGGGGCACGCTGCGCAACGGCGCCTCAACCGGTTACGCACCGGCCGAGTACATGGCCACCGACGGGCAGACCCCCATTGGCTACGACATCGACATCAACAAGGCACTGGCCAAGGTGATGGGCCTCGAGGAGGGCACGACGCAGCACTCCGAGTTCCCGACGATTATCCCCGCCCTTGGCACCAAGTTCGACGTCGGCATCTCCTCCTTCACGATCACCTCCGAGCGGGAGCAACAGGTCAACATGGTTTCCTACATCAACGTCGGCTCGGCGTGGGGCGTGGCGACGGGCAACCCGAAGAGTTTCGACACCTCCAACCCCTGCGGCACGACGATTGCCGTGCAGACGGGTACCGCGCAGGAGACCTACGCGCAAGAGCTGTCCAAGCAGTGCGAGGCTGACGGCAAGGGGAAGATCACGATCATGCCACACGAGCTGCAGACCGACATCGCCACGAAGATCATTTCTGGCCAGTACGACGCAACCCTGGCCGACTCAACCGTGATCGGCTACACCGCCGCCGGTTCGAACGGCAAGATCGAACAGCTCGGCGACGTCTTCGAGTCCGCGCCCCAGGGCGTGGCGATCGCCAAGGACGACGCGGAACTGACCGAGGCCGTCCAGCAGGCCATGCAGTACCTCATGGACAACGGCTACCTGGAGGACATCCTGGCCCATTACGGTGCCGATAGCGCGGCGCTTTCAATCGCCGAGCTCAACCCCACGGTCGACTAATACGTGACACGAAACGCATAATATGCATCGCTATGCATATAGGTGCATAATGATAGCAACAGCGGGGCACACGGCCCCCACCCCATCGGAAGGCACATCATGACCATCACGAAGGCACACGCTCTCTTCGCACTCGCAGCAGCGGCCGCACTGCCCCTGGCCGCCTGCGCCGACCCGACCGCGTCCACCAATGGAACGACCGGCGGATCGAACGCGAGCGGAACCAGCTCAGCCACGGCCTCGTACGACGTCTCGCAGATCCCCACTGTCGCCGAGATTGCCAACCTGGTCCCCGATGAGGTCAAGGCCCGAGACGTCCTGCGTAACGGCGCTTCCGCCGACTACGCCCCCGCCGAGTTCCTGGGTGAAGACCTGCAGACCGCGCAGGGCTACGACGTGGACATCAACAGGGCGCTGGCCAAGGTCATGGGCCTCGGCGACGGCACAACCACCCACGCCGAGTTCCCCACGATCATCCCCGCGCTCGGCACGAAGTTCGACGTCGGTATCTCCTCCTTCACGATCACCTCCGAGCGTGAGGCACAGACGAACCTGATCTCCTACGTCGAGGTTGGATCCGCCTACGGCGTCGCTGCGGGCAACCCCAAGAACTTCGACCCCACCAACCCGTGCGGAGCGACCATCGGCGTGCAGACCGGCACCGCGCAGGAGGAGTACGCGACCAAGCTGTCCGAGAAATGCGTGGCCGACGGTAAGGACACGATCACGATCATGCCGCACGAGCAGCAGACCGACATCACCACCAAGGTCACCGGCGGCCAGTACGACGCGACCCTGGCTGATTCCACGGTCATCGGCTACACGGCCACGCTCTCGGGCGGCAAGATCGAGCAGGTCGGCGACGTCGTCGAGTCCGCTCCGCAGGGTGTCGCCGTCAACAAGGATGACGCCCAGCTGACCGAGGCCGTCCAGAAGGCCATGCAGTACCTGATGGACAACGGCTACCTGGAGGACATCCTGGATACCTACGGCGCGAAGGAAGCCGCCCTGAAGACCGCCGAACTCAACCCGGCGACCACCGACTGAGGTTCTTATGGAAAGCACGAAAGACGGCGTTGCTCTGATAAACGCCAAGCCCGTTCCCCGGCCGGGGAGGTGGGTCAGCGCAATCGTCGTTGCGATCCTCGCAGCGATGGCCATCCACGGCCTGGTCACGAATAAGAACTATCAGTGGGACGTCGTGGCCCAGTGGCTGTTCTCCCAATCCCTCATGCAGGGCGTGGCCTTCACGATCATCCTGACGGTCCTCGCAATGGTGATCGGCACTATCCTGGCGATCACGATGGCGATCATGCGTCAGTCGGTCAACCCGGTTCTGCGCTGGGTGGCCATGGCCTACATCTGGTTCTTCCGTGGCACGCCTATCTACACGCAGCTGATCTTCTGGTCGCTGCTGCCCACGCTCTACCCGCAGATGTCCTTCGGCGTACCGTTCCTCGGCTCGGTCTTCGGCTGGGAGGTCAGCTTCGACACGGCCACCTACTTCACGCCATTCTGGATGGCATTCCTGGGCCTGGGCCTGAACGAGGGCGCCTACCTGGCGGAGATTATGCGTGCGGGTCTACTCAGCGTCTCGAAGGGACAGTGGGAAGCCGCGACCGCCCTGGGCATGCCGCGGGCGACGATCTTCCGCAGGATCATCCTGCCCCAGGCGATGCGCGTCATCGTCCCGCCGATCGGCAACGAGACGATCTCGATGCTCAAGACCACGTCGCTGGTCTCGGCGATCCCCTTCACGCTTGAGCTGACGTTCATCGCGCGTCAGCGCGGCCAGGCGACGTTTGCCCCGGTACCTCTCCTGATCGCCGCGGCGATCTGGTACCTGGTGATCACGAGTCTGCTCATGTGGATCCAGTCGATCATCGAGAAGCACTTCGCGAAGGGCTTCGAGCGGCGCGATAACACGGGCGGGCAGACCGCCTCGGACGGCACGGCCTCGGATGAGGACGAAAAGATGAATGGCAAGCTCAAATTTGTGGATGTGACACCATGACGGGTACGGATCTGGAGACGGCAACTGGCGTGACGCCCATGGTGGCGGTGCGCGGAGTCCATAAGTTTTTCGGTGATCTGCACGTGCTGCGCGGCATCGATCTGGATATTGCTGCCGGTGAGGTGTGCGTCATCCTGGGTCCCTCGGGTTCGGGTAAGTCCACCCTGCTGCGCTGTCTGAACATGCTGGAGGACATCAGTGCGGGCCGCGTGTACGTCGATGGTCACCTGCTGGGCTACCGTGTGGACTCCAAGGGTGTCCTGCACGAGCGCCGTGACAGGGTGATTGCCGCGCAGCGCTCCCACATTGGCATGGTGTTCCAGCGCTTCAATCTCTTCCCGCATATGACGGCGCTGGAGAACGTGATGGAGGCTCCGGTTCAGGTGCTCAAGCGTTCGAAGAGTCAGGCCCGGGCACAGGCCCTGGAGTTGCTTGACCGGGTCGGTCTGGCGGATCGCGCGGACCACTACCCCGCCGAGCTGTCGGGCGGCCAGCAGCAGCGTGTGGCGATTGCCCGAGCGCTGGCGATGGATCCGGAGATCATGCTCTTCGATGAGCCGACGTCTGCGCTCGACCCGGAGCTGGTGGGCGAGGTTCTCCAGGTCATGCAGGACCTGGCCGCGTCGGGCATGACGATGGCCGTGGTGACCCACGAGATCGGTTTCGCCCGCGAGGTCGCCGATCAGGTGGTCTTCATGGACGGCGGCGTGATCGTCGAGGCGGGCGCTCCCGCCGACGTGATCGATAATCCGCAGGAGGAGCGCACCAAGGAGTTCTTCTCCAAGGTTCTCTGAGCCAATCGACGAGGCCGGGGCTGGTTATTCCAGTCCCGGCCTTTGTCGTGGGCGCGCTCGGGCGTCGCCCAGTGCGAGCAGGTGATGGGGATCGCGCGCGGTGAGGGGCGCGTGACGGCTCGCGTGGATGACGGGCTCAGGTCAGGGTGACGAGGTCGAGGTAGCTCTCGTCCCACAGGTCCTCGTCGGCGTCGGGTAGAAGGAGGACGCGCTGGGGGTTGAGGGCTGTGACGGCGCCGGGGTCGTGGGTGACGAGGATGACGGCGCCCTCGTAGTCGCGCAGGGCGGCGAGGATTTCTTCACGTGAGGCGGGGTCGAGGTTGTTGGTGGGCTCGTCGAGCAGGAGGACGTTGGCGCCGGAGACGACGAGCGTGGCCAGGGCGAGTCGGGTCTTTTCGCCGCCGGAGAGCACGGAGACGGGTTTTTCGACGTCGTCGCCTTGGAAGAGGAATTGGCCGAGGATGTTGCGCACGTGCGTGTCGTCGAGGGTGGGGGCGGCCTCGGCCATGTTTTCGCGGATGGTGCGCGTTTCGTCCAGGGTTTCGTGTTCCTGGGCGTAGTAGCCGAGTTTGAGCCCGTGTCCGGGCACGACGCGTCCCGAGTCGGGTTCTTCGATGCCGGACAGGAGGCGCAGCAGCGTCGTCTTGCCCGCGCCGTTGAGGCCCAGGACGACGACTTTGGAGCCGCGGTCGATGGCCAGGTCGACGCCGGTGAAGACTTCGAGGGACCCGTAGGACTTGGATAGTCCCTCGGCGGTGAGCGGCACGCGCCCGGAGGGGGCGGGGTCGGGGAAGCGCAGGCGCGCGACCTTTTCCTGGACGATCTCGGCGCCGGCTTGGGCAAAGAGTTCTTCGGCGCGGCGCAGCATCTGCTGGGCGGCGACGGCCTTGGTCGCCTTGGCCCTCATCTTCTCGCCCTGGGCCTTGAGGTGCTCGGCTTTCTTGAGGGCATTGGCGCGTTCTTTGCGCCGACGCCTCTCGTCTTCCTCGCGCTGCTTGAGGTAGGCGGCCCACCCCAGGTGGTAGATGTCGACGTGGGCGCGGTTGGCGTCGAGGTAGAAGACCTGGTTGACGGTGTCGCCCAGGAGCTTGACGTCGTGGGAGATGATCATGACGCCGCCGGGGAAGGTTTTAATCCAGTCGCGCAGCCACACGATCGAGTCGTGGTCGAGGTGGTTGGTGGGTTCGTCGAGCAGGAGCACGTCGGCGTCGGAAAAGAGGACGCGGGCGAGCTCGACGCGGCGACGCTGGCCGCCCGAGAGCGTATCGAGCGTCTGGTCGAGGACGCGATCTTCGAGGCCTAGGGAGTGGGCGATCTGGGCGGCCTCGGCGTTGGCGGCCCATCCGCCAGAGTTGGTGAACTGCTGGTCGAGCTTGACGTAGCGTTCCATGGCCCGCTGCTGGCGGGCGCCTTCGGTCGTGGACATCTCGTGCTCGGCCTTGCGGATGCGCGCGATGATCGAGTCGATGCCGCGCACGGAGATGATGCGGTCGCGGGCCAACATGTGCGGGTCGCCGACGTGGGTGTCCTGCGCGAGGTAGCCGA
>ERZ772979.2023-NODE-2023-length-10710-cov-22.797841_pt1 | contig 10710 bp, 7 predicted proteins | sample MGYA00511130_ERZ772979 | MGnify/ENA primary metagenome ERZ772979 (study PRJEB29015, sample SAMEA2738103) | human oral metagenome | biome: human oral; feature: human-associated habitat; material: saliva | place: China | collected 2186 ... | reverse complement strand
GGCAAGGTGTGTCTTTGTAACACAAACCGCCGTTTGTACCACAAAGACCCTTGCCTCGGTGCGAGGGAATAATCACTCCAAAGTCGTAATTAGAAACTAAATGGATATGGATAAAGAAAGAGAACGTCGTTCAGAACGAAAACGGGCAGAAAAGTCCCGTTGGGACAACTGGCATGTGCGGTTGCCCAATCCGAAAGACCAGCAAAGGGCGATTGATTTGTTCCATAAATCGGGAGCGGAAACCAAGTCGGATTTCGTGCGTGGTCGTATTCTTGGGGATAGTTTTAAGGTCATCACGGTGGATAAATCCGCCGTGGAATACTACCGAAAACTCTCAGAACTCATGGCACAAATCCACAAGATTGGTGTGCTGTATAACCAAACCGTGCGTGCCATCAACAGTTATCACAGTGTGAAGACCGCACAACTATTGCTCGAAAAGTTGGAGAATTTGTCTCTTCAAATCATCACGTTACAGCAGAAAACGATACAACTAACCGAGCAATTTGACAGGCGATAAAGATCATGATAGCGAAGATTTCAGCAACGGAGAATCTCGGAGGGGCATTGGGCTACAACTTCAAAAAGGTGCAGCACAACGAGGCATCCGTCTTATGCGTGAATGAACTTCGAGAGGGCTTTGACGGCACTTATCGAATAGATAAGGTGCTTCGCGATATGCAGGCTCTTATCCCTGAGAAATGCCGTACCAAGAAAACGGTGTTCCACTGTTCGCTTAATCCGCACCCGGACGAGAAAGTATCCGATGAGCAACTCACACAGATAGCCAAGGAGTATATGGAGGCTCTCGGCTACGGAAAACAACCCTACATCGTGTTCAAGCACAACGACATCGCCCGTGAGCATATCCACATTGTGTCGATTCGGGTGGACAGTCGTGGGCAGAAGATTAACGACAGATTTGAAAAGCGAAGGAGCAAGCAGATTACCGATGCCTTGGAAAGGAAATATAGCCTTATTCCAAGTTCAAAAGTAACTGATAGGGAAATGAAGGAAGTATCTAAAATTGATACCACCAAAGGGAATATCAAGGAACAAGTAGCCGAAACGCTTCTCTCTGTCCTAAAACATTATAAGTTCTGTTCATTAGGAGAGCTGAATGCCATTCTTTCCCGATACCATCTTACAGTAGAAGAAGTAAAGACGGAGTTTCGGGGAAAGAAGTATGACGGACTGGTTTATGTTCCAACTGATGAAAAGGGCAACAAGGCAGGCACCCCCATCCACGCCTCGGACATAGGCCGTGGTGTGGGTTATACTGCTGTACAGAACAGGATGCAGAAGTCGAAACAAACCATCAAACCACTGATACCAACCGTTAGAAGGAAGGTATTGGAAGTTATGCGTACTTCTCCCGATACAAAAGAAAAACTCCAACAAAAAATGGAGGAGCAGGGCTTGCGTGTGGTTATCCGAAGAAATGAAAATGGGCGTATCTATGGCATTACCTTTATTGATGATGAACAAGGTGTTGCCCTAAATGGCTCTCGATTAGGTAAAGGATATGCTGCTAATGTATTCAATGCGTATCTATCCAATCCAACGCATAACCCATTTTCGGATGAAACGCTGTATGGCAATCCGTCTGTTCGTTTAGAAGCATCGCCAACCGTTCAACCCTTGCAATCAGATACGGAGAACGCCGACAATCTCATCGATGAACTTATCGAGGATATGGCAGATGGTTCTTTCCTACCTACGGGCAACGATGATTGGAAGGAAGCGGCGTGGCAGCGTAAACTTCGCAGGCAAAGCAAAGTCAACCTCAGACAGAGGAAAAGATAGGTAAAGTATTTCAAACTTTGTTTGAACAACATTCAAATGCAATTCAAATAACAATAATACAACAAATATTAAGCAATACGATTATGGCACAAGAAGATGATTTAAGGGCATTAGGTAAAGTCATGGACTTTATGAGGGGCATATCTGTGATATTCCTCCTCGTTAACTGTTATTGGTTCTGTTACGAGGCATTTCATGTCTGGGGTTTTACGCTTGGCATCATTGATAAAATTCTGATGAACTTCCAGCACACCACGGGATTATTTACGTCTATCCTTTGGACAAAACTCTTTTGCGTGGTTTTCCTTGCCTTGTCCTGCCTTGGGACAAAAGGCGTGAAAGAGGAGAAAATCACTTGGCCAAAGATTTGGACGGTGCTTTTCTCTGGCTTTGTCTTTTTCTTTCTCAACTGGTGGCTATTGGTATTGCCCATCGGTAAGTTCGGGGTAGCTTCCCTCTATATATTTACGCTGTCCGTTGGCTATATCTGTCTGCTGATGGGTGGCGTATGGATGAGCCGACTACTCAAAAACAACCTGATGGACGATGTTTTCAATACAGAGAACGAGAGTTTTATGCAGGAAACTCGGTTGATGGAGAATGAATACTCTGTCAATCTTCCTACACGCTTCTACTATAAGAAGAAGTGGAACAATGGTTGGATTAACGTAGTCAATCCGTTCCGTGCCTCAATGGTGCTCGGAACTCCGGGTTCTGGTAAGTCCTACGCTATCGTGAACAACTACATCAAGCAGCAGATAGAGAAAGGCTTTGCCATGTACATCTACGACTACAAGTTCCCAGACCTTTCCGAGATTGCTTACAATCACCTGCTTCATCATTTAGATGCCTACAAGGTAAAGCCGCAGTTCTATGTAATTAACTTTGACGATCCGAGGAAATCGCATCGGTGTAACCCTATCAATCCTGCCTTTATGACGGATATATCAGACGCCTATGAGAGTGCCTACACCATCATGCTCAACCTCAACCGTTCATGGATTCAGAAGCAAGGTGATTTCTTTGTGGAATCACCTATTATTCTATTGGCAGCCATCATCTGGTTCCTGAAAATTTATGAGAACGGAAAGTATTGCACCTTTCCTCATGCCATTGAGTTCCTGAACCGTCCCTACGCACAGATATTCCCGATACTCACTTCCTACGATGAACTTGCCAACTACCTTTCACCCTTTATGGATGCTTGGGAAGGCGGAGCACAGGACCAGTTGCAGGGACAGATAGCCAGTGCTAAGATACCGCTTTCCCGAATGATAAGCCCTACCCTTTATTGGGTGATGACGGGCGATGATTTCTCGCTCGACATCAATAATCCCAATGAGCCGAAAGTCCTTGTTGTAGGTAACAACCCTGACCGACAGAATATCTATTCTGCAGCACTTGGTCTATATAACAGTCGTATCGTGAAGCTCATCAACAAGAAGAAGCAACTCAAATCATCAGTAATCATCGACGAGTTGCCTACCATATATTTCCGTGGACTTGATAATCTTATCGCTACTGCTCGAAGTAATAAAGTGGCAGTCTGCTTAGGCTTTCAGGACTTTTCACAGCTTACCCGTGATTATGGCGACAAAGAGAGTAAGGTGATACAGAACACTGTGGGCAATGTCTTTTCCGGGCAGGTAGTTGGGGAAACAGCCAAGACTCTCTCAGAACGTTTCGGAAAGGTGCTTCAACAACGGCAGTCTATGACCATCAACCGCAATGACAAGTCCACCTCTATCTCCACACAGATGGACTGCCTTATTCCAGCATCGAAAATTAGTAACCTTACGCAAGGAATGTTTGTGGGAGCAGTGTCAGACAACTTTGACGAGCGTATTGACCAGAAAATCTTCCACGCTGAGATTGTGGTGGACAGTGCCAAGGTATCAGCAGAAATGAAAGCATATCAGCCTATTCCAATAATAGCAGACTTCAAAAATGAAGATGGCTCCGATAATCTCAAAGAGACCATCGAAGCTAACTATCGCAAGGTCAAGGAAGAAATTCTCTCGTTAGTTGATTCAGAGATTATGCGTATTAAGAATGATCCGAAGCTTGCTCATTTAATCAAAATGTAATCCTTTCATCTATACATTATTAATTATGGATTTGATTATTCCCAATAAGAATCAAAGGTATGATCTCTGTAAATCTCACAACGATTTCGTTCAAAATTGAGTATATTAATATTATAGCCTATTTTCTCATAATGCATTAAATACGGAAACAAGTGCTTCCAACCTCAGAGGATATAGCCAAAAAGTTGGAAGTGCTTATCAAAGAATGAATGAAGGGAGATATTACAGAGTCGGAATATCTCCCTTTTGATTTACTACTTCTTGAACTTGCCGCCTTTCAGGTCGCTCCCCACCATCCGCTTATTGATTTTTTCACGGAGTTCGTCAAGAAAATAAGTGCGACTGTCATCTTTGCGATGCTTTATATTCATATATACGTTGTAGCAGTTCTTTATCTCCACTCCGAAGATTTCAGAGAGTGTGTGCCAATTCCTCCATACCAATTTCTCCATTACTGATACAATTGCAGGTGTCGAGAGCATACAAGAGTTCGACTAAATAATAAACAGAAATACCAGAAGACAATGATAAAATTGTTACTCCGGCAAAAAAATGAAACTTAAATGTCGTTATTTTCATTGCCTGATGTTTTTGTAGGCTAAGTTCGAAAGATTGTTTAGGGCAAAATAACCCTCAAAATGCAAGTAATATTTGTGTAAAACTTATAATGAATCAAGATATTGCTTAGGTTTCATCCTGTGATATTTGCAGAAAGCCTCTGTGAAATGACTGAGGTTAGTATATCCAACTTTATAGCCTACTTCTGACACCGAGTAGAGGCGAGTGGAAAGCAGTCGTTTTGCCCATTCCATCTTTTCGGATAGGGCATATTCTGCGATGGCTTTTCCAATAACCTGCTTGAAGCACTTTTGTAATTTGGAACTGCTCATATTGGCTTCACGCGCCAATTCGGGAATACTCGGTACATTACTGAGACTTTGAAGAATCTGGCGACGAACACGGAATACTGATTCAACATCATTCAAGTTTAGGTTGGCAAGAGATTTTACTTCCGAACGTTTTTCGAGCTTTTCAAGGAACATTGTCAGTAATTCCATAGTTTTTCCATGCAAATGAAGCGTTGAAAAAGGATTGTCGATTTCAGTTATAGACTTAATGTTATCCAAGACCTGTTGCATTGCAGGTGTAATGGTCTCAAACAAATAAAAAGCCTTGTCCGATTGGAGAAGCCGACCGATATAGGTTTCATGTGCTGCATCAATCTTTTCAATCCAATCCTTATTGAAAGTCAGTGTAATATTTTCGTATCGTTTCTTTGGAGGAAAACTCCACTCAGTCGGGATGCTACTTGAAGGCATGAAAATGCCATCGAGCGTGTCCACTCCGACCGTTTTTGTACTTGTTCCAATTATCTGCTCGTGTTTATGCTCATTGATATAGAACATGACAGGAATCCATTTCGAGTTTTCTACCGAGCGACGTATCATAGTTATCGGCTCGTATGCTACGAAACTGATATAAGTCAATGTTAGCCATGGCAGAGGATAATATTGTTTGAAGAATCCACTACCAATAGAAGAAGGAATGGTAAATCCATCGTTTATTACTGATGTGCCAAATTGTTCGGCAACCATCTCCATCCAATCTTCAGGCTTATTAATTGCACAAAATTCTATGGTCATTTTATCATGTCTTTTTGCAAAGTTACAAACAAACACGGATAAAAACTTGAATTATTGCAAGTTTTTATCCGTATTACTCTCAAAAAAAGAACCAATAGCTCCATGAGAAATGTTTTTAATGAGAGTTTACTCAAATGCGACTAAACTTGAAGGAACTCCTATGGCAGTAACAATTGGCTTTTGCGAGCATTCGCCTGTCTTGGTATTGTAGGTGTAATACCCCGTACCATTGTTACATATCATTCCAAAGACGATGAAGTCCTTGTAGCGAGTTATAGCAAAAGAGCCATTGCTATCGGTCATTGGCAAATCAAGTTTTTCGATGGTTTTGTTCCAAATGTCGATTTTCACAGGTTGGAAGTCTTTCTTGAGTATTCCAAATTCTGTATCCGTTACTTTCACGCAACTATACACAATACCATTACCTGCATAGAAAGACTTAATCATATACTGCCCTGTTTTGCCTATTCCTTTTATGGTTGTCTTCGATAGGTTGAACAGATAATCGCTATCCCATTTGTCGCTTCCTTTGCGGATACGCAGGAAACCTTCCTTATCGGCAACATTGAAGTTGTTACCCGCACTGTAAAAGTAGATGTCACCCCGCTCGTCTATGAATGCGTCAGAATGGCGGAACAATCCTACAACACTTGTGCGGTTATCTTTGATAACTTCAGTCTTTTTCGTCTTGAGGTCAATGATAGCTACCTCTGCTCCAGTACCCGGTACGGAGGTATGAGGCGAATTGAGCTGATTGAGGGCAACATACATCTTTCCATCACGGATGACATTACAGCCGGGATCAGGATTGTTGTCTTGAACCGCATAAGACGAGAGGTCAATTTCATCTTCCTTTTGCAATGTTGAAGTATTGATTAACGCAATTTTTCCACGTCCGTGCAAAGCAACGTATGCCCGCTGTTCATCAACGAAGTTAATTTCTCCGGGTTGAGCCATCTGTTCAAATGTCATAGTACCTGCTTTTATCAGTTCTCCATGGGCACCTCTTGTAAACTTATGTATCTTATCCCCGAATTTCCCTTCGGGTACAAGCACTGTATTACCCTTAGCAAAGAGGTAGCAACCGAACCCGAATTCAAATGCTTTCTTATTGTCGGTTGCTTGAGGAGTCAAATCACTGAATGTCCCTACATAAGCACTTTTGTCCACATAATGCACAAAGGTGAAATGTTGCTGCACCTCTTGAGGAGTAGGCGTAGGTTCATCATTTTTGTTACAAGATGTCAGCCCTATGAAGCCGACCAGCATAGCAGAAAAAGCTATACGATTGAAAATTGTTGTATTCATCTTTTTATATTTGTTAAATTAGAAAATTCCTTTTGAGAAGACATATCTGAATTTGAGGTGAAGTGTCCGTCCTGCCAATGGTTGGCGGAATTGGTCCCAAACTTCTTTGTTCATTATATTATGGCATTCCAAGGCTACGGAATATTTGCTTTTGTAGGTCAACAATAGCCCTATGTCATTGACGAAACTGCGGGGAATACGTCGTTTCTGTAATTCGGTAAGTTCCCAGAAGTAGAAGAACTCCTCAGTAAATTTGCCGTCCCAGAAAGCCTTGACATACCAATTCTTGAATAATCGGTTGCTGTGATACTCCGCCCCGAAGTTGGCGAACAAATAGGGAATGTTCGGTAGTCGCAATCCTTTTGTCGGATTGGGGGCTTGGGTACCGGGTAAATAGTTCAAGACATCACGCACATCCTGATAAGTTAGATTTCCGTAGGCATAGACCGTTGGCGATATGTCCAATTTTATTTCGGTTTCTATACCTTTAATATGTACCTTTTCTGCGTTTACATATCCGGCTGCCATGTGTTGTTTCATCAGTTTTATCATATCGCTTACCTGCATATAAAAGCTGTTCACTTCAAACTGCAATCGCGATAAGCCGAGGACATCATTTTTGTCTATTAAGAACCCCAGATTGAAGTTGTGGCTTTTCTCTGGTCTCAATCCGGCTGCAGGAAAGGTGATGATACCATCACCGAATAGTTCTTGTGAATTGGGAAGGCGTATTGCCCGCTGGTAAGATGCTTTCAAGTGAAAACCTCTGAAGGGCTCGTATTTTATAGCCTCTATCCAGCCTATTTGTGAGGTCGTATTGTTCTTTTTCTTCGGAGCCTCAATCATCTCGTATGAAGTCAAATCTTCTATCTCGGAATGGAGGTGGAAATACTTTGCGGAGAGCATATTCGTCAGTTTCTTATCAAAGAGTTTTGACTCCCAAGTCAACCCCGAAATGAAACTGGTCTTTTTACTGGGAAATCCTCCGATAACAAAACCTGCATGCTGACTTGCAATGTTGTCGCTCGGTTGTCTTCTGGCGTAGTTAATAAGTGTGTTCAGATTCAAACTGTGATTGGCGGACAACTTGTAATCAAAATTGATACGTTCATTGATTTCCAATCCTTTGTCATTCGAGTTGTGAGGAACATCCCCTGTTTCTCCCTGTCCATTCGGACTCGGATATATGTTTCCTTCGAAATCGTGATTAACTCGTGCCGTATCCACAAAATTGTTTGTTGTATGTGAAAGGGAGAAATGGGACTCAAAGTTAAGGCGGTCGTTCAGCATTCCGCTTTTTATCAATTTGTTTTCCAACATAAACATTCCTGATTGGTTTTCGGCATGTTGTATGTTTTTTAAGATACCTTGGATTTCATTGAAACGATTGTAATACCCGAACTCGGTACTAATCTCATCGAGCCAAAGTTTCGTGAAAGCAATTTTTCCCTTCAACATATACGAACGAAAACGGTCATGGTCACGTCTTACTAACAGATTTTCTCTCTCGGGAACTCTGAAAGAGTAGTCATTCTTTGCAGATGTATAATAACCTCCCGCACCGAGTAGAATGCCACTCTTTGGAAAATTCTTGCGAGAGAAGACACTTCCTTTGTGTGTTTGGTAAGATCCGAATTCATACGAGGCATCTAAATAATCCGTACTAAACTCTTTAGTAACGATATTGACGGCTCCCCCCAATCCATCACATCCGAAACGGGCGGGTATGATACTCTTATAGACTTCTATTCTTTCTATAATGTCTATCGGAATTTCATCAAGAGAAAAAGCCCCGTCAGAAGTACTCATTGGTATTCCGTCCCATAAGATTTGAATGCGGTTTCCTTCCAATCCATGAACAATAATTCTCGAACTGCTTCCCAAACCGCCAGTCTGCCCAACTTTCAAACCTATGGTTTTATTCAAAACGGTTTCTAACGAAATAGATCTGCCTTGAAGTTCTTTCGCATTTATTACAGAAACTGCTTCAGGCGACTCTCTGAGTATTTGTGCTCTTGTTTTTCCTACTACGACTACATCTGCCAGCTCTGTTGATTCCGGGAGTAGTCTTATGGTATAACGCTTCCCATTTGCAGTAATCGTATCGGTAATGGTCTGATAACCGACATAACTTACCATAAGCATAAGTTTTTGATTACTTGATGCACTTAGTTTTGCAATACCTTTCCTGTTTGTAGTCGTACTATTCGTGTACGTTGGAGCATTCAAACCTTTCCATTGTACGGTGGCAAATTCTATACTGTTCCCATTTTCTGCATCAATAACTTTTATTTCTGTTGGTTGCAGTTGTGCAAACATAGGAAAAGACCACAACGATAGAAAGCCGACAATGAGCATTCTTTTGTATAAATGGACTATTGAGCTGATTGACATATCATATTTGTTTGTGAGATTCTGTGCAAAGATACTTACCTGCCGAGCAAATAAATAACCCTATTATCCACGCTTATACCCCTATTGTGTTTATATGCGAGCAAATTGTTGTTTTGGGGCAGTATAATGCTTATCGGGGTTATTTTATCCCTGTTTGTTGCCGTACTTTTGCAGCAGAAAAGATCAAAACGACACATATATGGATAAACAAAAAGTCAGACCCCTTGATGAGGAACGGGAGAGCCGTAGCCTGCTCTCCAATGCTGTGGTTATATTGCACCTTATTTTAGGCACACTCCCTATACTGCTTGTAGTGTGGGCTGTGGACAAGTTGATAAATGGCACGCTCCCTCCCATAATAGTTTGGGGTATTGGAGGAATAATGATACTATTCGCAATGCTTCGAGGCGTATTCTATGGAACCTCGATTTGGCGTGCACACCGGTCGGCTTACAATGCCCTTACACGATTGAGGTTGCGTATCATAAGTCATCTGCAACGCTTGCCGCTCGGTTTCTTTCAAGAACGGAAAGTTGGCGACTTGGTGAATATTATTAACCACGATGTGGAACAAATTGAAATTTATTTAGCACATGGATTACCCGAAATCCTTTCGGCTACTCTTTTTCCAGCCTTACTCTGGGTAATCATTATGGTGTTAGACTGGCGTTTGGGGCTGTCGCTCATTTCTCTTTTGCCTGTGGCATTTCTTCTGCAAATGGCTGTCAAAACACTTTGGGGAAAGAGCTTTCAACACTTTATGGAAAGTACGCAAAAAATGTCGGAAGACCTTTTGGAATATGTGGCTACCATATCGGTAATCAAAGCCTTCAGTAACGAGGAAAACAGAACGGAACGGGTACTTGGTGGTATGCGCGACTACATCCGTTGGGTAAAGCGGAGCATGTTTAGCGTTACCGTTCCCATGACATTGATAACGATGTTCTTGGAAGGTGGTATCGTGGTAATGACTCTTATTGGACTATGGATGATGAGTTCGGGCGAATTAACTGTAGCTCGTTTTATCCTTGCCTTGATATTGGGCGGATTGTTCTCGTCCTCCTTTGCTAAGTTGGCTACATTCCAACATTTCCGAATCATCTATGGTCAGTCGTTGGCAAAAGTACAGTCCATTACAGAGGTACAGACAAAGGAAACAGCGGACAAGAAAACAGATACGACACAGACGGATGTTTGTTTCGAGCATGTTACATTCTCCTATCCAAACAAGAAAGACAATGCGCTGAAAGATGTATGTCTTCAATTTCCGAGAGGAAGCCATACTGCTATCGTCGGCGAGTCAGGGTCGGGAAAAACCACGCTGGCAAGTTTGATGATGGGGTTCTGGCACCCCCAAACAGGTACTATCCGATTGGGAGGAGAGAATATTACGGAACTCTCCGAACGTAATATCGCTGATTATTTTTCGATGGTACAGCAGGAGGTTTTTCTCTTTAACACAACTATTCGGG
>ERZ772979.2022-NODE-2022-length-10718-cov-11.823689_pt1 | contig 10718 bp, 9 predicted proteins | sample MGYA00511130_ERZ772979 | MGnify/ENA primary metagenome ERZ772979 (study PRJEB29015, sample SAMEA2738103) | human oral metagenome | biome: human oral; feature: human-associated habitat; material: saliva | place: China | collected 2186 ... | reverse complement strand
TGCACGTCACGCAGGGACAGGATGCGGCTCATGTCTGCGGCACCACCACTCGCTGTCCCTCGGAGATGCCCTCACCGGAGATCTCCACGCGCCCGCCGGCGAACAGCCCGATGGTGACCGGCACCTTGCGGGTGGTGCCGCCGGCCTCGACGATCTCGACGCCGTACTGGTCGGCGCTCAGGGCCAGCAGGGCCCCGACCGGCACCGACAGAACGCCCGTGCGCTTCTCGCTGGGCAGGTCGACGGTGACGGAGACCTCCTGGAAGTTGGTGGTCGCCGAGGCGTCGGTGAGGGTGACGGTGATGGGGATGACCCGCTCCTTGGACTCACCCGAGCCGGAGCCGGCGCCGGACCCGGAGCCGGAGCCGGAGGACTTCTCGGTGGGGGTGCCCACGGAGGTGATCTTCCCAGCGGTCTTCTTGGCGTCGGGCAGCTTGATGGTCACGGCGGTGCCGGCGACGGCGAGCTTCTGGTCGGAGAGCTTGATGTTGGCGTCGACCACCTGGGTGGTGGAGGTGACGTCGAAGAGCTCGGTGTCGGCGGCGATGCGGTCCCCCACCCGGGCGGTGACCGTCCCCACGCGCAGGTCCCCGGGGGTGAAGACGATCCGTCCCAGTGGGAGGGTCCCGGTCCGGGGCAGGTCCAGGTCCTTCTGCCACTTCAGGATGGCGCTGGTGGTGGCCCAGCTGAAGTGGTCGTCGGGCTCGTAGTCGAAGTACCCCAGGTCCCGCAGGGCCGTCTCGAGCTGGCGGATGTCCTCGCCGTCCTCCATGCCGGCCTCGAAGCTGCGCCAGGCGGGCAGGTTGCCGCGCATGAGGTAGGCGGTCTCGTTGCCGGTGCGGTAGAGGACGTCGCCCTGGGTCAGGACGGCCCCGGAGGCCGGCACCTGGATGAGAACGCCCTCGAAGCCCGACTTGAACTTGCGCGAGTCGGAGTAGCGCAGGGTCCCGGACACCGAGGTCTGTCCCTGGAGGTCGCCCTTGGTGACGGTGTCGGTGGCGCCGCTGAAGGTCGACGTCGTCGGCTTGGCCTTGGCCGCGAAGGGGCCCGACCTGGAGGCGAAGGCGCCCGCCCCAGCGCCCGCCGCCAGGATCGCGGCGGCCCCCATGGCCAGGAAGGCCCGGCGTCGGGTGCGGTGGGCCGTGCCCGGCTTGTCCGCGGTGCCGGTCGAGCCGTCGTCGGCCTGCGTGGAGGTGGTGGTCTGATCCATGTGTCTGCCTGTCTGAGTGTGTGTCTGCGCGGCGGCCGGGCCGCGCGAGCCTGTGGTCTGGTGGCGCCCGCAAGGGCGCGGTGTCACTTGCCCCCGACCTGGGAGAAGCACTTGTTCATGACGTCCTGGGGGATGTCCCCGTTGAGCTGGATGCCCTTGCCGGCCTCGGGGTCGGGCACGTCGTAACCCTCCTTGCGCAGGCACTCGGCGGCCTTGACCAGGTCCTGCTGCGTCTCGGGCTTGGCGAGGTCCTCGGTGCCGGGGGCGGGGCCGACGATCTGCTCGCACTCCTGGGCGGCCTTGGTGGCGGCCTCGTTGTCGGGGAACTGCACGTTGCCGTTGGCGTCGGGGTCGGAGACGTCGATGCCCTTGTCGCGCATGCACTTGGCCATCTTGAGCAGGTAGTCGTCCCCGCTGGTGGCGGAGGCGGAGGCGGCCGAGTCCGCCTTCGAGCCCTGGGAGCATCCGGTCATGAGGCCGACGGCGCACACGGCACAGGTCAGCACCGTGGCGGCGCGGGTGAGGATCCGGGTGTTGAGGGGCTGCTTCATGGGAGAGGGTCCTTTCGGCTCACGTGGGTCGGGGCGCGGTGGCGTCCGTTCGTTCGGGGAACAGCCAACCGGGAGCGGTGTTGCCACGGGGTTCACAAATTCGCTTATGTTGTGGCAACACGGGGGCTGGTTCGCTGAGGGACCAGCCGAAAGAATCCACAGTGAAGGAGGCAGGGCGATGCGCGTGCTCGTCGTGGAGGATGAGGAGTACCTGGCTGAGGCCATCGCCACTGGGCTGCGGCGTGAGGCGATGGCCGTGGACGTCGTCGGCGACGGGGCCAGCGCCCTGGAGCAGGTGTCGGTCAACGACTACGACATCATCGTCCTGGACCGGGACCTGCCCGTGGTCCACGGCGACGAGGTCTGCCGGCGGGTGGTGCGCGACCACCCCAGCACGCGGGTCCTCATGCTCACCGCGTCTCGGACGCTGGACGCGCGCGTGGGCGGTTTCGAGCTGGGGGCGGACGACTACCTCACCAAGCCCTTCGAGTTCCCTGAGCTGGTGGCTCGGCTGCGGGCCCTGGGACGACGCAGCCAGCCGGCGCGCACCCCGGTCCTCGAGGCCCACGGGGTGCGCCTGGATCCCTTCCGCCGGGAGGTCTACCGCGACGGGCACTTCATTCACCTCAGCCCCAAGGAGTTCGCGGTCCTTCAGGTCCTCATGGAGGCCGAGGGCGGGGTCCTCAGCGCCGAGACGCTGCTGGAGAAGGCCTGGGACGCCAACGCCGACCCCTTCACCAACTCCACGCGGGTGACGATCTCCCACCTGCGTCGCAAGCTCGGTGAGCCGCGCGTGATCCAGACGGTCCCCGGCGCGGGCTACAGGTTCAGCGCATGAGCGGGCAGGCGGCTGCGGGGACCCGGGCCGACGACGCGGCGCAGCCCGGCGCCGACAGTGAGACCCCCGGCGCCCGTGCGGCCCGGCCGGGCCGCACGGAGCATTTGCGTCGCGCCCGGCACCTGAGTATCCGGGCACGCCTGACCCTGACCTACGCCGGGATGGTGACGGCCGCCGGCGTGGTCCTCATCGCCCTGGTCTACTTCTACACGCGCTATGTCACGCTCAACATCGAGATCGGTGGGCCGGTCGGGGATACCGCCGCCGTGCCGGCCTCGCAGACCAGCGAGGTCACCCAGGTAGATACGAACCTGTTCGACCTGCTCAGCAGCATCATGCGCTCGGCCGTCGGCGCGCTGGCGCTGCTCGTGGTGCTCTCCGGGACCGTCGGCTGGATTCTGGCAGGGCGGATGCTGCAGCCGCTGTCCTCGATGAATGCGGCGGCCAAGCGCGCCGCCTCGGGCGACCTCAGTCAGCGGCTGGACCTGTCCGGCCCGCGCGACGAGATCCACGACCTGGCGGACACCTTCGACAACATGCTGGCCTCCCTGGAGCGGTCCTTCTCCGTCCACCGCCGGTTCGCGGCCAACGCCTCCCACGAGCTGCGCACTCCCCTGGCCACCACGCAGACGATGATCGACGTCGCCCTGTCCGACCCGCAGGCCTCGGCTGAGGACCTGCGCCGGGTACTGACCCGGGTCCTGGAGACCAACCGCGCCAACCGGGAGACGATCGACGCCCTGCTGGACCTGGCCGACGCCCAGTCCGGCAAGCTGGCCCACGAGGACGTGGACATGGAGGCCACGGTCCGTGACGCCCTGGGCCTCATCGCTCCGGAGGTCGCTGAGCACCACCTTCACGTCTCCACCCACCTGCTGCCCGCCCGGGTCCCCGGGGATCCGGTGCTGCTGCGCCAGAGCGTCTCCAACCTGCTGCGCAATGCGGCCCGCTACAACGTTGACGGCGGCCGCATCACCGTGGGCATGGCGCGTCTGGACGACGGTGTGCGCCTGACGATCCGCAACGAGGGCCCCGTCGTGGCGGCCGACAGCGTGGAGTCCCTGCGCGAGCCCTTCGTGCGCGGCGAGGGACGGGGACGGACCCGGGGCTCCGGGCACGGACTGGGCCTGGCCATCGTGACAGCGGTGGCCACCGCACACGGCGGCGAGCTGCGTCTGAGCGCCAACCCCGACGGCGGGCTGACGGCCGTCCTCGAGCTGCCGGTGGGAGGGGCTGAGGACGACTCGGGCGCAGCCGGCTCCAACGACTGACGGTCGCCGGCCACGAGGGCCGGCGACCGTCAGAGTCAAGCACCTGGCTGCGGCGGAGACGAGACTCCGCCGGGCAGTGGCTAGTTCTTCTTGCCGGAGTTGATGACCAGCTCGATGAAGAGGCGGACCAGACCGATCTGGGCGAAGGTCCACAGCGAGTTGAAGACCAGGTAGAGAACGAAGGTTCCAAACGCAAAGGAGCGCTTGCCCGACTCGTAGTCGATGTCACCGGCCAGAGAACCGGCATTGTAGGCGTTGTACAGCCACAGCGCGATCAGACCGCCGGCAACGATGTAGAAGAACACCTTGCCGAACTTCTCGGCGAAGGGCTTGGCGGTGTCGAAGAGGTTGCCCATGAAGCTGTCCCCCGCCGGAGCCTGCGGGAAGGGCTGGCCGGGGGCGCCGGGAGCAGCAGGCGCGCCGGGAGCGCCCTGGAACTGCTGCTGGGGCGGGTAGGGCTGCCCCGGGGCCGGAGCCGAGGGCGCCGAGGGCTGCTGCTGGTAGAAGGGCTGACCAGGGTTGGGGGGCTGAGTCATGAGGACTGTTCGCTTCCTTCAGAGTTGGGGACGCAGGCAGGCTACCGTGTCAACGATGCCCTGTGAAACGCTCAAGTCACCCCTCACGTTCTGCGAGGCGACTCACAGTCCTCAGGACATGGTGCGATGACGCGCCCTGAAGGCGGTCATCGGGCCGTCCCACCATACAGAATCCCTCAACGCCATGGTGGCACACGCCCTCCGGCCTGCGGGGAAGCCCTCCCCATCGCTCAGGGCGCCTACCTGTGTTCCGGGGACTCAGCGCACCAGGTCGTAGGTGCTGGAGGTGAGCACCGGTGCGGCCGGGGTCGCAGGGGCAGGAGGGGCCGCCAGCCGGCGTCGGCGCTCACTGCGGGCCACGGCGGTGCGCAGCAGGGTCTCGAAGGGGCCGGCGTGACCGCCGCGCTCCAGGGCGGCGCACAGACCGACTGTCACCAGCCAGACCGCCAGCGCGATCCCGGCGGCCCGGGCCTCGCCCAGGTGGAGCTCGATCCCGGTCAGCGCGGGAAGGGCTAGGAAGATCGTTGCGAAGAGAAAGGACTGGCTGAGGTAAGCCGTCATGGAGCGGCGCCCCACACTGGATGTCAGCCGGCGCAGCCCCGTCAGCCGGCCATCCGGTCTCGGCCCGCCGGCGTACAGGGCCAACAGTGCCAACCAGCCGCAGGCCCCGGCCACGCCCGTGAGCGTGTGAAGGGGCATGGTCCAGGCGACCAGGTGTCCACCCGCGGCCCACATGGCGAACCCGATACCGCCCGCGGCACCGAGCCCCAGACCGCCCAGGCCGACGGCGACCAGGAGCCGGCGGTGGCGCTCGGGGTGGGCAATGAGATCGGTGTCGGCCAGACGGGCACCGAGGAACATCGCCGGAACGATCATGGAGAAGAACAGTGCCGAGACCAGGCTTCCGCCCCAGGCCAGGAGTCCGTCGGAGACGTAGGACAGGACCGTATCGGTCGAGGCGCCGGCCCCCTGGTGCGCGTCCGTCGCCGAGGTCGTGCCCTGGGAGGCCAGGAAGCTGCCCATGTTGAGGAAGGCTGTGGTGCCGGCAACGACGACGACGGCGCAGAAGGCCACGGCCCGTTTCCAGTGCTTGCGGGTGATCCAGCCGGCGAAGATGACGGCAACCAAGCCGTAGGGGCCGATGATGTCACCGGAGAAGAGCACAGCGTGCACGGCGCCGAAGAGGATCATCCACAGGCCCCGACGCCGCACCAGGCGACGTGCATCGACGGTGGCCTGCTCACGGGCCCAGGCCGCCTCCTGCGACGTCGGCTCACGGCCGTCCTCCACGCCGGGCAGGGAGCTGAGGTAGGAGGAGGTACCTGAGGCGATGCGCCGGTTGACCATGGTGACCAGTCCGAAGCCGAAGAGCATTGCGAACAGCGGGTAGGCCCGCGAGTCGACCAGGAGGGAGCGCACCCACAGCCAGGCCGTGTCGACCGCGTCAGATGGGGCGGAAGCGTGCGTCACATTGGTCCAGAAGGGGATGTTGGCCAGGGCGATGAGCAGGAGCATGAAGCCACGGGCCACATCCGGGGACGGATAGCGCACCCCCCGAGTGCCGGTGAATGACGTCGCGAGTTTCATGCCCTCCACGCTAGGGGGCGGCCGCCAGCTCCACCTCCCCCTGCGGAGCCATCGTGACGGGCTGATCCTCTCCTCCCCGGAGCATGGACCGAGCCCTGGTCCTCCTCCCCAAGAACCAGGGCTCTTCCCTCTTGCGATGGTATCGGGCACCGCCCCGCTCTCAGGCTCCCGCGGTGACCGGGGTGCTCGTCGGCTGGCCGAGGAGCTGGGCCGCGCGCTGGGCGGGGACCTGCTGGGGGAACGGGTTCGTGCGGCTGCGCTCGCTGCGGGCGACAGCGGCGCGCAGCAGGACCTCGAAGGGACCGGGCATGCCGAGCCTCTCCAGCACCGCGCACAGGACCACGGTCGTCAGCCAGACCATCACCGCCACCGCTGCGGATGCCGCCGCTCCCGGCGACACGGACCTCCCGGTCAGTCGCGGCGCGATGACGAAGATGCCGGCGAACATGACCGTCTGGGACAGGTAGGCGGTCATGGAGCGGCGCCCCACGTTGGACAGCAGCCTCCTGAGGCCGGTCAGCCGGTTGTCCGACGTCGGCCCGCCGGCGTAGAGGGCCAGGACGGCGAGCCAGCCGCAGCCCCCGGCCAGGCCCAGGACCATGATCAGGGCGGAGTCGGCCGCCCAGGGCTGAGCGCTGGTGAGCGGGACCAGGAGCTCGTGAAGCGCACCGAGCGCCCCCAGGGCCAGACCACCGATCCCGGCGACCGTCAGCAGACCACGGTGGCGCTCGGGGTGGGCGATGAGGTCGGTGTCGGCCAGGCGGGCGCCGAGGAAGGCGGCGGGAAGAATCATCGTGGTGAAGGCCGCACTCAGAGCGGTGAAGAACCACCCGTTCACGTTGGTCACGAACCAGGGAAGCGCTGAGGCCATGGACTCACCTGCTCCGGTGGGTGCCGCAGCCGCCGCGCCGGAGGCAGCCGCTTCACCGCCGGAACCAAAGAGCATGGCCAGGACCACCGGCACGAACTGGGACAGAAGAACCAGGGCGCACACCGCCAGCTGGCGCTTGTGGTGCTTGTGGGCGAACCACCCGGCGAAGACGACGGCGACGATGCCGTAGGTGCCGATGATCTCCGAGGGGAAGAAGGCTCCATGGATGAGCCCGAACAGGACCATCCACAGGCCGCGGCGCCGCACGAGGCGGCGGGCGTCGACGGCCGCCTGCTCCCGGGCCTGGTCGAGCTCAGCCGCCGATGGCGCCCGGAGCCCGCCGGTCAGCTGCTGGCAGTAGGCGTCGATGCCCGATGCCATGCGCCGGTTGACCATGGTGGCCAGCCCGAAGCCGAAGAGCAGTGCGAACAGTGGGTAGGCGCGCTGGTCGATGAACAGGGCACGTATGAAGGCCCAGGTCCTGTCGGCGGTCGATGGCGCACGGCCCTCGGGGCCTGCCACCCACGACCCCACATTGGCCAGGGAGATGAGCAGCAGCATGAAGCCGCGGGCGACGTCGGGGGCGGGGTAGCGCAGGCCGCGGGAACCAGTGAATGAGGTCGCGGAGGAAGTCGTCGTGTTCATGACTCGACCGTATGAAATCCAGTGGTTCCGCGGCGTCCACCTTAAGCGCCGAGATGGTCTCCACCGAAAGGAGGAGCCTGACGCCCGGCCATTCTTCCGGCGGACGGACCCGGGGCGAGCCGACTCAGGGAGCCGGCTGCGATCCCGGCTGAGCCGTTGGCGGCATGCCCGGCTGGACCTGCGCCCCCGGCTGCATCCCGGGCCAGACGGCGGGCGGGGGCGGCGGCGTCGGCCTCCTGCGCTCACTGCGCGCGACGGCGGTGCGCAGCAGGGTCTCGAAGGGTCCGGCATGACCGCCGCGCTCCAGCAGGAGACACAGGACCACGCACGCCAGCCAGACGCCCAGGGCGACGAGGGCGGCCGCGGCCTGCCCCATCCACAGGCGCCTGCCCGTCACCAGGAGCGGAACGACGCCGAAGATGATGCCGAACAGGATCGTCTGGCTCAGGTAGACGGTCATGGAGCGGCGGCCGACGGCGGAGGCCAGTCGGCGCAGGCCCGTCAGCCGGCCATCCGGCCGCGGTCCACCGGCATACAGGGCCAACAGTGCCAGCCAGCCGCAGGCGCCGGCCAGGCCGAAGAACTCCGTCATGGCGAAGTCCCACGGCCAGAGCTGCACCGTCGTCGCGAGCGTCAGCGCACCGTGGAACGCCGCGAGTGCCCCCAGCACCAGGCCGCCCAGGCCCACCGAGATCAGCAGGCGATGGTGCCGCTCCGGATGGGTGAGGAGGTCGGTGTCGGCCAGGCGGGCACCGATCACCGCGGCTGGGACGATGAGGGCGATGAGCACCTGCACGACCAGCACCACGGCCCACTGCAGGGCATTGCTGACAACCCAGAGCAGCGCCGCTGTCAGCGAGACCGGCTGCTCCCCGGAGGCCGTCAGGGTGCTGCCGCCCGACAGGGTCCCGGAGGCCAGATACGTCGCCAGGGCCAGCACGGAGATGATGCCCCCGGTGAGGTAGAGCGCCGAGTAGTTCTTGCGGGCCAGCAGGTTGGCCAGGAGGACGGCGACCAACCCATAGGCGCCAATGATGTCGCCGGGGAAGACGAGGCCGTGGACGAATCCGATCAGGAGCATCCACCAGCCGCGGCGTCGCACCAGGCGGTAGGCGTCGATGGTGGCCATCTCGTGGGCCCAGGCCGCCTCATGCGGCATCGGCTCGCGACCCTCCGCAGCGCCGGGAAGGGAGGCGAGGTAGGTCTGGGTCCCGGAGGCGATGCGCCGGTTAATCATGGTCATGAGCCCGAAGCCGAAGAGCATCGCGAACAGCGGGTAGGCCCGGTGGTCCACCACCAGTGTGCGGACGAACATCCACCAGCCGTCAACGGAGGACACGGGAGGCTCGGCCCCGTTCGGCATCTTGTTCCACGACGGAACATTGGCGACCGCGATGAGCAGAAGCATGAAGCCACGGGCCACGTCAGGGGCGGGGTATCGCACACCCCGCGAACCGGTGAAGGAGGTCGTCATCCGCATGAGCGGAACCTTACGGGTGGTTGGAGACCTGCAGCATATCCGCCCGGATAATGATGTGCGGAGGCCGGCCGCCTGTTCCACCGCAGCGGCCGATGGGGTCAGTGCCGCATCAGTGCCGACGTCTGAGTGTCCGCGCCCAGGACCCACGCCCAGAACCCGCCGGCGCTCACCATTGCCCGCCCGCGCGCGTCAGTCCCAGTCAGTGCCAGTCAGTGTCAGTCAGGGCCACCGGCGCACGGGCACGAGCGCAGTGCTCGCGCCTCCCGCTGTACCGGCGGCGTGTGCGCGCTCCGCCTCGTTGTGGCGCGCGGCGGGTCCGCGGCCCTGGCGGCCGGGTGCGACGACCTGGACCTCACCGTCGGCGGCCGCCGCGAAGATCCGCTGGACGACGGCCTCACGGGTGCGCATGCGGGCGTTGTCGGCCTCCAGCTCCTCCACGCGGGCCTCCAGGGCGAGGATGCGGCGAATGCCCTCGAGGTTGATGCCCTCCTGGGACAGGGACTGGATGCGGCGCAGGCGCTCGACGTCGCGGTGGGAGTAGCGCCGGCCCCGCCCGCGGGTCCGGGCGGGGCTGACCAGTCCGAGCCGGTCGTACTGACGCAGGGTCTGGGGGTGCATCCCGGCGAGCTCGGCCGCCACCGAGACCACGTACACCGCGCGCTCGGCGGCGTCGTCGGCCAGGACGCCCAGGCCCTGCCCGGCCCGGTGCCGGCTCACTTCGCCGCCTCCTCCATGAGGGTGGCCCGCGGGTCAGTGTCACCCATGGCCTCATCGAAGGCCTCGAGGGCCTCCTTGGCGGCCTTGGAGAGCTTCTTGGGCACGGCCACCTGGATGGTCACCAGCAGGTCGCCGGTCTTCTTCCGGGTGGTGGCGCCCTTGCCGCGCAGGCGCATGACGGTGCCCGAGGAGGTGCCGGGCTTGATCTTGATCTTGGAGGTGCCGCCGTCGAGCAGCGGGACCTCGACCGTGGCGCCCAGGGCGGCCTCGCGCAGCGTGACCGGCAGGTCCATGCGCAGGTTGGCGCCGTCGACCGGGTCGACCGAGTACACGGGGTGCTTCTTGATGCTGATGGTCACCACCATGTCGCCGTTCTCGCCGCCGTTCAGGCCGGCTCGGCCCTTGCCGCGCAGGCGGATCTTCTGGCCGTCGCGCACGCCGGCCGGGATACGGACCTTCATGGTGCGCCCGTCCGCGGTCAGCTCCACGGTGGTGCCGGTGACGGCGTCGCGCAGGTCCAGCGTCGCCGAGGTCAGGACGTCGGCGCCCTTCTGCGGACGGGGCTGGGGGGTGAAACCGCCGAAGCCGAAGGGGCCGGAGCGGCCACCGGAGCGGGTGGGGCTGGGGGTGCCGCCGAACATGCGCAGCAGGTCGTCAAGGTCGGGCTCGCCGGCCCCGCCGGCTGTCTCGAAGCGAACGTTGCCGCCCTGGCCGCCGAACATGGAGGAGAGGATGTCCTCGAAGCCGGCGCCGCCGGCCCCTCCCGGGCCACCGGCCTGGAAGCGGGCGCCGCCTCCGGCCATCGAGCGGATCGCGTCGTACTGCTTGCGCTCGGCCTCGTCGGACAGGACCGCGTAGGCCTCTCCGATCTCCTTGAACTTCTCGGCCGCCGCGGCGTCGTCGGGGTTGCGGTCGGGGTGGTACTTCTTTGCGAGTGTGCGGTAGGCCTTCTTGATTGCGGCGGCGTCGGCGTCCTTACTCACGCCGAGGACCGCGTAGAAGTCCTTCGTCA
>ERZ772979.2019-NODE-2019-length-10737-cov-20.197997_pt1 | contig 10737 bp, 11 predicted proteins | sample MGYA00511130_ERZ772979 | MGnify/ENA primary metagenome ERZ772979 (study PRJEB29015, sample SAMEA2738103) | human oral metagenome | biome: human oral; feature: human-associated habitat; material: saliva | place: China | collected 2186 ... | reverse complement strand
CAAAATCATGCCCACAGACACCCAGATTGAAGCCCAATGGGAACACGCCTCGCGCACACACCCCGCAGCCGGTGTCATCCCCAGATGGGGCGACGCTATCGCCTGGCACGACCTGCACCACACAAGCCCCCACCGAAACAACTGGGACTAACCCTCCACCAACTCTTTTTGTCCTTTAACCCCCACTCTGGAGATGCAGACCAGTATCAAGTGATACTGGCTTGCAGGTAGTGATTCCTTGATGTTGGCGGCATACAGACTTTGTAAGGTGGGGTAGGGGCTGGAAGTAAAGACTGTATGGGCCTGGTGGGAAGACCTGTGTAGAGGTTGGCTGGAGCGCTGCGGGCCAGGGCGGTAGCCTCTGTGAGGAGGGATGGTGGCAATTTTTCTCAGTTTTATTAGTGGTTTGAGACACATTGGTGCAGGTTTTTTGATTTGCCTGCGAGATCCAGGTTGCAGATCTAAAATATTAGGCATTACTAAACGCGATGTATAACACTCCAAAAGTATGGGGTGTTATGTACCATGCTTTGTAATACTTCCCCAACACTCCCTTAAAGCTTCATCAGTGTAGATAAACCATGGGGGAACACAATGGGGGCCATAGCAACTAAACGTCAGCTTCAAGCAGCGTTGGCTTTAACTCTGCTGGCCTGCTCTGGCATAGCCGGCTGCAGTGACAACCAGGAGCAAAGCGGTTCAAGTGCTGGCAGTGGTAAAGCCGCCGTCGCCACTACACACGCTAAAGCAGGCACCGCCACGCCAAAAGCCAGCGGTAAAACCAGGACCAGTGGTGTGCCTACCGCGACCGGCACGCCTACTGTAACCGGTGCGCCCAGCGCTACAGCTAGCCCAACACTCATTATGACACCAGAGCTAGAGGCATCCAAGAAGCGGGCTCTGGCCACGCCTCCACCACCCAAACCAGAACTAATCACGGTCAACAGTGATGACGGTGCGATCGCTACCGCTAAATACTGGGTGCAGCTTCACTATTACATCTACACCACCGGTAAAGTAGATGAATACAAAGCGCTCTGTAGCGGCGATGAATCTACTGCTGTTACTCCAGTAAATTACGCAACCGGAAACCATGCTAGGGGTGGTTGGACTGATCCAGTTGTAATTAATTTTACCGCAGCGTTCCGCAGAGATGACTTCAAAGACGACGTAGTAGTACAAGTTAATTTCGAACGCGAAGCTTACACTGTATATAGCGGTAATGGGGTGACTGAATATTTTCCAAAACAATCACGCTGGGCTGGCGTAAAACTTGAATACACTGACACACAGTGGATCGTTAAAGAGGCTGTTAATAATGAACGTTAAGCAATTATCTGGTTTACTAATTCCAATAATTACTCTATCTGCTTCTGCGCCACCAGATACAGCTGGAGATAGGGACTCTACTGGAAAATCTTTCATTATAAGTGCGCGTGAAGAAACAACTACTCCTGGTGGATTTTCGTCTGTGGCTGAGCCGGCCGGGCCGGTAGATCCTGAAGCGGCTAAACGAGCTGCTGAAGAATACGCCCAAAAATGCATAGTGCCACAGGTAGAAGTACTCATGACAATGGGGATGGCCCCAGGTCCTCCCCAGGAATGCACTGCCCAAGTCAACACCGGCGCACCCCTAGCAGCCGGGCCTACCACTATCAGTAACGAACAAGTAGCCCGGCTCATCCCGCACGGATCTGGCATAAACCGTTACCCCAGCGGGGAAATCTTCGTTATCTTCAAGCAACCAATGATGGTGTGGACCAGCCCTGACAAGCAAACCTTCAACATCACCCTGCTGGGTACCCCTGTTGAGGTTGAAGCGACGCCCGTGTCTTTTAACTGGGATTGGGGAGACGGGCAGTCCTTCGAGACTACTGACCCGGGCAGTCCATACCCTAACTACACTGTCAGCCACCCCTACGAGGTTACCGGTAACGGTTACGTGATTAGGCTGCGTACCTCCTGGACGGCCCGGTGGCGTATAGCCGGCCAGGCCCAGTGGCACCAGGTTAACGGCACAGTCACCACCACCGAAACATCCAGCCCGTTCAACTTGTATATCGCTGACTCTTACGGAACCACTCCGTAAGTCTTAGTTGCTGCTTCGTAAGAGCTTCTTACGGCACTACTTCAAACTTTTCGGCAACGGCTTGTTGCCACTCGTAATTAGATAAATCAATGCGGATTAATCATGGGGGAAACACAATGAAGACAGCACCATATAAACGTCAGCTTCAAGTAGCGTTGGCTTTAACCCTGTTGGCCTGCTCAGGGCTGAGCGGGTGTAGCGGAGGCCAAGAGCAAGGCGCTGCAAATGCTGGTAGTAGTAAGGCCGCCGTCGCCAGCACACACACCAAGGTAGCCACCGCTGCCCCCACAGCCAGTGGTAAAGCCAAGGATGCTGATAAACCCACAGCCACCTCGACCGCGACCTTGTCACCAGAACTTGAGGCAGCTAAAAAGCGAGCCCTAGCCACACCGCCACCACCCAAGCCTGAGCTGATCACTGTCAACAATGACGACGGTGCGATCGCCACTGCCAAGTACTGGGTGCAGTTACACTACTACATCTACACCACCGGAAAAGTAGATGAATACAAAGCATTATGTCCAGGAAACGGCGACACGGCCACCAAGCCAGTAAAACACGCAACCGAAAATTACGTTAATGGCGTCTGGAATGACCCCGTCACAATTACGTTTACCAAAGCTTTCCGCAGATCAGATTTTAAAGATAACGTAGTAGTACAAGTCAACTTTGAACGTGAAAGCGTTAATCAGTATGACAGTAATGGCAAGGTTACATATCGCGAGAAACAATCTCGTTGGGCTGGCGTAAAACTTGAATACAACGGTTCACAATGGATCGTAATCGAGGCGGTAAACCGTGAAAGCTAACCAATTGGCGCATTTATTGATCCTGGCAATTATTCTATCTCTTCCTGCAGATACAAATAATTGGGGAGAGATTGATGATGGTGCGGACTCTTTCGTTATTGGTGAGAGTAAAGAAAGTTCAACTAGTCCTGGTGGGTTTTCGGCGGTGGCTGAGCCAGCCGGGCCGGTAGATCCTGAAGCAGCTAAACGAGCCGCTGAAAAGTACCGCTTCCATTGCGTCACAATGCCGAAAATAGTCGCCATCTTTGATAAAACCGAGGTAATCACCCCCAAGGAATGCACTGCCCAAGTCAACACTGGTGCGCCCCTAGCCGCTGGGCCTACCACTATCAGTAACGAGCAGGTCGCCCGGCTCATCCCGCATGGGTCTGGGATTAACCGTTACCCCAGCGGGGAGGTTTTCGTTATCTTCAAACAACCCATGATGGTGTGGACCAGCCCCGATAAACAAACTTTCAACATCACCCTACTAGGCACACCCATTGAAGTTGAAGCGACCCCGGTGTCTTTTAACTGGGATTGGGGAGACGGGCAGTCTTTTGACACTACTGATCCGGGCACTCCATACCCTAACTACACGGTTAGTCATCCTTATGAGGTTACCGGTAACGGCTATGTGATTAGGTTACGTACTTCCTGGTCGGCCCGGTGGCGCATAGCTGGACAGGCCCAATGGCACCAGGTCAACGGGACGGTAACTACTACAGAGACCTCATCGCCATTCAACTTGTATATCGCTGATTCCTACGGAACCACACCGTAAGTGACTCCTAACTGCCACTCTATAAAAGCTTTCTGAGGCATCGCATCAGGGTTTTAAACAATGGCTTATTACAACTCTTAATCAATAGATCAACGTAGATGAATCATGAGACAACAAAATGATGACACCACCAACTAAACGCACTCTTCAGGCCGCACTGACCTTAACTCTGCTGGTGTGCTCAGGCCTGACCGGATGCAGTGAGAGCCAAGAGCAAGGCGGTTCAAATGCTGGCAGCGGTAAGGCCGCCGTTGCTAGCACGCACGCTAAGACACCAAGTGCCACGTCCAAAGCCAGCAGCAAGGCTACTGGCACGCCTACCACGACTACCACGCCCAGCGTCGCAGCTAGCCCGACACTCATCATGACACCAGAGCTAGAGGCATCCAAGAAGCGGGCTCTGGCCACACCGCCACCACCAAAACCTGAACTGATCACGGTCAACAATGACGACGGTGCTATCGCAACAGCCAAGTACTGGGTGCAGTTGCACTACTACATCTACACCACCGGAAAAACTAACGAGTACAAAGAACTGTGCCCCGGAAGTAACCAAGGCTGTGCAGGAGCAATTACAAATGCTCGTAACAACCACGCTGGTGGAGGCTGGACAGACCCTATAGAGGTGCACTTCATAGATGCATTTCGTAGAAGCGAATTACCAGATTCTGTAGTCATCCAGGTTGACTACGAGCGCAGTACCTTCGTGCAGTATCACGGGGATGGGAAGACACAAAACTATGCCCAAGAACAGCGGTGGGCCGCAGTAGAACTCAATTATAAAAATGGACAATGGGTAGTAGTCAGGCAAAAAGATGAAGAATCAAATTAGATATTTAATTTCTAGTGTAATAGCAGTCTATCTGATGTTTGGATTATATACTCCCGTTAGTATTGCAGATACAACTGTCATAGATGATAACGATGGCTGGTCTCTTCGGATCGGGAAAAATACCACTCAGCCTGGTGGTTTTTCTGCGGTGGCCGAGCCGGCCGGGCCGGTAGATCTTGAAGCAGCTAAACGAGCCGCTGAAGAATACGCCCAAAATACCTAGAGCCAAAATTTTAAACAATGGCTTGTTGCGACTCGTAATTAGATGAATCATGAGGGAAACACAATGAAGACACCACCATATAAACGCCAGCTTCAAGCAGCATTGGCTTTAACCCTGCTGGCCTGCTCAGCACTGACCGGATGCAGTGAGAGCCAAGAGCAAGGCGGTTCAAATGCAGGTAGTAGTAAAGCCGCCGTCGCCAGTACGCACGCCAATGCAGCCGCCACACCCAAAGCCAGTGGCAAGGCCACTGGTACACCCACAGCGACCGCCAGCCCGACTATAACTATGACCCCAGAGCTGGAGGCCTCTAAGAAGCGGGCTCTGGCCACGCCGCCACCACCCAAACCAGAGCTGATCACGGTCAACAGTGACGACGGTGCGATAGCTACCGCCAAATACTGGGTACAGCTCTATTACTACATTTACACCACCGGCAAGGTTGATGAATATAAAGCACTCTGTCCTGGCAATAGCGTTACAGCAGTAAACCCTGTAAAGCATGCTACAGAGAACCATTCTGAAGGGGGATGGGTGGAACCTGTGACAGTTAAGTTTACTGAGGGTTTTAGAAGAACTGATTTTCCAGACACAGTAGTTATTCAGGTTAATTATGAACGAGATTCATTTACTCAGTATCACGGAGATGGAGAAATTGTTGAGTTTAAAAAAGAATCTCGTTGGGCAGTGCTTGAACTTAACTATCTTAATGGGCAATGGACAATAGTAAGGCATAAAGATGAAATTTCGGAATAAGATAGCTATCGCAACTATCGTCGCATTATTCGCATCGCCTTTTAATTTTTCTACTAGCTGTCAAGCAAAAAGTAATGTTTCTGGCGGAGAAGATGGTGCCTCCTGGGATGTTCGTAGTCAAAACAATACGACTGCCCCTGGTGGTTTTTCTGCAGTGGCCGAGCCGGCCGGGCCCATAGACCCTGAAGCGGCTAAACGAGCCGCTGAAGAATACGCCCGTAAATGCATAGAACCCAAAATACTAGCAATCGCATCAATGGGCTTGATCCCAGGTCCTCCTGAGGAATGCACTGCTCAAGTCAACACCGGCGCACCCCTAGCAGCCGGCCCTACCACGGTCAGTAACGAGCAAGTAGCCCGCCTCATCCCGCATGGTTCTGGGATCAACCGTTACCCGAGTGGGGAAATCTTCGTCATCTTCAAGCAACCCATGATGGTGTGGACCAGCCCAGACAAACAAACCTTCAACATCACCCTGTTGGGTACACCCATTGAGGTTGAAGCTACACCCACTTCTTTTAACTGGGACTGGGGAGACGGACAAACCTTCGAGACCACTGATCCGGGCAGTCCGTACCCTAACTACACTGTCAGCCACCCCTATGAGGTAACCGGCAACGGATACGTAATCAAACTACGTACTTCCTGGAGTGCTAGGTGGCGCATAGCCGGACAAACCCAATGGCATCAAGTCAACGGCACAGTCACCACCACCGAAACCTCAAACCCCTTCAACTTGTATATTGCCGACTCTTACGGAACCACTTCAAATTAGATGAATTATGGGGAAACACAATGAAGACACCACCAACTAAACGCCACCTACAGGTGGCTTTGGCTTTAACCCTGCTGGCCTGCTCAGGGCTGAGTGGGTGCAGTGACAGCCAGGAACAAAGCAGTTCAAACACCGCTAGCGGCAAAGTCGTCGTCGCCAGCACGCACACCAAAGCAGCTACAGCCACACCCAAAGCCAGTGACAAGGCCACTAGCACGCCTACCGCAAGTGGCACGCCCTCGGCGACTGCCAACCCAACACTCATCATGACACCAGAGCTGGAAGCATCCAAGAAACGAGCCCTGGCTACGCCACCACCACCCAAACCAGAGCTAATCACCGTCAACAGCGACGACGGGGCGATAGCTACCGCCAAATACTGGGTGCAGTTGCATTACTACATCTACACCACCGGCAAGGTTGATGAATATAAAGCACTCTGCCCAGGAAATGGATTCATTACTACCACACCGGTAAAGCACGCAACTGAAAATCATGCTAAAGGTGGCTGGACTGACCCAATCACAGTGAAATTTACTAGCGCTTTTCGCAGAGACGACTTCAAAAATGAAGTAGTAATACAAGTAGATTTCGAACGCGAACCCTATACTCACTATAACAGCAATGGGGAAATTGAATATAATCCTAAACAATCACGTTATGCGGGTGTAAAGCTCGAATATAACGGCTCACAATGGATCGTAAAAGAGGCGTTTAACCGTGAAGATTAACCAATTATCATGTTTACTAGTACCGATAATTGCCTTTTCAACTCCTGTCATATCCGTGCCTGATGATGACAGTTACGGAGATGGCAACTCCTTTCTATTTATAAGAGGCGAAACTACGACTAGTCCTGGTGGTTTTTCGTCTGTGGCTGAGCCGGCCGGGCCCATAGACCCTGAAGCAGCTAAACGAGCCGCTGAAAAGTACTACCTCCACTGCGTCGCAATACCGACATTAGCCGCCCTCCTGGATAAAACCGAGGTAATCACCCCTGAAGAATGCAAAGCCCAAGCCAACACCGGCGCGCCCCTGGCAGCCGGTCCCACAACGGTCAGTAACGAACAAGTAGCCCGTTTGATTCCGCATGGCTCCGGTATCAACCGCTACCCGAGCGGGGAAATATTCGTTATTTTCAAGCAACCCATGATGGTATGGACCAGCCCCAACAAACAAACCTTCAACATAACCCTGCTAGGCACAGCGATCGAGGTTGAGGCTACACCTGTGTCTTTTAACTGGGACTGGGGCGACGGACAGTCCTTTGAGACTACTGATCCTGGCACGCCATACCCTAACTACACGGTTAGTCACGCCTATGAGGTAACCGGCAACGGATACGTAATCAAACTACGTACTTCCTGGTCGGCCCGGTGGCGCATAGCCGGCCAATCCCAGTGGCACCAAGTCAACGGAACAGTCACCACCACTGAAACATCCACACCGTTCAACCTCTACTTCGCTGACTCCTACGGCACTACTCCATGAGTTTGACCTAGTAGCTGTAAAAGAGAGCTTTAAGCTAGGTAAATTTAAGCTACGGCGACGGTGGTGCTAAGCCCTACCTACATAAAATTTCAGGTGCCATAGTGTAGATGGGGCCGCGCCGCCGTCGTCGTTACCCTAAAAACCCACAAAACAAGAGACTAGCCCTAGAAAGACTACCCCCAGGTCAGGGTATGGGCAGGGCGGCATTACTGGTGGCTTGCTAGCTTGTTGAAGCTAAATGTCCCCAGATTCTAGTGAGGGGCTGTCGTTCTCTAGTGAGCAGTGTTGCAATCACCCCTAGAATCTAGCGCCAGGGCCAGGCAAGTAAGGGCAGCTAGGACAGGGGAAGGGTCTTACAGATACGGGGTTTTCGTCCGTTGCCTATAAAACCCCATGAAAAAATCATAGGGAAGGGACGATTTTGCCTGTATTTACCTTTGCCTGTAAATGCGTGTGGCTGCACAGAATTTGGCTGTGAAAATTTGCATCAGCTGAGCTGCTTGTCCAAATTGCAACAATCATGACAGCGTATTTATGTGACACATTCACGCAAATCTGTATCATCCCCTGAAGGGGCCGACACTACGCAGTTACACTCAAGTACCGAGGGATCAGGTGCTAAAGACTCAGCCTCTGTTGTCTCTACGGCCGGCGCTGTTGCCTCTGCAACTGATACCAACTCAACAGCTACCGTGCTAGAGGCCAAAACCCTAGCTGCACCCACACTTATCGCTTTGGCGCTTATGGCCGGTGTAGCACCGCTATCTACTGACCTATACCTGCCGGCAATGCCAGCCATGGTCAAGGACCTGGCTGCCCAGTCATCTACTGTGCAACTGACCTTGACCACGTTCCTAATTGGTTCAGGGCTTGGGCAGGTGTTTTTCGGTCCTCTCTCTGACCGCATTGGCCGCCGTAAACCATTATTAGCAGGGCTTACGCTATATGTTGTGGCATGTTTGATAGCAGTTTTCTCCCCGAATATTGAGGTGCTGATTGGTGCCCGTCTCCTTATGGGCTTGGCAGGTAGCGCCGGTATGGTGCTCAGTCGCGCAATCGTACTAGACAGTGCCCAGTCTAAGCAGGCTGCTGGTGCCCTCAACATCATGATGACTATTACTGGTTTAGCCCCAGTTGTTGCCCCATTGCTGGGAGGGGTACTTGCTGACCCTATTGGTTGGCGCGGAATCATGGCGGTTATGGCTGCCACGGGCACATGCACCATCATTATGACGCTGTTATTTGTGCGCGAATCACTGCCGCGTCAGGTGCGTGAAAGTCGCCGGGCAGCGGGGGATAAGGGTGGTTTTAAAGCCCTAGCAAACCTGCGTTATATCGGTTTTGGCGCCACCATGGTGTGCACCGCTGGAGTGCTATTTGCCTACATTGCTGCCTCACCTTTCGTATACCAAAACATGATGGGTATGAGCGCGACGGGCTACTCCATCGCCTTCGCTGTCAACGCTATGGGCATGGTCTCTTGCACTGCGCTTTCAGGCAAACTAGCCAAACGCTACAGCCTAGAAAAGCTAATTGCTTTAGGCCTGGCTATCAATGTTTCAGCCGTGGCAGGTATTGGCCTAGTTACCATTACCGGCTCCGATATTCGCCTGATGGCGCTGTGTTTCTTCTTTGCAGTTGCCTCGCTGGGATTCATTTTTGGTAACTCCACTGCTGTGGCCCTGTCCGCAGTTGACCGCGCCGCCGTGGGTACTGCTTCAGCCATGATTGGCATGAGCCAGTTTGCCTTAGGCGGTATCGCCACGGCTACAGCCGGCTTGAGCGGTGAAAATTCTACGGTTGCGCTTGCCATTGTCAGCGCAGTTTCAGCGCTGTGCGCTTTGAGCGCTTTCCTTGTGGCCCGTAAGGCGCCGGTGAAGGTACACCACATCGGCTAGTAGATCGGCTAGTAAGACTGATTAAATTTGTGGCGGGTGGCTGGTTAGCTGCCCGCCACTAAGTGTTTTAGGGGGCAGCTGTGGCTCTGGCTTCTGTGGCCCTGGCTTAGAATGTGCTCATGCAAGCTTTTAACGTTTTAGTTCCGGCCCATGTCGATAGCCAGGGTAAGCACGTGCCAGCCTTGGAACTAAGCGAATTTGTTTTAGAAGATGCCGTTGCAGTTAGTGAGATTTGCGCCGACGCGGCGATCGCTAAATGGACTACGGTGCCCAGCCCCTACACGCTTGCAGATGCCCAATATTTCATTAAGGAAGTAGCTCAAGCAGGTTGGCGCCAGGATTTACGTGCAACTTGGGCGGTGCGGTTGGACGGCCAGCTGGTGGGTTGCGTTTCACTTGAGTTTGCTAGCGCCGCAATTGGCTACTGGTTTGCGCCCCAGGTACGCGGTAGCGGGGTTGCCAGGGCGGCTGTGGCGGCAGTAATTCGTGCGGCTTTTGATAATTTTGATATGCCCGCCCTGTATTGGGCAGCTGAAATTCACGACGGCGTACCTAACTGGCCTTCGTGGCGTTTGGCCTGGTCGCTTGGTTTCAAGCGGGAAGGTTTGGTGCGTTTACATGGGCAAAATAAGGGCGAGTATTGCGACCAGTGGGTGGGCACACTGCTAGCTGGTGACCCATTAGAGCCGGTTGCTCCCTGGGATGGCCCGGTTAGGGGGCGCCAGGCTGTGGATACTCCTTTGGTGGCTCACGACGGCGTCGGTGAGCGTGAGGGGGACGACCCGGAGGCTTTGGTGCGCCGCTTCCACCATGTTTATGGGCTGCCGGTTTTGCCTACTGATGCTCCCAGCGTTGATAACGAGCGCGTACATATGCGCATGAGCCTGATTGCCGAAGAATTTGGTGAACTAGTAGGTGCGGTCTACGGCAAGCGTGCTCGCGCGGGGGTTGAGGCTGCTTTTAAGCAGGCCGCCAGCGACGACGACGGTTCGCGCGACACGGTCGAGGCGGCTGACGCTTTGGCTGATCTGATCTACGTCATTTATGGTATGGCCCTAGAAATGGGTATTGACCTGGCTAAAGTGTTGGCTGAGGTGCAGC
>ERZ772979.2017-NODE-2017-length-10745-cov-7.233583_pt1 | contig 10745 bp, 8 predicted proteins | sample MGYA00511130_ERZ772979 | MGnify/ENA primary metagenome ERZ772979 (study PRJEB29015, sample SAMEA2738103) | human oral metagenome | biome: human oral; feature: human-associated habitat; material: saliva | place: China | collected 2186 ... | reverse complement strand
CGTATTAGGAGGATTCTAATATGGCTAGATTTTTAAAAATATTTCTTACTTTATTATCAATTACCGCAATTGGTATAGGATTATATTATTACTTCAATAACGCTTCTTCATCTTCAAATGATAATCAAGTCGACGATAAAACAAATATAGAAAACATTGTAAAAAACGAATCAACTTCACAAGAAAAAATTGAGGGAACTGTAGTAGCTAAACGTTCTACAGAAAACAATTAATTTTGCGAAAGGATAATACTATGAAAAAGAGTACTTTAAAAAAACTAACAAGTTTATTCCTTACTTCGACACTTATTCTTTCTACATTAAGTGCATCAAGTATAAATATAGTAGAAGCTAAAGGAACATCAGCAAGACCTAGCGCATCAAGATCAAGTTCTAAACCTAGTTCTTCTAAACCATCTAGTAGTAAGTCTAGTTCTAAACCTACTACATCAACTGCTAGCAGTAAACCAACTACAGGAACTACAAAAAACTTCACAAAGAACTCAGGTGGCTCATACAATAGAGATTATAATAGCTACAATAATCAAGGATATAAAAGACAATATACAGATTATATAAACAATAACTATAGAAATAGTGGTTTCTTTTCAGGAAGTAATATAACTAACGCTCTTTTATGGTATACGCTATTTAATTCAGCTACATCACACAACACTGTTCAAGCTAGTGATAAGCAAAAAGAATTAGTCGACAACGTAAAAGATTCAAAAGTTCCAGTTTATATGCTTGAAATTAAAACTAAAGATGGTGAAACAAAACACGTTACCGTTACAAAAGAACAATATGAAAAAGTTAAAGAAGGAGATAATATCTCTTTAGACAACGGAAACTTAGAAATTAAAAATCAATAATAGTTAATCTTGTCCAAGAGTATACGAATACTCTTGGACATTTTTAAATTGATCATATAATATAAAAAACTTTCGAAATAGTTACCTACTTCGAAAGTTTCTTTATTTCTATTCTTCTGAATATTTAGCTTTACGAGCTGCTTTTTCACGAGCTGCTTTATCTAATTCTTTTTTACGTAGACGAATTGACTCTGGAGTTACCTCTAGGTATTCATCATCACTTAGATACTCAAGACTTTCTTCTAAAGTCATAATACGGGCTTTTTTAAGTGTTACTGTTTGGTCCTTAGTTGAAGAACGTACGTTTGTTTGAGCTTTAGCTTTTGTGATGTTAACTGTTAAGTCATTTTCACGGCTGTTTTCTCCAACAATCATACCACCATATACATCAGTACCTGGTTCAATAAACACTGTACCACGATCTTCTAAACTTGAGATAGAGTATGCTGTAGCTTGACCATTTTCGAGAGCTACTAATACACCATTACGACGTCCACCAACACGCCCTTTTTGCATTGGTTGGTAAGAATCGAATGTGTGGTTAATAATACCATATCCTTTAGTCATAGACATGAATTCTGTAGAGTATCCAATAAGTCCACGAGCAGGAACGTTAAAGATAAGACGAGTTTGTCCATTTCCATCAGCTTGCATGTCTACCATATCACCTTTACGTTGACCTAATGATTCAATAACAGCACCAACACTTTCATCTGGTACGTCAACTTGAACACGTTCAACTGGTTCACAATCAACACCATCGATATTACGGATAATTACTTCTGGTTTAGATACTTGAAGCTCGTAACCTTCACGACGTAAGTTTTCGATAAGAATAGATAAGTGAAGTTCTCCACGTCCACTTACTACCCAAGAATCACTTGTATTAGGTTCTACACGTAATGAAACGTCTGTTTCTAATTGTTGCATTAATCTATCTTCTAATTTACGTGCTGTAACAAATTTACCTTCTTTACCTGCAAATGGTGAGTTATTAACTAAGAAAGTCATTTGTAATGTTGGTTCATCAATGTGAAGTACTGGTAATGCTTCTTGGTGATCTGTTGGACAAACTGTTTCCCCAACGTTAATATCATCCATACCACTTACTGCAACAATATCCCCTGCATGTGCTTCTTGAATTTCTTCACGTTTTAATCCAAAGTAACCAAAAATCTTAGTTACACGGAAGTTTTTAACTGATCCGTCAAGTTTCATAAGAGAAACTGATTCTCCTACTTTCATACTTCCACGGAATACACGTCCAATACCGATACGTCCAACATAATCATTATAGTCTAATAACGCTACTTGGAATTGAAGTGGTTCATCTCTATTATCTTTTGGTGCTGGAACGTAATCAATTACTGTTTCATATAAACATTGCATGTTTTCTTCTTGCGCACTTGGATCACTTTCTAAAGAAGCTGTTCCGTTAATAGCTGATGCATAAACAACTGGGAATTCAAGTTGCTCATCATTTGCACCTAATTCGATAAATAGATCAATAACTTCGTCTACTACTTCCTCTGGACGAGCTGATGGTTTATCAATTTTGTTTACAACAACGATTGGTTTTAAATTTTGTTCTAAAGCTTTTTTAAGAACGAAACGTGTTTGAGGCATTGTTCCTTCATAAGCATCTACTACTAAAAGAACACCATCTACCATTTTCATAATACGCTCTACTTCTCCACCGAAGTCTGCGTGTCCTGGCGTATCAAGAATGTTAATTCTTTTACCTTTATAATCAATAGCTGTATTTTTTGCTAGGATTGTAATTCCACGTTCTCTTTCTAAATCGTTAGAGTCCATAGCTCTTTCTTCTACGTGCTCGTTTGAGCGGAAAATTCCTGATTGTTTTAATAGCTCATCAACTAGTGTAGTTTTACCGTGGTCAACGTGGGCTATAATCGCTATATTTCTAACATCATCTCTTAATTGTACTGACATTTTTATCTCCTTGTTCTTACTTTATAAAATATATGTAATCTTAAAATTCATATTTTATTTAATCTAACTTATCAATAATACCACTATTTTCCTTTATTGTAAACAAATATACTAGCGAAAACACTTTATTTTAAGATATTTTTTTTCGTTAACACTTTCATCAAAAAAAGAAGACCAAGTATAACTCGATCTTCCTTAATACTATTCTTTTATTATGGGTGTACTGGAATCATCCATCCAAGTACTCCAGTTGATTGAAGTGCAATGATAACACACACAATTATTAACAGGATGAAACTGTGTTTAACTGTAAATTTAAGTAAGTCTGGCTCTTTTCCTACTAATCCAACCGCTGCTGCTGCAACTGCGATAGATTGTGGAGAAATCATTTTACCTACTACTCCTCCAGATGCGTTAGCTGCTACTGCTAATAGTGGATCCATTCCAACTTTACTTGCTGTAACTTGTTGTAATTTAGCAAATAGTAAGTTAGCTGATGTATCAGAACCAGTAATAAATACTCCGATCCATCCAAGTGCTGGTGATAACACTTTAAACGCTGCTCCTGTTGCTGCTAAAGCATATCCTAAAGTATTTGACATACCAGATGCATTCATGATGTATGCAAATCCTACTACAAATGAAATTGTTAATAACGCAATTTTTACTTCATTGAATGTTTGAACAAAAGTTGCTCCTGCATCTTTCCAACTAATTTTAATAATAAATTTAGAGATTAATGCTGCCACTAAAATTGCTGTACCAATTGAACCTACTAGATCAAGTTTGAATACTGCTGCAATTTCTTTTCCTGATACTGAACTAATAATATTATTGTGGATAAATGGTACCTTCGGATTTAAAGCAATTGTTTTGAAGAATGCTTTAGAAGATTTCATTGTCCAAATGAAGATAACAAATGTTAATACAACGAATGGTGACCATGCTACTAATACTTCTTTTAAACTGTGTTTTGGATGTGCTGTATTTTCATCAACTTCTTTTTCATCAGCAAATCTCCAAGTAGTTTTTGGTTTCCAGAATTGAAGTAAAATAACCATTGAAATTAATGATACTAATGATGAAAGAATGTCAGGTAATTGTTCTCCCATAAAGTTAGAACTTATGAATTGTGCTATCGCAAATGACCCACCTGATACTAATAATGCAGGCCATACTTCTAATGTTTTCTTGAATCCAGCCATGATTAATACTAAGTAGAATGGAATAAAGATAGACACTAGAGGTAATTGACGTCCGATCATTGCTGCGATTTCAGCTGCCGCGATAGGTGATCCATTAGCGTAAGTTGTTAATCCGTCCATTGCTGTAACAGGTGCTCCTACAGCTCCGAAAGCTACTGGCGCAGTGTTAGCGATTAAACAAACACCAGCTGCATAAAGTGGTCTAAATCCTAAACCTACTAATAATGAGGCTGTAATTGCTACTGGTGCACCAAATCCTGCTGCCCCTTCTAAGAAAGCTCCGAATGAGAATGCAATAATTAATGCTTGAATACGACGGTCATCAGTTAATGATGTGATACTATCTCTGATGATACCGAAATGACCAGTTTTAACAGTCATTTTATATAAGAATACTGATGTTAAAATAATCCAACCGATTGGCATTACACCGTAAACCATACCATGTAATGTTGAGAATGCTGCGAATTGGAATGGCATTTTAAAGAATAAAATTGCAATTACAATTGCTACTAATAAAGTTAATAAACCTGTTAGCCAACCTTTAACCTTTAATCCTGCAAGTGCTACTAAGTAAAACACAATAGGAATTAATGCAACAAGTGCAGAAATATATAAATTATCAGCCACAGGCTGTAATAACTGAGTGAATTTTTCCATGAATACACTTCTCCTTTGTATAAATATATTTTGTTTGGTTTGTGAAAATCTATTATTATAAATAACAAAGTTATATATTAACTAAAAATCAAATATTGTAATAATTCATCTTTATTTTATTTTAGAATAAAACCTACTTTTTTGTTAAATCAGATATATAACAGTTTTTTATCTGTTCTATTTTTTATTACTTATACCACATATTTGATAGTATTTATTTAATGATTTTCTTGATTACATTTAATATTGTAGCACGCTTTCATTTAAATGTAAAGCGTTTTTTTAGTTATTTTTACAACATTTTTAAAAAATCCTTATTTATCAATGGAAAAACTATACTTTTTTTTGAAAAATTTTCCTAACTTTTTTTATAACAGTTCTATAAATCATTTTATCAAATTTGTTTTTTTCAAAATTTAATATATGTTACTATTATTTTTGTACACTATATATAAAAAAAACATATCGTAGTTAATATTAATACGATATGTCTTCCTTATTTTTAATGTAATAATATGTAGTTATTTAATATCTCTGCTTATCTTTTAGAACACGATTAATTTCTTTATTTGCTTCTTTTTGCTTCAATACATGGCGTTTATCGTAGTTTTTCTTACCTTTAGCAACACCGATTAATAGCTTTGCATAGCCATTTTTAATATAAAGTTTCAACGGAACAATACTCATCCCTATTTCATTTTGCACATTAGTTAATGAAGCAATTTGTTTTTTCTTTAATAATAATTTTCTTACTCTTAATGGTTCATGATTAAATCTATTTCCCTCTTCAAAATGAGAAATATGCATATTGTAAACAAACATTTCTCCTCGCCTTGTTTGACAGTATGAATCTTTTAAATTGATTCTTCCTCTACGAATAGATTTAATTTCTGTACCTGTTAAAACTAATCCTGCTTCAAAAGTTTCTTCTATAAAATAATCATGATTAGCTTTTTTATTTTGGGCAATAACTTTTATTTCTTTATTCATAATCTAATCCTCTATTTTTTACTAATTAATGATTTGTGTTTCAATATTTTAAAGTCTATTTCTTGATTTTCTAAATCAACATTTGCTACTTTAACAATTACTTCGTCTCCAAGTCTATAAACTTTTTTCTTTCTACGACCAATTAATAACATATTTTTCTGATCATATGTATAATAATCATCATTCATTGCCTTAATATGCACTAATCCCTCAATATTACTTCGTTCAAGAGTAATAAATACACCAAAGTTCGTAACACTTGAGACAATACCTCTAAATGTCTGTTCTTGATATTTTAACATATACTCACATTTTTTCATTCTATCGACTTCACGCTCACAATCAACCGCTCGTTTTTCATATTCTGAAGAACTCTCAGCTAAATCAGGTAATCTAGTAATGAAATTATCTATAGTTTGATCAGATACATCACCATTAAATAAGTATGTTCTAATCATTCTATGCACCAATAAATCCGGATAACGTCTGATTGGTGATGTAAAATGCGTATAATATTTCGTAGCAAGTGCAAAGTGACCTATATTATTTATTGAATATCTAGCTTGATTCATAGTTCTAAGAAGAATTGTCGAAAGCATAGTTTCTACAACTTCTCCTTTAAATTTTCTAAGCATATTTGCTAACATATAAGGTTCAATCTCCTCAATTTTACCTTTTGTTCTATAACCAAGACTTGCAGCAATATCAAAGAACTGTCTTAGTTTTTCCATTTTAGGCTCTTCGTGAATACGATAAATAAATGGAACTTGCATCCAATAGAAATGCTCTCCAATTACTTCATTAGCACTTAGCATAAAATCTTCAATTAATCTTTCTGATATACCTCTTTCACGAAGAACAATATCTAAAACTTCTCCATTTTCATCAACCACTACTTTTGATTCAGGTTTATCAAAATCAATAGCACCTCTTGTTTCTCTATTTGCACGAATTTTTGTCGATAATTCTAATGCTGTCTTCAGCATAGGTACATATTCTTTATATTCTTCTATCGTTTCTTTATTATCTGCATAGACTTCATTAACTTTTTTATAAGTCAATCTCCCCTTAGATTTTATTACAGCTGGATATATGTCATAACTTTCAGGATATCCTTTAGTATTAAAATCGATATCACAACAAATTGTATAACGTAATACATGGGGATTTAACGAACAAATGTTATTAGATAATTTTCTAGGTAACATTGGAACTACTCTGTCAGCTAAATAAACACTACATCCCCTATTGGCTGCCTCTTTATCTAATGGACTATCTTCAGTTACATATCTACTAACATCAGCTATAAATACTTTTAATCTATAACCTTTTTTAGTTTTAATCACTGAAATAGCATCATCTAAATCTTTAGCATCATCTCCATCAATAGTAACTACCATTTCATTAGTACAGTCTCTGTACTTATCTTCAAGTTTTATTTCATCACTTATTTTCTCAGTTTGCTCCAAAACTTCTTGAGGAAACTCATTTGGAATATTATGTTTATAAATCACGGAAAGAATATCTACACCAGGATCATCTTTATGACCAATTGATTTTATGATAATTCCTTTATGATCTTCAAAACTAACCTTTGAATAATCTGTAATTTCAACTAAAACCTTGCTACCATCAACTAAATTAAAGTTTTTAGCATTCGTTATTTTTATATATTTTACAATATTTTTATCATCACTTTTAACAAAAGAGAAAAACTTAGCATTAGTCAGCGTTCCAACTGTATACTTAGTATTTCTTTCCAATACTTTTTGGACTATCCCTTCTAGATTGCGGTCATCCTTATAAACACTATCTACTTTTACTAAAACAACATCACCTGTCATGGCACTTTGTGTGAAACCTTTAGGAATGTATACCTCTATTCCTAAATCTGCAGAATATACAAAAGCAAATCCTTTTTGATGTAATCTAATAACCCCTTCAATTTCCAATGCTTCTTTAACGTAAAGAAACTTCTCGTTAGGTAGCTGAGTAACAACTAATTTTCTCTCTAACTTCCCAACATTTTTTACTAATTCAACAAACTCTTTTGCTGATTCAATATTTAACTTTTCTTTTAAATCTTCTATACTTAAAACTTTTTCTTCTTTAAATATTTTTTCAATTTTTTCTAACATATAATCCTCCTTAATTTAGATTATACAACATATAATTATTTCTATAAAAATAAACCTAAAATGAAATTACATTTTAGGTTTATTTTCTTTAGTCTATAATTTTAACCAAGTAAGACACACTAGTGATATAAAAAATATTAGTCCTAGTACTACTGTAATTCTTTGTAAAACTAATTCAGCACCTCTTACTTTTTGTTTTCCAAACAGTTCTTCTGCTCCACCAGTTAATCCAGATAAACCTCCAGATTTACTTTCTTGTAATAAAACTACTACAATTAGCAGAATACTGCTCACTATTGCCATTGTCATTAAAAAAGTGTGCATACTCTCCTCCTAAAATAATCATTCGTTAATACAATACAACTTATATTAACACATTTTTTCAAAAAAAGCAAATTTATTAAACAATCTTAGTGAAGATAATTCTTCCTGAAGATGTTTGTAAGACACTTTGTACTTCTACTTCAACAGTTTTACCAACTGAACGTTTACCATTTTCAACAACAATCATTGTTCCATCCTCAGTATAAGCTACACCTTGATTATTTTCTTTACCTTCTCTTAATACTTGAACTTTCAGTCTCTCCCCTGTTGTTAACATCGGTTTAACAGCGTTACTTAAATCATTTACATTCAGAACTTTAATTGACTGTAAAGTCGCAAGTTTATTAAGATTATAATCAGTTGTAATAATAGCACATTTATATTTCATTGCATAATCTATTAATAAATTATCAACACCTTTATGTTCATTATATTTGTACTTATTATCAATTTCGAGATCAATTTCTCTCATTTTTTGAAGGTGCTCAACACAATCTAAGCCTAGACGACCTTTTGCACGTTTTAATGGATCTTCAGAATCCGAAATCAGCTGTAATTCTTTTAGAACAAATTCTGGAACAATAATCTTACCTTCTAAAAATCCAGTTTTCGCAACATCTTGAATACGTGAATCAATTAATGCACTCGTATCTACAACTTTTGATAAGATTTTCTTTGTGTTAGCTTTTGGTTCTTTTTCTTTAGGTTTGTTCCCAAATTTAAATGCCGTAAAGATATTTAAAAATTCTCCTTCACGTCTATATCCTAACACCAATCCTAAGTATCCAAAGACGATATATACTATAGCAGAAATAATTCTTCCCATTATTCCTGCACCTGCTATAACGTCTACCCCTGATGAAAGTAAACTAGCTAAAAGCAGACCAAGAATTAATCCAATTGTAGTAAATACAATTTTTTGGATTGGTGTATTCGTTAGACGATCTTCGATTCTTTTTAACATTGCTACGAATCTATCTGAAAATAATAAAGACACTAATACAAAAACTACTGTAGTTCCAATTGTAACAATAAGTCTTAACATCGTCTCACTCAATGATGCAAAAATATTATAATATATTAATGCACTAGTTGAAAGTGTTCCTACTGTTATTCCTAGAAAAAAGGAAATAATAATTAAAACTTTTTTCAACATAAAAATCACTCCTTTTATTATTTAATTTGAAATATAAAATTATTAATAATGCTTTAATAATAATACATTAGAAAGTATAGAGATATAAAACATCTCTTCTATATATTCTACTACATTCTACTTAAAATTAACATAATTAAGTTCAAAATAATTTAAGTTTTTTTATACTAATAGATGAATAGAGAAATAAATATACTAAATCTCTATTCACCTATAATAATTTATTTAAAAAACATTGCTAAAAGCTATGTCTAAACATTCTCTAATATCTTTTACCGGTATTATTTCAATCCCATCTGGAAAATCAGAATTTTTCATATTACCGATTGGCACTATAACACGTTTAAATCCATGTTTTTTAGCCTCATTGATTCTTTGTTCAATTCTACTTACTCTTCTCACTTCTCCAGTTAATCCAACCTCACCAATGAAACAATCATTCATATTAACCGCAATATCTTTAAAACTTGAAGCAACAGCCATAACTACACCTAAGTCTACTGCAGGATCATCAATTTTAACCCCTCCTGAGACTTTAACGTAGACATCTTGTTGTTGAAGTAAATACCCTGCTTTCTTCTCAAGAACAGCCATTAATAAGATTAATTTATTATACTCTAATCCAGTAGAAATTCTTCTTGGATTATTAAAAGCAGTTGGTGTAGTTAGCGATTGTATTTCTACTAATAATGGTCTACTACCTTCCATCGTGCTTATAATTGTTGCCCCTGCAAGATTTTTGCTTCGTTCCTCTAGGAACATCTGCGAAGGGTTTGCTAAATCTTCTAGTCCACTATGTTTCATTTCAAAAATACCAATTTCATTAGTAGATCCAAAACGATTTTTTACTGCTCTAAGAATTCTGTAACTGTGTTGCCCTTCTCCTTCAAAATATAACACTGTATCAACCATGTGTTCAAGCATACGTGGTCCTGCAATAGTTCCTTCTTTAGTAACATGCCCTACTATAAATATTGCTATATTTAAACTCTTAGCAATCTTCATAAGTTGTTGAGTACATTCTCTTACTTGAGTTATACTACCAGGTGAATTCTCTAAATTAGGATTGTAGATTGTTTGAATAGAGTCAATAACTAAAAACTGTGGTTTAATTTTCTTAACAACTTGATAAATTAAGTTTAAGTCTGTTTGTGCATAGACGAAAAGTTCATCGGTGTTATTTTTCAATCTATCAGCCCTAATCTTAACCTGTCTTACAGATTCTTCACCAGTAACATAAAGAACATCGTGTTCCTTTGCTAAATACGCTGATATTTGAAGTAATAGTGTAGATTTCCCAATACCTGGATCTCCTCCTAAAAGTACCAAAGAACCACCAACAACGCCTCCCCCTAGAACTCTATTTAGTTCACTGCTATCAGTAAGAGTCCTTGGTACATCCTGTGTAGAAACTGATTTTAGTTTCCCAGCTTCTACACGCTCTGTAT
>ERZ772979.2016-NODE-2016-length-10747-cov-4.095585_pt1 | contig 10747 bp, 6 predicted proteins | sample MGYA00511130_ERZ772979 | MGnify/ENA primary metagenome ERZ772979 (study PRJEB29015, sample SAMEA2738103) | human oral metagenome | biome: human oral; feature: human-associated habitat; material: saliva | place: China | collected 2186 ... | reverse complement strand
CCTGTCCCATTCGTCCCACCTGTCCCATTCGTCCCACCTGTCCCATTCGTCCCACTTGTCCCACTCGTCCCAACCCTCCCAGCCTTCTCAGCCTTCCCAGCCCTCCCATCAACAAATTGCCTAATTGACAAATTATCCCTATCTTTGCTAATCCTTTAAAAAGAAGTTATGCAAAAAATCATTAATATAGTCAAAGACTACCTCACACGAGAAACTAACAACGCCCTTCTTATCACAGGAGAATGGGGTGTAGGTAAAACCTATTTTTTTAATAACATCCTAAGTAAAGAAATACAAAAAACAAGCACTAAAGAAAATGAAAATATCAAATATACACCTATCAGAATTTCTCTTTTCGGAGTTACAAGTATAAACGATATAGAAAAAAGAATTATTCTTGAAATATATCCTTTATTAAAAAACAAAGGACTTAAAATAGGGAAAGGACTTTTAAATGTTATTTTAAGCAGCCCTATAATAAAAGAACTTACTCAGCAAATTCCTGAAAATATACTTAACTTACCTGAGGATTATAAAAGTGATATCATAAACTCAAAAACCAGCAGTCTTATTATTTGTTTTGACGACTTAGAAAGAAAAAGCCATACATTCCCTATAAGTGGCCTAATAGGCTATATAAATAATCTTACCGAAAACAACAATTTAAAAGTAATCATTATAGGAAATACCAATAATATAGAAGAAAACTTTGTTGAAATAAAGGAAAAACTAATAGGCAGAGAAATAGAGTACAGTATTAAAATAGAAGAGGTATACAATACTCTTAAACAAGATTTTAATCCTCCATATAAAACCTTTTTAGAAAAACAAAAAGAATTTATCTGTAGCTTTTTCCAAGACTACAAAAATATACGTACTTTAAAATTCATCTTAACCCGTTATCACGATATCTATTCACAAATAGAAAAAATAGCCCCCAGTATTGATTACATACATTCAAACAAAGATACCGTTTTAAAAGAAACTCTTCTGTTTACAATAGCTATTTCTATAGAATACAAAGGAGGAAGTATTACAAGAAATAACAAAGAAGAAATAGATAATATAATTAGATTCAGCAGAAAAGATATTGAAAGATTTTTAAATAAAGAAACTTCGCATGATCAGAAAAATGATGAAGAGGAAACAATTCTTGAGAAAATAAAGTCTAATTATTACTATCAAAACAACGTTATTTATTACTTCTATGAACCCATCTTTGATTACATAGTAGGGCTCAATATCTTAGATGAAAATTTATTAGAAAAAGATATCAAAAAAAAATATAAAATCTCCGAAGACAATACGATTCCAGAATGTTATATCATTTACAACCAAATCAAGTTGAATGAAGTGTTTAGTATGAGCAATGATAATTACAAACAGTTGCTAACCAATATGCTGTTTTATGTAGATAATGGTGAGTATAGATTAGAACACTATAATTCTATTTATAACTTTGTTCTATCCTTCAATAATCCTTTGAAAATCAAAGAAGATAATTTAAAAAATAGAATTATTAGGGGAATAAAGAGAAACAAAGACAAATTCGTATATAACCCTGAGTTACCAAATAAATTATTCTATATTAAAGGAGAAAGCGATGTAGATGAAAATGAGAAAGAAATAATAGATCTTTGTCTTAAAATCAATAATGAAAAAGAAGAAGAAAAACACAAACAAGACAGCACAAACTTAATCAACATATTAAAAAATGATTTCGACCATTTTGAGCATCAAGTAAAACATAAATATAACACGATTCCTATTTTTAAATATATAAAAAGCAAAGAGATTTTCAACTTCTACAATAGCGAAATACATTTAAGAATAAGATTGTTCGAGTCATTTAATCTTAGAAACAGGAGTTGTCGAAAAGATATTCTACTAATGGAAAAACACTTTTATGAGCAACTACAGCAATCCATTGAAAAGAAAGAAAAACAATTAAAATCAGGCCCCGAATGGGCTCTCTATAATAGTTTTAACGAACTCCTCCAAAGCATTATTAAGAATCCATAAAATAATCCTTCCCATACTACAAAGCCAGCTCTCCCAGCTGGCTTTCTTATTTGCTAATTAGCACGCCAATCCTTGCTCTTCAGCTATAGCAATCATTCTTAAGTAATTAGCTTTTTTCACTTTACAACTCTGTTCCACCGTGAAACAACTATTTGCCTGAGAAACAAAATTGCCGCAACTTTGCACCGTCAAACAAAAACAATAAGAAAAATGGCACAAAGTTTTAACATTCTTACCCAAGACCTCCGCGGCGAGGTAGGTAAAACCATCGTATTCCGCCATCGTGGCGAAAAAACATTCGTAGCTCGTTATCCACGACCACGAAACCCAGAGCTCAAAGCTACTGAAAAGCAGCTAAAACACCGTAGCAAGTTCCAAGAAGCGGTTTTATATGCTAAAAGTGTGCTTGCCAATCCTACTCAAAAGGCATTGTATCAGGCAGACCACAAGGTAAAAAGAAAACTAATGACTGCGTTCAACGTAGCCATAGCAGACTATCTAAACCCTCCTGTAGTACGTCGTATAGATGTCAGCAACTATCGCGGAAAGATAGGCGATAAAATCTACTTTATCATCTTAGACGATATTTCAGTCCAATCAGTAAAAGTAGCCCTTCATCAAAGCGGAGGAACTCTCATTGAGCAAGGTGAAGCAGTAAAAGAAGGTATGCTATATGTCTATACTGCCACTACCAATCAGAGCAGCTTTACAGGCAGCATTCTCACCGTTACAGTTACAGATCTTCCTAAGAATGTAACCGAGAAAAAGCAAACCCTATAGAGCAAAAAAAAAAGAGCAATCTAATTATTTAGATTGCTCTTTTTTTGTTGTAAATTTTAATAGATAAGTAAGATATGAGAGTAGTAATTCAAAAAGTAACAGAGGCTTCAGTAAGCATAGAAAATCAAATAGTGGCCTCTATAGATAAAGGCTTACTTGTGTTAGTAGGTATAGAAGATGGCGATACGAATGAAGATATAGCGTGGCTATCGTCTAAAATAGTCAATTTGCGTGTTTTTGACGATGCTAATGGGGTGATGAACCTTTCTGTAAAAGAAGTGGAGGGAGAGGTGCTTATTGTGTCGCAATTTACCCTGCACGCTTCTACTAAAAAAGGCAATCGTCCTAGCTATATAAAGGCTGCCCGTCCAGAGGTAGCAATACCTATTTATGAAGCTTTTATAAAGCAAGTAGAAACTCTCTTAGGCAAAAGAGTGCCTACGGGACAATTTGGAGCAATGATGCAGGTCAGTCTATGCAATGATGGACCGGTTACTATTCTTATAGACACAAAAAATAAGGTATAAAAAAAGCCCCGAAGATAGTCGAGGCACTAAATGTTTTCACAACGGAATAATCCTTATTGTGAATTGCTTTCAAATTCTGCGACAAAGGTAAGTATAATATTTCTTATCTGCAAATTTTTCTTAACATTTTTTTGTTTTTATTTCTTTTTTATTATTTTTGCCTCACCAAAATATAAAAAGAATGAAACGTATATTAGGATTAGATTTGGGCTCTAACTCTATTGGTTGGGCTCTTGTACAACAGAATTTTGAAAACAAACAAGGACAAATTATGGCTGCTGGCAGTAGGATTATCCCTATGGATCAGAGCATATTAGGCGATTTTGAGAAAGGAAATACAGTTTCTCAAACTGCCGAAAGAACTGCTTATCGCAGTACACGTCGCCTGCGAGAACGGCATTTACTTCGCCGTGAGCGAATTCATAGAGTACTTCACATATTAGGCTTTTTGCCTCCTCACTACGATTCACAAATAGATTTCAGCAAAAGATATGGTAAGTTTATAGATGATGCTGAACCCAAAATAGCTTATAACAAAGGGAATTTTATTTTTATGGATAGTTTCAATGAGATGATTGAGGATTTCAAAAAACACCAACCTCAGTTATTCTATAAGAAATCTAATGGCGAAGAGAGTAAAATCCCCTATGATTGGACAATTTATTACCTTCGCAAAAAAGCACTCTCACAAAAAATTACCCAACAAGAATTAGCTTGGCTTATACTTCACTTCAATCAAAAAAGAGGGTACTACCAGTTGCGCGGTGAAGAAGAAATTGAAAATCCTAATAAAGAAATTGCTTTTCACTCTTTGAAAGTTGTAGAGATAGAGGCTGAGACTCCTAATAAAAAAGGTGAGATTTGGTATACAATCCGTTTGGAAAATGGTTGGATATATCGTCGTACAAGTAAAATTCCATTGGACGACTGGAGGGGAAAAACGCGTGATTTCATTGTTACTACCGACCTTAATGACGATGGCACGATTAAAGTAGACAAAGAGGGAAAAGAAAAACGTTCCTTCAGAGCTCCTGACGAAAACGACTGGAATTTGCTCAAAAAGAAAACGGAGCACGATATTGATTTCTCTGGAAAAACGGTAGGAGCTTATATTTATGATCATTTATTGCAAAACCCTAATCAGAAAATTAAAGGAAAATTAGTTTGTACTATTGAAAGAAAGTACTATAAAGATGAATTAAAAGCTATTTTAGCTAAACAAATAGCGCTTCAACCAGAATTGTTCACCGAAAACCTATTAGCGGACTGTATAAGAGAATTATACCGCAAAAACCAGACACAACAGCAAAACCTATTATCAAAAGATTTCCTTCATCTGTTTGTAGAAGATATTATTTTCTATCAACGTCCATTGCGTAGTAAAAAATATACTATTGCCAATTGTCCCTTAGAAAAACGTTCGTATATAGATAAGGAAACTAATGAACGCAAAGATGTTCCTATAAAAGTATGTGCCAAATCTAATCCTTACTACCAAGAGTTTAGAGTGCTACAATGGCTACAAAACTTCAGAATTTACGAAATAGAAACCAGCCGTGAGGTAACAGCTGAGTTTATCGAAACAGCCCAAGACTATGAGGCTCTCTTCAACTTCTTGATGTCTCAAAAAGAAATAGATAATGAAGGGTTACTGAAATACTTTTTACTTGCAAAAAATCCTCAAATTAAAGACAAAGCAGCTAAAAGCGAGCTTAAAAAATGGATTACTACTTATCGCTGGAACTATGTGTATGATGCCGCGGATAACTCTTCCAAAAAATACCCTATGAATGAAACAGGCTATGAACTTCAGCGGTATTTGCAGAAAGTAGAAGGACTTCCCGTCAATTTTCTAACTTTTGATATAACATATCAATTGTGGCATTTGTTATATTCGGTGAAGGACAAAGTTGAATTTGAAAAAGCATTAAAGAAATTTGCTCAAAAATATCAATTAGACGAAGCATCGTTTGTAGATAGTTTCAAGAACTTCAAACCCTATCCTAATGAGTATGGTAGTTTTTCTGAAAAAGCAATTAAAAAAATGCTCCCTCTGATGCGTTTTGGCAAGCATTGGAATTTCAAGAATATTGATGTACATACTCAAAAACGTATAGACGATATTATTAATGGAATGGCAAATGAGGATATCCGTACCATCATTAGAGAAAAAGCAGAGAAATATCAACTCAATAACGAGACCTATTTTCAAGGGCTACCTCTTTGGTTGGCTCAGTATATAGTCTATAATCGTCACGCCGAAGCTACTAATATAGAAAAATGGACTTCAGTGAGTGATTTAGAAGCATATTTAGAAGATTTTAAGCAATATTCACTAAGAAATCCTATAGTGGAGCAAGTAGTTACCGAAACTTTACGCGTAGTAAGAGATGTTTGGCAACAATATGGCGGCGGACAAGCAAATTTCTTTGATGAAATACACATAGAGCTCGGCAGAGAACTTAAAAATACTTCTAAGGAAAGAGAAAGACTTTCTAAACAAAATCAGGAAAATGAAAATACCAACCTACGCATTAAAAAATTACTCGCTGAATTAAAAGAAGATGCAAACATACAGAACGTGCGTCCGTATTCGCTTGTACAACAAGAACTGCTTAAAATCTATGAAGAAGGCGTATTCAGTAGTACAGATGAAATAGAGGAAGATATTCAGAAAATTCGCAAAAAAGCTGAACCTACCACCCCTGAGATACAACGCTACAAGCTCTGGTTAGAACAAAAATACAAATCGCCCTATACAGGAGAGGTGATTTCACTTACAAAACTATTTACTGAGGAGTATGAAATAGAGCATATTATTCCGCAAAGCCGTTATTACGATGATAGTTTATCCAATAAGGTAATATGCGAATCAGCTGTAAATAAGCTAAAAACAAATCAATTAGGATTGGAATTTATCCAGAATCACCATGGCGAGAAAGTGCGTATAGCGGGTAATAAAGAAGTTACTATCTTCACAGAAGAGCAGTACAAAGAGTTCGTGAAGAAATACTATGCCAACAATTTGGCTAAACAACAAAAGCTCCTTTTGAATGAAATACCTGAAAAAATGGTGGCTCGCCAGCTGAATGACACTCGTTACATCAGTAAGTATATTTCAGAAATACTTTCTAAAATAGTGCGTTCAGATGAAAAAGATGAGGGCGTAAACTCTAAAAATGTAATACCTTGTACGGGTAAAATTACTACTGCCCTCAAACAAGATTGGGGACTTAATGATGTCTGGAACGAGCTTATTCTTCCTCGTTTTGAACGAATGAACCAGCTTACCCAAACACAGCTATTTACTTCATATAACGACAGACTTCAAAAAAATCTCCCTACTGTTCCAATAAAATACAGTCAAGGTTTCCAAAAGAAACGCATAGACCACCGTCATCACGCTATGGATGCCCTAGTGATTGCTTGTGCTACCAGAGAGCATATCAATTATATGAATAACCAGCATGCATTGGATAAGAGTAAGGATAAAAAAGAAAAACAACAATCTCGCATAGACCTTCGCACTATCCTCTGTGAGAAAAAGAATAATAACTGGCAGTTTAAGAAACCTTGGAGGACTTTCACTCAAGAAGCCAAAGAAGCCCTTGAACATATAGTAGTGAGTTTTAAACAAAACTTAAGAGTGATTAATAAGGCTACTAACTATTATGAAAAATGGGAAGAGAAGGATAGTATACTTGTAAAAAAGAAAGTGAAACAAGAGGGGACTAATTGGGCTATCAGAAAGCCTTTACATAAAGAAACTGTTTCAGGTAAAATTGTTTTGGATAGAAAAATAGGTAAAGATAAAATACTTACAGCTACCCGAAAAGCAGTAGATATTACCTTTACAGAAAAAGTTATCAGTAGTATTACCGATACAGGTATTCAGAAAATATTGCTTAACTATCTCAAATATAAAGGGAGTCCAGAAGTAGCTTTTTCAGCAGAAGGATTAGAAGAGCTCAACAAAAATATTGCTCAGTATAACGATGGTAAGAAGCATCAGCCTATTTATAAAGTGCGTATTTTTGAAGAAGGAAGTAAATTTCCTCTTGGAGAAACAGGAGTTAAAGCTACTAAATATGTAGAAGCAGCCAAAGGAACGAACCTCTTTTTTGGAGTATATCAAGGCAAAGGAAAACGCACTTATGCAACGATCCCTCTCAATGAAGTAATTGAACGACAAAAACAAGGACTCCCTTCTGTTCCTGAGCACAATGAAAAAGGAGAACCATTGTTGTTTAGCCTTTCGCCTAACGATTTAGTATATGTACCTATGGAAGGAGAAGCCACAGAGGCAATAGATTTCAGTAATCTCAGTAAAGAACAGAAAGAAAGAATTTATAAAACAGTGAGTTTTACAGGAAACGAATGTCATTTTGTAAAATCTACTATAGCTTCTCTCATAAAATCCTATGATGCTAAATCTAAGATAGGAGAATTAGGAAGTTTGAATAAGTTAGAGGTTACTATTAGTGGAGATAGTAGAATAAAAGAAGTCTGTATCAAACTAAAAGTAGACCGCCTAGGAAACATTACCAAAGCATAGAACTCTTTTTAAGAATATGAAAGAGAAAACCTCCTCTTTTGCCTTATGAGCAAAGGCAAAAGAGGAGGTTTTTCAGTACTGTTTTTCAGTAAAACTGATTGATCTAAAACCTTTAAAAGATTGAGGTTGTTATCAATCACAAAGCTACAAAATTTGAAAACAATTCAAAACATGTATTAGGCTTCTTTGTAGGGCTGGAGGGTTGTTATCAATCACAAAACTACAAAATTTGAAAGCAATTCACAATAAGGCTTTGAGGGCGTTTTTAAAGTGGCGTAGTTGTTATCAATCACAAAACTATAAAATTTGAAAGCAATTCATAACTATTCATCTGGTAAAGCATAATAAGCACGTTGTTGTTATCAATTACAAAATTTGAAAGCAATTCACAACAAGCATACACAAAGGCAAACCAACAAGGTTGTTGTTATCAATCATTAAACTACAAAATTTGAAAGCAATTCACAACGGGCTTTTTTATCGTAACTACTTGTATTTTGTTGTTATCAATCACAACACTATAAAATTTGAAAGCAATTCACAACTTTTCTTCATACAAATCTCTCTATTCTCTCGTTGTTATCAATCACAAAACTACAAAATTTGAAAGCAATTCACAACAATGCCCATACATTAAAACACAAATAATACGTTGTTATCAATCACAAAACCACAAAATTTGAAAGCAATTCACAACTCTCTTGCAGATATGCCTCAAAAGCTTGCTGTTGTTATCAATCACAACACTACAAAATTTGAAAGCAATTCACAACATAAATGTTTAATTTATCAAATAGTTCAACAATAAAGCGCAAAGATACAAAAAAAATATTTTATAAGTAACAAAGCATAAAAAAGGTTGCCCAGACTTCTGAGCAACCTCTTTCTATATTCTATTAGATGATTAACTTCCTAAGGTATACCAATGTACGCCTATCAAATATTGAAACTCCGCTGAAAACGACAACCGTACGGCAACTACCAGCAGAAAAGTCAATGCCGATAAGCCTATCTTCTGGTACGTCTTGCTCACGGTGGCAATGAGCATTCCTAATAAAAAAGCTGCCCCTGTGCTCACAATATAAATCAGAGCTAAACTGAAATGTGCATCAGGCAGACTCCCTGCAATAAGCATTAACCCCGTAAACGGAAGAACAATGCGTAAGGCACTTTGTAGGCATTCTTGGGGTCTCTCTCTTACAAAGAGATAACTCATAATTACTAGCCCTGTTAAGTACAAGGGTAGGGTTACCAAATGATCTCCATAGGCTATTGAATTTATAAACAAGTAAAGTGCAATAGCTGAGATAAGTTCTAAAAAGATTTGTACTGACTTTTTCATAATTAAATATTTTATGAGTTTTGCGACAAAGTTATAAGATATTCTCTTCTCTGTCAAGTAAGTTAACAAAGTTTAAGATTGTTTTAACTTTTAATTGTAGACTTTGTATTGTTTTTAATAAATTCTAAATAACAACCTTTAAGAATAAAATGCTAATGCCTTCCTCTCTCTCCTCTGATCACTGCCTCAAACTCCTTAACTAATGCAGGCTGCCGCCCAGCGATATTGTGTCTCTCAGCAGGGTCTACGCTCAGGTCGTAGAGCTGAGGAGCGCCCTCAAAGCCTTAAACGATGTGTTGTTATCAATCACAAAACTACAAAATTTGAAAGCAATTCACAACTTTCATCATCGACGATATATACAAATCGCTGTTGTTATCAATCACAAAACTATAAAATTTGAAAGCAATTCACAACTTTTCTCATAAACAATAACAGGGGGGGTGCTGTTGTTATCAATCACAAAATTACAAAATTTGAAAGCAATTCACAACTACCTCCTTAGTGAAGAACTCCATCACATCGTTGTTATCAATCATTAAACTACAAAATTTGAAAGCAATTCACAACGGGCATCGCTGTCAAGGGTGAGCACTCTATGTTGTTATCAATCACAAAACTACAAAATTTGAAAGCAATTCACAACTGCCGCTCATATGCTCATTGATTGCCTTAAATTGTTATCAATCGCAAAACTACAAGATTTGAAAGCAATTCACAACTGTCGTTCCAAGCGTAATTTTTCAGCTCTTGTTGTTATCAATCACAAAACTACAAAATTTGAAAGCAATTCACAACTAGAACTTATATCATTTGTCAATAAATAATGTTGTTATCAATCACAAAACTACAAAACTTAAAAATAATTCACAACCCTCTCGCAGAAAATATTTTGAATTGCATTACACTATTCTCAATTTAACAGTTGTTGAGAGCAAAGAAAAGCGAGCTGCGTTATTATTTTATTTGTTTTATTATATAATAATTCTTATCTTTGTGCTTTAATTTAAATTTTAAACTTATGGGAATTATTACAACACTTATTATTGGTGCCATCGCAGGATGGTTAGGAGGAACTATCTACAAAGGTAGTGGATTAGGTCTTATTGGGAATATCATTATTGGTGTTCTTGGGAGTAGCGTGGGGTATTGGCTTCTAGGAAGTGTATTACACATCTCTCTTGGAGAAGGATTCATTGGTTCTATCTTAACAGGAGCTATTGGAGCTATTGTTATTTTATTCTTGATAAATTTGATATTTAAAAAGAAGTAATAAGTAAATAACACAAAAATAAAAACCCCCGAAAATATTAGATATTTTCGGGGGTTTTTAGTATACGTTTTTTTCAGAATTACCTTTTTGCGTTAGCAATCCAGGTCTTTCCATCTGTAGTATACAGAATGTACAGTGAAGATGCGTTTATTCTAATTACTTTTAAACCATCTTGCAAATCTACATTTACTAAAGTGTTATCTCCTTGTTTTTTGAAACTAACACCTTTTAGGTCTTCAATACCATCT
>ERZ772979.2013-NODE-2013-length-10759-cov-5.607717_pt1 | contig 10759 bp, 4 predicted proteins | sample MGYA00511130_ERZ772979 | MGnify/ENA primary metagenome ERZ772979 (study PRJEB29015, sample SAMEA2738103) | human oral metagenome | biome: human oral; feature: human-associated habitat; material: saliva | place: China | collected 2186 ... | reverse complement strand
GTCTTTTGTACTCTAATCCGAGCGGTTGTAGCTGTGGTGCTTCACAATTACAACATGAATAGTTTAACAGAGATTTCTATTTAAGTCAAGCAAAAGCTTGGTCGATTAAATGAAAATTAGCCGACAATTCTATTAAGAATCATTCGGCTAATATCTCTTTAACGATTTAACATCTTTTCTAATTCTACTGTTGTGAACGGTGTTGCATCATCTTCATGAACACGTTCAATATTTGCTCCTAATGCACGTAGTTTATGATGGAATTGATAATATCCACGATCTAAGTATTTTAACTCAGTTACACGTGTGTAACCTTTTGCCACCATACCAGCAATAATTAAGGCAGCTGCTGCACGTAAGTCCGTTGCTTTTACTTGAGCACCTTGTAATTGTGATTCTTGATTCATCACTGCAGTTCTACCTTCAATCTTAAACTCTGCATTCATACGGCGTAATTCTTCCAAATGATTGAAACGATTTTCGAATACTGTTTCTGTCATTGTGCTGACACCTGAAGCTAGCAACTGCACTACAGTCATTTGCGCTTGCATATCAGTTGGGAAACCTGGATGCGGTAACGTCTTCACATCTGTTGGTTTTAATGTTTCTGGTCCGATCACACGAATTCCATTTTCTTCTTCAATAAATTGAACACCCATTTCAGATAGTTTAGAAATTAATGGTTGATTATGTTCTGCAATTGCATCTTCAACAAAAACATCTCCCGCTGTCACTGCTGCAGCAACCATGAATGTTCCTGCTTCAATTCTATCAGGAATAATTGAGTGAATTGTTCCTTCTAAGTGGTCTACACCTTCGATACGAATATTTTCAGTACCAGCACCGATAATTTTCGCACCCATTTTATTTAAAATATTGGCTAAATCGACAATTTCAGGCTCTCTTGCTACATTTTCTAATAAAGTCGTACCTTTTGCTAATGTAGCTGCCATCATCAAGTTTTGAGTTGCTCCAACTGATGGGAAATCCATATAAATTCTTGCACCTACTAATTGATCCGCATGTGCTTCTACATAGCCATCTGCTTGGGTAATAGTTGCACCCATTGCTTCAAAACCTTTTAAATGCAAATCAATCGGACGAGTCCCAATCGCACAACCACCTGGCATTGCGACACGAGCATGACCAAATCTAGCTAAAAGAGGACCCATTACAACGATTGACGCACGCATTTTACTCACAAATTCAAATGCTGCCGTTGTTTGAACATCTTTTGTTGCATTTAGAGTAATGGCTTTTTCCTCTTCATCAAATGTACTAGTGACATTTAAACTATTTAATACTGCTAGCATCGTATGTACATCCGATAAATTCGGTACATTTGTTAAATGTGTTACCCCATACTCCGCTAAAATACTCGCTGCTAAAATTGGAAGCACAGCATTTTTTGCTCCCTCTACTTTTACCGTTCCATTTAGACGTGTACCACCTTGTACAATCATCTTTTCCATGTTCCAAACCTCCAAGGTTACTTACTCGTAATGAATTGAATAATTGAATTGATTAAATCGGATATCGAAAAAATTGCACTAGAAGCACCTACTCCTAAAAAAAGTGCGACTAACATCATAAATAGTCTTGCTTGTTCAATTCGATTTTTTAATATGATTTTTTCTAAATTTATACACTGTAATGACCAATAAGCTAGGATAATCATCGCTAGGGTCATGATTAATCTAAAAACTTGTGTAAATGTTGTCATGTAGGTCTCCTTATCTCCTATATTGATAGAGATACTGCCTCACTATCTTACCATATTTTACAAGAAATTAAAAGATTTTGACTCTTAACTTTCACATGCTTTCAAAAAGTTTTTACAGTTTTCATTCATTTGAAAATTCGGATTAATTACAAAAAAAGTAGTTGAACTCTTTGAACGAATCCAACTACTTTTTTTGAATAATATTTACTTTTCTTGATGCTCCGAAAGCCCTACACCTTTTAGAATCTTTAATACTTCTGGGCTGAATACAGTATTTGTTTCTTCAGAATTTAATGCTATATCTTCTGTATTTTTAAGACTTGCTTCTACCGGTACTTCTACGTCATTGATTGAATAAACGTTGCCATCTTTATCTTTATATTCCACATGTACTTTTACAACTTCTTTTCCGCTTGTTTCTGGTTGGTATTCAGTCATTGTTATCCCTCTTTTCATATTGTTATCTAAAAATTCAATTTTTCTCTCAACTAAAGTATATGATACCTATTGCACATAGTCAACGAATACAGTTCCAAGGCAAAAAAAGACTGAAACACAAAAGTTTCAGTCTCTTCTCATCATTATTTAGTTCATACTTTTAATGATTATTCTTCGTCTTTTTTCTTAGCTAATGCTGGTGCTGCTAATCCTAATCCACCTAAGATTGCTAACGCTGCTGGTGTAAAGACGTTGATTTCAGCCATACCTGTATTTGGTAATTCTTGTTTTGCAACTGAAGCTTGTGCTTGAGCATTTGCTGGAGTTGCTGGTGTAGCTGGTTGTGCAGGAGTTGCAGGTTGTTCTGCTTGTCCTGGTGTTGCTGGTTCAACAGGTTGAGGTGTTGGTGCAGTTGCTTTCTTATAGTGGTGGAATACTGTACCATTCTTATCTGTTGTTGTTTTGTCGAACACATATCCTTCAAGAGCTTTAGGATCTTTCAATCCTTCTTCTGGTGAAGTGATATCTTTACCATTTTCATCCACGAAACGTGTTACCACTTTATTAACTTGTGGTGCTGGTGTTCCTGGTGATGGTTGTGGTTGAGAATCACGTTTTGGAGTTACTGTTACTGGCACTTCTAATTCAATTACTTCTCCAGTTGGTAATTTCACTTTCACTTTAACACTTGGTTTTTGACCAGCTATTTCAGTAGTTGGAATTTCTCCAACTTCAACAATTTCCCATCCAGATTCTTTAGGAATGTCAACGTGTTTCTTAACGTCTTCTTTTGTAATTGGTGTTCCTTGAGGTACAACGATTGGTGTTACAGTCGGAGTAGCAATTACTGGTACTTGTACTTTAATTGTTTTACCATTTGGTAATTTAACTGTAACTGTTGCTGATGGTCTTACACCTGCAGGGAATGTTTCAGGAAGTTCTGGTTCTCCAACGATTTCCCATCCAGTTACTCCTGGGATTTCGATGTGTTTTTCTACATCTTTTTTAGTTAATTTAGTTCTTTCTGGAACGATAATTGGTGTAACTTTTGGTTCTACCACATTAACTACTACAGGAACTCGTACAATTTCTTTACCATCTTTATCCTTAACAATAACAACAGCTTCTTTTTTACCTGGTTTAGAAGTATCTACTGGTGTATCGTATTCGAATGTAGCTCCTTCTGGGTAATTTCCTGGTGTAATGTTATCTTTTGGATCTGGAGTATCACCTTTTGGTACAAGTTGTTCTTTACCTTCAACCACTGTTACTGGTACTTTAACTGTTGTTTTGTACTCTTTACCATTGACAGTGTAAATCACTGGTACTTCTACTTCTCCAGCTTTTCCTGGTTCTGAAGTTTTTGGTACTGTAACATTTGTTAAATCAACTTTAACAGTTGCTCCTTCAGGAAGTTTTTTCTTGAATTCTTCGTTGTTGATTGCATTTTCTGCATCTTTACCAACTTTATCTTTTAATTCTTTTTCTGAAAGATCTTTTGGCACAATTACTGAACCTGGTACTGGTTTTGGTAATACTGTTACTGGAACTTTAACATTTTCTTTGAATTTACCATTTCCATAAGTTACTGGTACTTCAACTTCAACGTCTTTATCCCCTGCTTTTCCTACTGTAGATGGAACTTTTGTAGGGTCTCCTACTTTTCCACCTTCACCTGGTGTAATACCTTTCTTAATATCTTCAGAATTTGGTGTGTCACCTTCAAATACTACTACTGCTGGTGGAGTTGAAGATACAACATTTACTGGAACTTCAATCACTTTAGTGATTTTGTTTCCATCTTTGTCTTTGTATTCAACTGTTACAGTTGCTGGTTTTTCTGTTTCACCTGTTTTATCTGTTCCAGGAGTTGTTTCAACATTTGTTACTGTAACTGTTACACCATCTGGAAGACCTTTAAGTTTTTTAGCTGCTTCTTCTGCTTTTTCTTTTACAACTTTTGCTAATTCAGTCTTATCAGCATCTTTTGGTACTGTTACACCTTCTGGTTTAACTTTTGGTAATACTGTAACTGGTACTGTTACTTCTTCTTCTCCACCTTCTTTATAAGTTACTTTAGTTGTAACTTTAACATCTGGAGAACCTACTTTACCTTCTGTTGTAGGGATAGCTTTGTTAATATCCTCATCAGTTACAGGTGTTGTAGTTCCATCTGTATCCGGTGTGATTGCTTTGTTTACATCATCAGCTTTTGGTTTGTCACCTTCTACAACGTATACAGGTTTAACATCTGAACCTTTAACATTTACTGTTACTGGGATTGTAGTTGTGTAAGGAGTATCATCACCTGGAATTTTATATGTTACTGGTACGTTAACAGTACCTGTGTTTGTTCCTTTTTCAGCTGTTAATTTAGCTAATACTTCTTCAGTTACATCACCAACAGTTACTGTTGCACCTTTTGGTAATTTAGATGTGAAGTCTGTTGCTTCAACAGCTTCTTTAGCTTTATCTTTTGCTAATTCTTTCAGTTTATCTGGAGTAGTATTTTTAGCTACTGTTACTTCAGATTTTGCTACTGGTAATACTGTTACTGGTACTTTAACTGTTTCAGTTACTTTTCCATTATCATAAGTTACCGGTACATCTACTGATACATCTGTAGCTCCAGCTTTATCTTTTGTAGATGGAACTGTTGTTGGTTCTCCAACTGTTCCACCTTCACCTGGTGTTACTGAATCTTTATCTAATTTTGGTGTTTCACCTTCGAATACGACTACTGGTTTTGGTGTTGAGCTTACTACTTTAACTGGTACGTTAATTGTATCTTCACCAACTACATTACCTTTATCATCTTTATATAATACTTTTACAGGAACTGTATCTTTGTCCCCATTTGAATCTGTTTTTGGTAATGTGTAAGAAGTTTCTCTTTCATCTAGTGATGCAGTAATTCCAGCTGGTAAGTTTGTTAATTTACTTACTGCTTCATTCGCTTTTTCTTTTACAGCATTTGTTAGAGCTGTATCATCAGTATCTTTAAGCACTGTCACACCTGTTGGTGTTGCTTTTGGTAATACTTTCACTGGTACATTAACAGTTTCATCACCAGTTGGATATTTAACAGTTGCTTTAACAGTTAAATCAGTTGCTCCAACTTTAACTTTATCTGTAGGAACATCTTTATTGATGTCAGCTTCAGTTACAGGAGTTAAGTCTCCACCTTTATCAGGTGTAACTGCTTCATTAACATCTGCTGGTTTTGGTTGATTTCCTTCCACTACGTATACAGGTTTCACTTCTGAACCTTTAACATTTACTGTTACTGGAATTTCTGAAGTATACGTTGTTCCGTCTGGTGATGTAAATGTTACTGGAACTTTTACAACTACTGGTTCACCTTTTTTATTAGCAATATCAGCAGGAAGTTCAGGAATTTCTCCTACAGTAACTGTATATCCTTCTGGTACTTTTGCAGGGAAGTCAGGAGTTTTAATTAACTCTTCTGCTTTAGCTTTCAGAGTTTCTTTAACTTTATCCGGAGTAGTACCTTTAGGTACGTCAACTTCACCTTCTGTTCTAGGAAGAACAGTAACTGGTACTGTTACATTTTCTGTAACTTCAGTTCCATCTACATTGTGAGTAACTGTTGTTGGAATCTTTAATCCTGACTCTCCAGCTTTTCCGTTCGTTTTAAAGATATCACTTGATTTTGGTTCATTAGCTGTACCTTTGTTTCCATCGATTGAAACTGGTTCAACTTTTTCTTTAACACTTGCTGGTGTAATTTCATCACCTTCAAATACTACAACAGGTTTAGTCTTAGACTCAACAACGTTTACTTCAATATCAACTGTTGTTTCAAATGTTTTACCATCTACTGTATAAGTTACAGGTACTTTAACAACCCCACGACCATCTTCAGCAACTTTTGTAATTGCGATATTATCTTTATTAACAAAAGTTGAACCATTAGTGTCACCTAATGCAGCTGTACCAGTAACATCGTTTAATAATTTAGTAAACTCTGGTGATTTAATAGCTTCTTGTGCTTTCGCATAAGCAATTGCTTTTAATTGTTCATCAGTTGTGTTAATTGGTACGGTAATGACTGAGTTAGTTTGTAAACTATTAATGAAGATTTCTCTACCATATTTGTGGTTTGGATCATCTGAATTTGCTAAACCATTACGGTTAAATTCATTTTCATAAGGTGGTTTTAAACCATTTGCAGTATATGAGTACAGTCTGTTACCTTCTGCATCCGTATCTCCAAAACCACTCTTAACTGTTACTTTAAAGTCAGCTGCTCCTACGAAGTCATCTGCTGCTGTAAATGGAATACTTGTTTTACGAGAGTTTGTCTCTGCAGCAGCCATACGATTTCCGGCTGGTACGTTATAAGTTAATTTTCCACCTTTTGAGTTATCACTTGGATCGTTAGGAACCCATTTGATTGTATTTGCCCAAACATTTCCTAACCAGTTTGATCCACCATTTGCATTGTAGATTTTATCTTCTAATACTACACCTTTAGGAACTTCTACTGTTACTTCAACATTTGATGCAGCATAGTAGTCAATATTCATTCCACCAGTGTTTTTAATATCGATATCAAATACACCTTTTTGACCTTTATCATAAATTGTATCTTTTGTATATCCGAATTCAAAACTATTTTTCCCTGAACGAACATTAGTTAATACTTCAGCAGCTGGAGCAGTTGCGATACCAATACCACCGATTAAGTAACCATCTTTAATATTGATGTTGTTATTATTAATTAAACTATTTGTTCCTTGACTTCCTGCTTCAATTAACACTTTAATTTTAGTTGTTTCAGCTGGAATATCATAAATGCGGTCTAAGTGATTCCATCCATTAGCAGCTAAAGCTCCTTGTTCAGTTGCTAATGGACCATTTTTACCTTCAACTGGTTTGATTTCTTTACCAGTGAATGCATCTACGATTGTTAATTTAACTCTTTCACCTGCTGATGTTGATGTTGAACCACCATATGCAGCACTATGAATTAAGTTAACGTTTAGACGAGAATTTCCGTTCACATCAAATTCTTTAGAAAGAGTTGTTCCTTTGCTTCCTAATTCAAGATAGTAATCACGGTTTTTAACTTCACCAAATACATTTGTTCTCATTACATCAATTGTTGGCGTTACTGAAGGAACAGCACCACTACCATTGACATAACTATTTTCACCTGATGTTTGGTATTTTTTCAATTCTCCATCGTTTGAATAGATTTTTGATTTTGGAACTTCACGTGTACTTGGTTGTCCATCTTTATCTGTAACATTTGTTACATCAAGAGGTTTAACCGCATTAACTTTTTCACCTTTTTCAATTTTCCAACCATTTAACACACCAGCTTCTGCTTCAGCTTTTGTGATGGTTTTTTCTTGCCAGTTATATGTTGCACTACCGATTGGATCTTTTGCGCCTGGAACATTGTTTACTTTATTAGTAATGTCGCGTCCACTTTCATATTGAGTAGCAATTGTTTCTGATTTTTTATCAGCATCAGTGAATGTTACTTTGTCTCCAAAACCTTCTTTCAAGCTTTCGAATACACCGTTTTTAGGGTTGTTACCATAAGCGACATGGTTTTCACTGACAGGAGCACCTAATTCAGTTTTTCCTGCTAAATAGAATGCTAATAAATCACGTTCTGATTTAACAGCTTCTGCTTGTTGACTCATTGCTTGAGCTGATGTTGCATCTGCAGCGTTTGCTTTCGTTACTACACCATTAGCTTTTTCAATAACTTTAGTGTAAGTATCAATTACTGCTTGATCTTTTTTATTCGCATCTTTTGCTTTTTGTTCATCAAGTTTAGCTTGAATTTTAGCAATATTTGCTTGTAATTCAGTTAAAGCGTTATCTCTTTCAGCTTTGTATTTAGCTGCTTCTTCTGCTGAGTTAGCTGCAGTCGTATCTACTGCTCTAAATCCACTCTCACCTTGACCAGGAATCGCTTGACCATTACGTGAATCTTGGTTTTTGTTTTCTTTTTCTTCTTTCTTATCTGCAGTTGCTTTTGGCATACTTTCAATAACGAAAGCTTTGTTATTTAATTCTTTAGCAGCTTTATCTACATCTGCTTGTGTTGCAGTTTCGTTAGCTACTAACGTTTTTGCATTTGCTAACTCTGCTTTTGCAGCCTCAATTGTTGAAGCTGTTTTATCGTTTGAAGCAGCTTTTTCAATTGCAGCTTCTAAGCGAGAGATAGCTGAACTTAAGTTAGCTTTATTTGCTTTCTCTGCAACTACTTTACTTTCTTTATTCTCTTTGTTCTCTTTGTTTTCTTTATTTGCACTAACTGTTGCTACTTCTTCTGTAGCTGGAGTTGTTGCAGTTGCTTCTTCAGCAGCTTGAACATTTACTCCACCTAATACTGCTAATCCAGATGCAATGGCCACGCTTGCTACCCCTACACTGAACTTACGAATACTATATCTTAAAAAACGTTGTGCTTGAATCGCACGGAAATTACTATTTTTCTTCATCATCTTCTCCTTTAGTAAAACTAATATTTTTAACAAATATTCAAAGTAAAGTTTTATATTTTTATTTAACTATAAAGCTCTTTTTAGGATATTTGTTCCATAGTATGTTTTAGATTTTTTATGACAATATTTTCAATTATTATTCATTTGTTTTAAAATTTCATAACAATTGCCTAAAAAAATCCAAAAAAATAAATCCCTTGGCAATCTTTCACCAATAAGATTTGCTATGTGGTTTCTATTCAACTTTTACTTACTAGATTCCTCCTCCTTCATGAAGTAATCATCTTAGAAAAATGTTGCAGCTGCATGAGTTAAATATTTTTGAGGTATTAATTACGGGTAATGGGTAAGATATATTTCCCATGCAGCTACTCTTTTTTCTATTTGGTAGATATATTTATGAACTTTGTATAAAATTTCGTTTCGGACTCATTATATATATATCGCTAAAAATATATATTATTTAAGTTATGAAAATCGTGTAAAAATCACTTTTCACAAAGCACATATTAATCTTACCTGTATGGTATAGGATATATAATATCAAATCTCAAACTAAAATCAATAGATTTTCCCCTTGGGTGAAAAAATTAGATAATAAAGGGCTTTCATTAAAGAAATATTAATTATATAAAATTTCATACATCAAACTCTTGAATACTATACGTTTGTTGGAATTATATGTATTAATACATTTTTAATTTTCATTTGTTATAAAAAAAATCCTGTCAGTGATTTCTCACTAACAGGATTTGTCGAACTCTCTCTTTATTCAGTTATATTATTTATTACTCTTCTTCTTTTTTTCTAGGAATCATAAATCCTAATCCTAAAAGAATAGAAGCAACTGCACTAGAGAATATTCGCAATTCACTTCCCATACCAGTTTTTGGAAGGATTTGTTGTTTTTCTTGAGTTTGACGAGCAACTCTATCTTCATTTGTTTGTTGTTCACTTGAAGCTTGAGTTGAATGAGCATCATCTGGTGTTTGTTGTGGTTCTTCTACATTCGTATAGATATTTCTATTCGGTTCACTAACTCGATTCTCAAGAACTTCCCGTTTTCTAAAGATGTGAGTTACGATATCTCCATCTTTATTTTTCTCTGTTCTTAAGAATTCGAACCCTTCAATTTCACCATGTTCAAATGCTTCATTTTCTTCTCCTAAAACTTTAGGTGCTTTTGCATCTGCTGGTTTCAACTCATTACCATTTTCATCAATCCATCTTGTCATAATTAATTTGACTTTTGGACTTTCTACTGGATCAGGTAATTCTCCATTCACTTCTCCATTAAACTCTGGAGCCTCATGAATTGGAGAATCTGGGGTATTTACTCCTCCATTAAATTCTGGCACTTCTTCTTGAGTCTCTGGTTCTCCATTCACTCCACCATTAAATTCTGGCACTTCATAAATTGGAGAATCTGGGGTACTTACTCCTCCGCTGAATTCTGGTACTTCCAAAATTTCTGGTACACCTTTTGCATATGCAAATAACAATTCATCACGAGGAATAGTATGACTGACTTTTGTTTCCGGATTAGTGATTATTACATTACCTTTTGAATCAACAGTTATGTCTTTTCCTGGATTTGCTTTTTTCACATTTTCCTTCACTTTATCTTGTTCTTCTTGTGTTAAATTATCAGGATCTTTCACTGGTACTTTTTCTTTTGGAACTACTGGAGTGAAGTCTTCTGGATTTACATTTATTGTAACTTCAACATCTTCTGTACTCTTATCTGGATAAGTAACAGTTACTACTCCTTTTTTCTCACCATGCTTAGAAGTATCTGGAATATTTCCATCTTTCCATTCAAATGTTGTACCTTCAGGTAAGTCTTTAGCATTATCAACACTATCTTTTGCTAATGGCACTTGAGCATGTTCTACTGTTTGTGCTTTTGGTTGTGGATCGTAATCGTCTTTTTGTGGCGTTACTTCAACCATTACAGGTACTTCTTCCGTACTATTATCTGGGTAAGTGATTAATACTTTTCCTGGTTTACTTCCTGGTGTTGAATTTGTATCTGGTTTTTCTACCCATGTGTACGTTGTGCCTTTTGGTAAGCCATCTGTATTGATACTTCCTTCTGCACTTGGCTCAC